>MDTG01420827.1_pt1 | contig 12989 bp, 12 predicted proteins | sample 811421 | NCBI WGS metagenome assembly MDTG01 (sample SAMN05326645, study PRJNA326480) | marine metagenome | isolation source: seawater | place: Pacific Ocean: South East | collected 2011
TTTTGTTATTTAAATATTTAGGATAATTTTTTTTTAGAATATTAGTTTTAAAAGAGTTTTTTAATTCGTTAAAACTAAAATCGCTCTCATTATTCTTATTATAAATATATATCTTTATATTACTAAATTTTTTTATTTTCCTTATTAGTAATTCCTCTTCTTTTGAGGAAAGACTAGGTATAGCAATATAAATTTCTTTGATATTATGAGAGTTAATTAAGGTTCTTATATCAATATTTGAATAAACTTTAGTTCCATTAACATATCTTCCTACTTTTGTTGGATCATCATCAATATAAGCAACGATGCTTTTATTTTTTATAAGTTTGTTAAAAGCATTAAAGCCCGTCTCTCCAGCACCATAAATTAAGATATTAGTTCCTGATCTAAAATTAAAATTTTTAAAATTAATAATTATTGGAAATACTATTATTACCATAAATGAAAAGAATAAAAAAAAGAAAAAAAACAAAGAAGTAAAACCAAGATATTTAAATTCATAAAAAGATATAAATAAAAGAAAAAGCAAAATACTCTTGATTAAAATATTTAGAAGAAGGTGTGATGTTAAAAATCTTCTAATAGATGAATAAGTTTTAAAAACTAAAGACAGTAGTAAATTTAGGACTATAAAAATAAATAAAAAAGATAACAGTTTCTTATCATTTATAAAAAAATTTGCGTAAATAAGAAAATTTGTAAGAAAAAAGCTTAATAGAGATATAAAGATATCTACTATAAAATTTATAATGAACTTTTGTTTATTATTGAATGTTAAAAAAAAATTTGGGTTAAGACTCATATTACTCGGTTCAATTTTATTAATTAATTACAATATAACTTATGCTTTTTTATTTTGAAATAATGTAATCTCCTATTACTAGATAGTCCAATCCACAACTATAAAATGTCCTTATAGCATCATCAGGGCTTTCAACTATTGGCTCACCATTAAGATTGAATGAAGTATTAAGAAGAATAGGGACATTAGTTATTTTTTTAAAAGATGAAATTAAATTGTAAAATTTAGAATTGTCATACTTCGAGACTGTTTGAACCCTGCCTGTTCCATCGATATGAACAACACCTTTAACAAGTTTTATTTTATCTTTTTTAAATCTTTTTGTTTTTTCCATAAAATTTATTTCTTTTTCACCATTTGTTATAAAAAAATCATCGAAGTATTTATCGATAATTGCAGGAGCAAAAGGTCTAAAATTTTCTCTAAACTTAACTGATTTATTAACAATATCTTTTATATTCTCGTTCCTAGGATCTGCCAAAATAGATCTATTTCCGAGAGATCGTTGTCCAAATTCAGATCTTCCTTGAAACCACCCTACTAATTTTTTTTCTGAAATAATTGTGGCAACCTCTTCATTCAAATTTTTACTTATTTTAAAGTTTAATTTATAAGAATTAAGTGTTTGTAAAATATTATTATTAGAAAAACTCTGACCCCAGTAATTTGAGGAAACTTTTTTATTTTTAATATATTTTAAATTTTTTGTTTCATTATAAGCAAGCAATGCTGAACCAACTGATATACCACTATCATCGGGTGCAGAAGGTATGTAGATATTTGAGAATTTAGTTTTTGTTTTAATTTCTCCATTAAACTTACAATTCATAATACAACCCCCTGCTAAGACTAAATTTTTTGAAGGAAATTTTCTATATAATGTATTTAACAAAAATAACATAATTTTTTCAAAATGATATTGAAGTGCAAATGCAATATCTAAATGACGTTTAATAATTTTTGATTTTTTAATTCTAGGTTTGCCGATCAATTTTGATAATTTATTCGAGAAAAATAAACCTTTATTAGTTTCAGGATAAGGGAAAGTAAAATATTCCATATTTAATTTGAATTCTCCAGTTTTGCTTTCTAAAAAATATAATTTTTCAAACTTGGAAATATAAATATTATTTTTTGCATTCGTATACGCCCCTAATGCCATTACTTTCCACTCATCGCTCTCAGCTTGAAAACCTAAAAATTGTGTAACAGAAGCATAAAATAATCCAAGTGAGTCTGGAAATTGAATTTCAGAAATCACATTTAATTTATTATTTTTTGCATAGCCCAATAAACCAGTGGACTTCTCTCCTCTTCCATCAACAGTTAAAATTGCTGCTTCTTTAAATCCACTTTGGAAAAAAGCACTAGCTGCATGACAAAGTTGATGATCAAAATATTTTATTTTTGTTCCATTTTTAAATAATTCTTGAGTAAGATTTTGGTTATCAGGATACTTTTCAAAGTGAGATAGTTGATTTGGCAATGCGTATAAATATTCCCATCTATTTCTAGAGTTATTAGATAAACTTTGATTGGGATATGACATTGTATTTAGAGGATTCCAGCCATTTGAAATTACATTTATGTCTTTAAGTTTTATATTGGCATGATCTAGACAAGCCTTAATAGCAAGTTTTGGAAAACCTTTGTAGTGTTTAATTCTATTCAGTCTTTCTTCAGCTATTGCAAAAACAACTTTTCCATCTTTAATTAAACATGCTGAAGAGATAACTAAGTCGTGAGATATACCTAAAACGAACATTTTCAAAATATAAAGTTTATTTTATATAAATAAACTAAATTTTAATTTCCTTTAAAATCATCTTGCTCAGAATATTTAAAATTCGTTGACTTATTAAACAAATTCGAAATAAATAATAAAACTGTTTTAAATATAATAATCATATCTAAGAGAAAATTTTGTTTATTGATATATTCAAGGTCATAATCAAATTTTTTTTTCCAAGTTAATGAATTTCCACCACTAATTTGTGCTAAACCAGTTAGCCCAGGCTTAACATTTAGTCTATTAATTTGACGATTGTCATACAATTTTATGTATTTAACATACAAAGGTCTGGGGCCAACAAAACTTATTTCACCTTTCATTATGTTAAATAATTGCGGCATCTCATCAAATTTTAATTTTCTTAACTTCAAAGCAAAAATACCACTTAATTCATTTTTATTATTTTTATATGTTCTAAATTTGAAGATTTTAAATGGCTTTCCATTCTTTCCAGCTCTTATTTGAGAAAAGATAACTGGTCTTCCATATAAAAATAAAAGTAATAAATAAATAAAAAAAAATAAAGGTGATAAAATAATAAATAATGAAATTGAAAATAATATGTCAAATGATCTCTTCATAAAAATTTTTTTATAAAATTAGAAAAATTATCTTCGACAATTTTATTATTATATAATTCCTGAGTTCTTTGAAGCCCATTTTTTTTTAAGGAATTATATTTTTTATTATCATGTAATAATATTTTTATTTTCTCAGCTAAATCTAAGTAATTATTGAGTTTAAAAGACAAGCCTGTATTATTATCTAAAAAAGCATCTTTTAAGCCATAAATATTAGATCCAATAACTGGTGTCCCACATGCACTGGACTCAATTAATGACATTCCAAAGCCTTCTCTCTCACTTGGTAAACAAGTTAAATAAGCATAGTTATAAAATTTCTCTGGGTAATTAGTGTGGTTTAATATTTTAAAGTTTTTATCAAATTTAAAGAAACTTTTTTTAATTAAATCAACGCAGTCATCCTCTACTGATCCAACCATAAGTAGAGCAATTTTTTCTCCTTCATTTAATAATTTGTAAATTGCTTTTGATAAATTAACTAAACCTTTTTCAAAATTTATTCTTCCAATATATAGGATAACTTTTAAAGTGTTATCAAAATTAGTCAATTTTGCTATTTCTTTGTTAAATTTATTTGACTCATTAAAGATTTTTAAATCAACACCTTTAATAGAACCATTGCCTAGAACATTCAATTTTTTTTTATGAAACCAAAACTCATTATTTAAATATTTAAGCTGACTAAAACCATCTACTAAGCAATTTAAAGAAGCTGAAAGAATAAACTGATCTAAACTTTTGTAAAAAATTTTTTTTATTATTTTATTATTTGCCCAATGTTGGCCGGTAAAATAGTGAATATGCTTATTTGATAAACATATCATATTAACTAATGCTGATAATAAGCCTACTTTTGGTGTGATTGATATAATTAAATTTGGTTTAATTTTGATAAAATAAAATAAATATTTAAAAAAACATTTGAGATCACTAAGAATATTTATTTTTCTAGAAAAATTAATTTTTATAAGATGGAGATTTTTATGAGACAATTCTATTGGATCATTTATATTTGATAAAACAAAACATTCGTGATGTCTCAAAATATTATGAATATGACCTTTCATAAATGAGTTAATAGTAACCGAAGTAGAAGCTACGAAAAAAATTTTACTCATCTACTTTAAGTATCACCGATGCATCTTTAAATTTAAAAGAAAAGTTTAAATCTTTTTTTATTGCTTTAGATGAATAATTAGTCCTAGCTACCAAACCTGAGATAATTTTATCTGTCAATGGTATTTGAATAAATTTAGATATAAGATAAACAAATAATCTAATTAATTTTTCATTTACAATAAATGGATAATATATTTTTAGATCATATTTAATTCTTATTACACTGATAATTTTTTCAAGAAGAATATTTTGCGAAATATTATAAATTTTATTTTTAGATTTAACTTCATAATTTTCAATAATTTTGATTATAGCTGATACTAAATCTTCAATATGAACGTAACTTCTTATATTTTTTCTACTACCTATAGTAAAATATAACTTTTTTTTGACCATTTTTATTAAATTTAATAAGGATCTATTTATCATTTCTTTTCCAATGACCTGAGAAGGTCGGGCAACACAATAAGAAAAATTATTATTCATTATTGCAAATTCGATAATTTTTTTATCAGCAATACTTTTTGTTATCTCATATTGTCCTATGGGTTTAAGTTTACATTTTTCGTCTATAAATCTTTTTTCACTAGGTTTTAATGGTGCTCCATAAGAGCCTACACTACTTAGCTGAAGCCAAAATAGTTTTAAATTTTTTTTCTTAATATAATTTAAAGAATCTTCAACAAAGTTAACATGAAGTCTTTGCATTTTATTATTATCTTTTACTTCACCAGCTAAATTAATCAAAATATCAATGTCATCAAGTAGTGAAAGTTCAAAATCTTTTGATAAATCAATTTGATGCTGAATAGTATTATTATAATTAAGGTCAGAATTAAAAGATCGAGAAATAAGTTTAAATTTACTTTCATTGAATAATTCAATTAATACAGGGGTTAAACTTCTTCCAATAAAGCCTGTGTGGCCTGTTATCAAAAAATTCATTGTTTTCCTTTTTTATAAAAAATTATAAAAAATAATGGTAATAAGAAAAACCATTTTTGTCTAATTGCTATACCTAAGTTGTATGTTGCGATTGTTAAAAAAAAACAAGTCAATATTGAATATAAGAGTATTATTAAGTGATTGTTATATAAAATATTTTTTAAATTAAACTTTCTTATACATAAATATGATACAAATAACAAAAAGAGATTTTCAAAACTGCTTATTATAGCAAGTAAATCAAATCTTTCAAAAAGCAGTGGTCTAAAAGTATAACTAAAAAAATGGTACAAGAAACCCTCTTGTGTCATATCAGTAAATTCATTTGCGTAAGTATCACTTTTCCTTTGTTTAATAAAAGAAATAAAAGTTTCATAATTATAAAAAACATTAATAGATAATCTATCTAAGTAATTGACAATATATTTAAGAAATGTGAACAAACTAAATGTAAAAACAGGTAATAGAAGTAGGTAATATTTATTTTTTTTTAACAATAATCCAAAAAAAATAGAAATTATTAAAAATCCAGCCATAAAAGGTCTTACTAATAATAAAAATATAAATGCTAGAAATAAAAAAAAATAATTTATTTTTCTTTTATGAAAAGAATTCATAATTAATCCTGTAGCTAAATAAGTGAAAGATTCTTTTCCTACAGCTGATGACCAAAAATATATAGAGGGAAGAAAACAGATTATAAGGATAACAAATTTTTCTAAATTATTATCTAAATCTAATTTTTGAAAAGCTGAATAGATTAAAATAATTCCTAGACTACCAATAATATTAAAAAGAAAGAAGACTGATAATAAACTAGATTTTAAATTTAAAACAATTAATTTTATTAATGACTGAATAAAAGGAGTACCAAACCCAAAATTATAATTTTGAAAGTCAGGATGAAAAGTATTTCTATAATAAAAAACACTATCATTATGAATTTCCATCGAATATGAAAAATAAATAAGACAAAATATTGTATGGTATATGTATAAGAATGAAACTTCTTTAGAACTTATAGAAATAAATAATTTAATTTTTAAAGAGATTATAAAACCTAGTATAAAAAAAATTGGAACAAGATGAACATCAACTATAGTAGGAAAATAATTAATCATACTGAAGAAAAGAGAATAGATAATTTTTTATAAAAATTATTTTCAATAAAATTTTCATTATTATTAATTTTTTTATCTTCAAGTATTAATTCATTAAAGACCTTCTTTAATGAGTTTAAATCTTTAATATTAAATATTTTAGAGCCATTATAGTTTTTTAGAGACTCCTTTAAGCCTCCTTGGTTAGTATGAATAACTCTTTTGTTTAAGATTCTTGCTTCTTTTGCTAGTAAACAATACCCCTCAGCAGCCAAGGAGGGAATTACATAGCAAAAAGCATTTTTTTTTAAATAATTTAAATTTGTTTCACTTACTTCACCCAAGTATCTAATGTTATTTTTCGAGATTCTAGCTATATCTTTTTTTAATGGACCATCACCAGTTATGACAAAAGGGAATTTTTCAAACATTTTATCATTATTTATCAAATTTATAAACTCTATGACTCCTGTACGTTGAACTAATCTTCTACAAATAAGAAAATATTTCTGATTATAGAGTTTATAAGGATCATCAATTAAATTTTTATCTAGATTATCTATTGTATTCTTAAAAATATAACTATCTACAAGAAGTTCTAATATTATTTTTTTTTTAGTTAATAAAAAATCACTTTCATCAGTTGATTTAGAATAAACATAGTTTGAATTATAATGGATTAAATTTGCTTTTTTTACGCAATGGTTCAAAATGAAATTTGAAAAAAATAATTTTAAAAATTTAAATTTACTTTTAGAATATTTTATTTCTCTTTTTAACGGTCCGTGAATTGTATAAATCAATTTGATATTTTTATTTAAAAAAAAGGTCAGAAAAAACCAAGGTAGAGGAGAGTGAACCCAAATAATATCTACATTGAAAGTTTTTTTTATTTTATTAAACTTTGTTATCAAATATTGAAAGAAAATAAGGGTTCTTTTTCTTATATCTGGTAATCTTAGGCCTTTGAAATTATCCTCCTCATAGAAGCCATATTTCTCATCTGAAAAGGACCATGATATATAAGAGATGTCATATTTTTTATTTAAGTTTTGATGAATATATTTCAAACTTGACTGCGTTCCACCAACTAAATCAATAGGTGATGAGCTATTAATAATTAATATTTTTTGATTCAATTGAGTTAATTATTCCTTTAAAAAAAAACAAAATTCTATAAAAATAAAATTTAGTTTTAGCTTTATTGAATTTTAAAAAGTTAAAAACTAGACCAAGTATTGGTCTATAAATTATCAATATTGTAAATAAAAAAAAGTCAACTAAAGGAATTCTCCCATATAAAAAACCTTGTCCAAAAGAATAATCTTTTATTTTTTTTAAAGATGTATTTTTTTTGGGATGATAAACAAAAGTTTCTTTATTTAAAATTTTTATCCTCTTAAAGTTATTATCAATCATAAATTTTGTATCTTCTGCGTTAGATGTTAAACCGCCGTAACCAAAATTAATATCGTATTTTCTTTTGATTTTATCTTTTTTTACAATTATTGATGGACCACCGACTAAATATTTTGCGAATTTTGGATAAATCTTAACAAATCTTAAATTTCTTCCAATTATATCCATATTTTTTGAATAAATATGAATTATATAACAGTCAAATTTATTCAATTTAGTTTCTTTGACAAGGTTATTCATGCTATTAAAATCAAGTTCGCAATCATCATCGACAAACCAAACCATTTTTATTTTTTTCTTTTTTTTAAAGAAATTAATTCCTTGATTTTTACAAGAAGATAAAGATTTATTTTCAGCTAATTCAAAAAATATATTTTTATTATGTTTATTGATTCTTATTAAATTATTTAAAGAACTCTTTTCAAATTGACATACAAATACAACTTCAAAATAAATATGTCTATTTAAAATATTAATAAAATTATTTATTTTGCCTTTTCTAGATGGAATTAAATTAATGACTATACCAATCATTTATTTCTTATTTTATTAAGGATAAAGTGAGGGGTAAATAAGGCTACCATTAATTTTAATCTATCTAACAGGGTTAACTTATTCTTAATGAAATATTTAAAAGCCTTTAATCTTCTATTTGAAACTATGAAATGTATTATTTTCATTTTGGCATATAATTTTTCTATTAAATGAAAGTTTTTACTGAAATATATTTTTTTATAATTTTTCATTATTTCAAACCAATTATCTATTTCTTTTAAATGCATTTCACGATTTAAAATTGAAAAGTTATTTTCATGGTATCTATATGTGGCTATGGGGTCCTGCACTACCTGAAATTTACAAATTGATGAAAGCCTAATTACTAGGTCCATATCACCCATTATTACAAGTTCCTTATGAAATTTGTAATCTAATAAATCATAGTACCTTTTTCTTATTGAAATTGTTAAAAGACCTACTACATATTTTTTCAATAAATAATTAAGAACATCTCCCGAAGGAAGATTAAAATTATGACAAATATTTTTTTTTTTAGTTTGATTATTAAATAAATAATAGTTCCCATAGACAAGTCCAATATCATCAGATTTAAAAAATTCAATTTGTCTAGAAAGCTTATCTTTCTCCCACCAGTCATCGACATCTAAAAATGATAAAATTTCACCATTTGCTTTTTTGATTGCCCTATTTCTTGCTTCAGAAACGTAAGTATGATCTTCTGCATAAAAATATTTAAAGCGTTTATCGTTAAAACTTTTAAAAATTTTTGCGCTTTTATCTGTAGATTGGTTGTCCCAAAAGACTAACTCCCAATTTTCATAATCTTGATTAATGACGCTTTCTAAAGACTCATCTAAAAATTTCTCACCATTATAACATGACATTATAATGCTTACAAATGGCTGCTTAGATACTTGGGTATTTTGTAACATAGTAAAAATTATTACTTTTCTATAATGAACATAGTTTTCCTATTTCAAATAGTTTTTTACAAATATAATTAATTTCTTTTTTTGTAATTGTTGGATGAACTTCAAAAGCGATACTCTCTCTACCTAATTTTTTTGCATTTTTTAATGAAATTTTATTATAACCTAATTTTTTAAATGCTTTTTCTCTGTAAATTTCAGGACATGAACCTGATTTACAATTAATACCTAATTTATTTAATTCTATGATAATCTTTTTTCTTGACCAGTTTTTCTTAAGAAATTTATTGTTTACAAATATATAACATCTATATGCAGCAAATATAATATTCGAAGGGATTTTATAATATCTAAAACATTCAAATTTTGATGCAATATTTAATATTTTATTTGAATTATAATTTCTTTTATTTACCATTTTATCCAACTTTTTAAGTTGAACTATTCCAATTGCTGCTTGCATTTCTGTCATTCTCATATTTGTTCCAATATGATCGTGGAACCATCTAAAACCCTCCTCATGATACTTATTAAATACAGAATCATAATCTTTGCCTATATCTTTCAATGACCATAAAATTTTCCATAATTTTAGATTACTTGTTCCTATAAATCCTCCTTCTCCTCCAGTAGAAATTATTTTATCATTACAAAAACTCCAAGTAGCAATATCTCCAAAACTTCCTACTTTCTTATTTCCAATCATAGCCCCATGAGCTTGCGAACAATCTTCTATTATTTTTAAATTATTTTTCTTTGCTATTTTCATAATTTTGGGCATATCGCATGGTAATCCTGCGAGATGCACGCATATTATTGCTTTGGTTTTTTTACTGATAGATTTTATTATCTCATTAGGATTAATATTCTGACTATCTAAATCAACATCAACAAAAACTGCTTTGTAACCTGCTTTGACAATACAGCTAGCAGACGACATATAAGATCTGGGGGTAACTAATATTTCATCATTATTTTTCAAATTCAAAGATTGAACAGCAGCATCTAGGGCTAAAGATCCATTTGCTACACTAATTCCATACTTACAACCAATATAATTTGTAAATAAATATTCAAATTCTTTACATTTATTACCAACCCAATAATTGGTTTTATTTGATTTCAGTACCTTTTTTACTTCTTCTATCTCTTTGTTGCTATGAAAAGGCCATGAAGATTTAATCATTTATACCACTTCTTAACTTTTTTAATCATGAAATCAATCTCATTATTTAAATTACTTTTAACCTTGAAAGAGGAATTATTTAAATAATTTGAACAAAAATTTAAATCCAGATTTTTTTTATTTTCAAATTTATTTTTATAATAAATTTCAAAATTTATGTTATTTTTAAGTGAGATGCCTTTAATTTTTTTTATCATTTGATCTAATGTATAACTTCTATTTGCCCCAAAATTAATAATATTTCTCTTTTTTAAAAAATTTTGATTATTTAATATATGCCAGATGATTCTACATACTTCTGAAATAGAAATAAAATTTCTTTGAGTGTATGGATCTGATTTAATTATTACTTTTTTCTTTTGAATGGCTTGTCTTATAATGTCATTAACAAATAAATTCCAAACTTGATTATTTTTAAATACAGGATATCCAATTGCATTAGACAATCTGATAATTTTTAAATTAATTTTTGTTTCTTTTAATTTTTCAATTAGAATTTTTTCGGATATGATCTTTGATAGTGCATAGGGATGTTTATTTAAAGTTTTTGTTTTTTCATTAATTTTTCCTCTTAATTGAGAATTATAAACATGCGCTGTAGAAATAAATATAAAGCTTTTAATTGGATTTTTTTTTAGTGAATCAGTTAATAAATTTATTGAATTTTTTGAAAACTTTATACTTTCTTTATAATTTGTAATTGAGTCTTTAGCATTAAAACCAGCTACAAAAATGATATGATCAAATTTTGTTACTAAATTGTTAATAATTTTTTTTTTCCATACTATATTTATTAAATTAACATTCTCATTAAATTTTGTTTTAGGATATTTTTTTCTTGATGAAATTGTAATTTTTACATCCCTTTTATTTGACAAATATTCTGTAAATCTTGATCCCAAATAACCTAAGCCACCAATAATTAATACTTTCATTTTAGAATTTAATTTTTTTCTTTAAAATAATCTCTTCAAGTAAATCTTTATCTCTTTTTGTATCTATACAATGCCAGAAACCCTCATATTTGAATGCATTCACTTGGTTTTTTTTCACTGCTCTCTGAATAGGACCTCGCTCTAGCATTTCATTTTTACTTGTTATCAAGTTTAAAAATTTCTTATTTAGAACAAAAAAACCCCCGTTAATCCAACCTTTTTGAAGTTGAGGTTTCTCTTCAAAAATTTTTACGCTATTTTTTTTAATTATGAGTTCACCAAATCTTGCAGGGGGGTGAACAGCTGTAATTGTAACTAATTTTTTATTTTTTAAATGAAATTCAAGTAACTTTTTAATATTGATAGTACTTAAACCATCACCATAAGTAAGAAAAAAATTTTCTTCATTTAAATAATTTTTAAGTTTTTTAATTCGCGTACCTGTTAATGAATTTTTTCCAGTAAAAACTGGCTTGATTTCCATATCAGAAAATCTTTTTTTATTGTCTAAAAAATATTTATTTATAATATTACTTTTATAGCCAGTAGCTATTATGAATTTCTTATAACCGTATTTATAATAATGATTAATTATTCTAAAAATTATAGGTGTTCCGCATACCTCTACCATTGGTTTTGGTATCATGTCTGTATATTCTGATAATCTACTACCAAGCCCACCAGCAAGTATTACGGTAATCAACTTATTTGTCCCAATTATATTTGATTAAATTTAAATCTAGATTTTTTGACTCTTGTGGATCATGTCTAATATTAGAGATATTTAACACAAGATTATTTTTTTTTGATAAACCTCTGAAAGCGAACCAAATACCAGGGTCGACAGAAATTCTTCTATAGTTTGACTCACCTATTATTATTTCTTTAAAAACTTTTCTAGAGTCATTATAAAATACAAACTGGACTTTTCCTATCGGCACAACCAAATTCAATTTCATTTTAATATGTTTTTTCCATCCTTTTATTTTTCTATAATTAATAAAAGAAAAATAGGCCTCTCCAAATTTTATATAACCATTACTTTGTTTATTTATAATTCTATATACATCTCCATCTTTAACTTTAATTTTTTTTTCTTTATAAATTTTTATCATTTTTGACTTTTTTGAGCATTTAGATACTCTTTTATTTGGTATTTAGAGATTTCTAAACATGATTTTTTATTGACAAAATAAAGTTTATACCAATCAGTAGTCATTCTTGCCAATTGATCAATTGTGATGATAGGCCTCCAAGATAGAATTTTTTTTGATTTTGTACTATTTAGTTTTAGTAGTTTGGCCTCATATAAACTGTTTACTTTTTTTATTTTAAATGAAGACTTTGGAAGTAAAGGGCAAAACTTATTTAATAATTTTTTTACTGTTATTTCTCTACTAGTTGGTGGTCCAAAATTAAACTTTTGACCATTAACTAGAGGGCTATTTGAATTATAAGCCAACAAAATATATCCAAATAAAGGGTCTAAAACATGTTGCCAAGGCCTAGTAGAATTAGGGTTTCTAACTGTTAGATTTTTGTTTGACCTCCATGATTTTATTAAATCAGGAATTATTCTATTATCAGACCAATCTCCTCCACCTATAACATTACCCGCTCTTGCAACTGATACTTTTATTTTATTATTTTTTTTAAAAA
>MDTG01146246.1_pt1 | contig 12987 bp, 10 predicted proteins | sample 811421 | NCBI WGS metagenome assembly MDTG01 (sample SAMN05326645, study PRJNA326480) | marine metagenome | isolation source: seawater | place: Pacific Ocean: South East | collected 2011
TCTTTGTTTTGAGTGAAAGCCGCCTCCAGTGTTAATAGCTGCGTGTTAATATTTGTACGGTTTAGCGCGGCACACTGTTCGGGCAGGTCACCCACATAAGTTCCCTGTATTCCGTTTTTATCGACAAGACAAGACACCTCGACGCAAGCATTGCTTGGTAAGTTGGTTATTAACCCTTGATTTAGAACGTTTCCACCAATCACTGTGGGTTCACCCGTTGTCATTGCTTCCATGATAAAAGATCCGTATTCGTGGCTACGTTTATGGGTTAAACCGTTTCCGCGCAAGGATTTTTTGTGTTCTTTCCAACGCTCGATCTGGTTGACACATCGCCGTGGATATTCGTCGAGAGGAATGTTGAATTCTTCGATTAAATCGGGATAACTCTTTTTTATAAAATAGGGAAGATATTCGGAAAGATGTTCCGACGATTCGGTGATATAATAACCGAAATTAAGCATCATATAGAGGCGCACCATATCGAAATTTTTCTCAGGACCTTTTCGCCAACTTAATAGTTTTTGTCTCGCGCGTTTCTTGATCTCGGGATAGAGGTCTTTGCCACCATCTGTAATTTCGAGCAACCAAGCCATATGATTAATCCCGGCAATCTTCCACTGTAAATTCTCTACTTCATCCAACATCTCCATATTCCGAAGTAAGGTAGAGGCGCAAGCCTGAACGGAATGACACAAACCAACAGCCTTGATGGAGGTTTGGCGCAAAATGCCACCCGTAAGGGCACACATAGGGTTTGTATAATTAAGAAGCCACGCGTTCGGGCAAACTTTTTCCATTTCGCGCGCGAATTCCAACATTACAGGATATGTTCGCAGGACTCTGAAAATACCACCGACCCCAATTGTGTCTGCGATAGTTTGTCGTAGCCCATATTTTTTTGGGATCTCAAAATCTGTTATGGTACACGGGTCGTATCCCCCGACTTGAATTGCGTTTACTACAAAATCTGCTCCGCGAAGGGCTTTTTTCCGTTGGCTTTGGCCTAGGTAAGTATTAATTTTTGCACGTCCATGATTTATTTTTTTGTTCAAACCGCGCATTACCGTGGCCGAATCGTTGAGTCTACCTTTGTTGATGTCAAAAAGTGCGATCTCCGAATCTTGTAAAGGCCCTGTACACATACAATCGCCTAGTATGTTTTTTGCAAATACAGTACTGCCAGCGCCAATGAATGTTATTTTTGGCATAACTAACCCTCCCGATTAATTTTCAATTTAATAGAGACAAAAAAATTGCTGAATGAAATCTGTGAGTTTGGTCTGCTCTTCATTTTCTATTTCAGTAGTTGGCAATCTAGATTGTTAAACAACAGCGTAGATTTATTATTACACGAGTGACCTAAGCTATGTATTTGGCTACATTAGCTCAACAAAGTTTTAATTAGGTCCAAAGGAATAACCGTGAAGAAAAACAAACCATGGGCGAAAACGTATTTTGCGGTGATCTTGTTTGCTGGTTTTTTCGGCTGTGAAGGTGAAAGTTTATTAAATGAAGGCAGTAATGGCGAATGTGTTTCACAGGTGCTTAGTGGTGATTTTGCCGTTCGTTCAGTTCGTGACATTGTAGCTCTCGAACGAAAAGGAGGGTGTAGTTATTCTATTGCAGGGAATTTATTAATCACTCAAGTTACCCGCTCTTCCTTAGAAGGTTTATCCGATCTGACGGCTGTTTCGGGTGACTTAAGCATTATTGAAAACGAAGATCTGGAATATTTCCAGGGACTGGCAGATTTAACAACGATTGGTGGTACCGTTCATATTCATAACAATGAAAAACTTGAATCAGTAGAAGATATGTTTATCCAGACGGTGGGTGGCGATGTCAATATTCACCATAACGAAATGTTAGTTGACCTGGTCGCCATGGCAAAGCTTACTAATGTTGGAGGCCATCTACATGTTCATAACAATAATATGCTAAAGGATGTTGAAGATCTTTATAATCTGGAACGTGTTGCTGGGGATTTCATTATTGAGTTTAACCCTTCTATTAACCTGATAGAAGATTGGTCACGTCTGCAGTATGTGGGTGGAAACTTTATTCTGGAGAATAATCACTCTCTGGAGGTGATTGAAAAAATATCGAATTTACAGTATGTGGGTGGACACGTAAGGATAGGGCGTCATGCGACCCTAGACAGAGTCGAAGATTTAAGTGGACTTTCACAGATCATTGGGGACCTGTCTATCTATGGAAACGAACGTTTAACGAGTCTGTTAGGATTTGTTCAGTTACAGAAGGTAGTTGGGAACTTTAATTTATATGCCAATAAAAAACTTACGAATTTGCGAGGGTTTGAAATGTTAACTCAGGTGGGTGGGGATTTCAACATGTATGATAACGATCGATTATCTGACATTAATGCTCTGGAAAGATTAGTACAGGTCGAAGGCGATTTTTTTGTTATTAACAATAGTAGTCTTGTTACCGAACAGGTAAGGGTGTTGTCCGATCGAGTAACTCCTAAAAAGGCAACTATCGTAGATAATAAGGATTAACCTTCTGTTGTCTCAACCTGTACGTATTTTTCAATTCCTAATAATTCAATCTCGAAAATTAGAATAGCGCATCCTGGAACAGAGAATTTTTTACCCCGTTTCCCGTAACCTAAATGTGGCGGTATCGTCAGTTTGGCTTTGGCACCATAGTTCATTTTTTGTAGTCCTTCTATCCAACCCGGAATGGCGTTTTTCAGTGCTATTTTTCGTGGACTACGATATTTTACGGTGTAATCAAAAACAGTACTATCAGCTAGCATACCAGTGTATCTAACATGAACTTTGTCGTTTAGTCCAGGTCCAGGTCCTAAACCACGTTTCAATTCTCGATAGATTAATCCGGAAGGTAATAGTTCGGCCCCAGGCTCTGAGGCGGCCAGCATAAGTACCCTTTGGTCTATTTCAGACTCACAAGGATCTCCACAGCCCATTAACGATAGCACTATGAGTACGAGCGTAAAACCAAAGATTGTTGGCATAAGTACTTCTCTTTCTTATGACATTTATATTTCTTTATTGTTTATATTGCGTAAAGTCTGGATCACAGCCGAATTGTCCAACTCACCGAATCCACTAAGACGGGCCATTTTTAAAATTTTCTCATGCGTTAGGGTTAATGGGACAGAGGCACCAATTTGTTGAGCCAGTTTCAGAATAAGGTCAACATCTTTATGATGTTGGGCTAATTTTGCTTGAGGGGGATCAAAGTCGTTGTTAATCATTTTCTCCCCTTTGTGGTCCATCGTTCGGGAATAGGCGGCGCCAGATTTTAGCACTTCTAAGAGCATATTGGAGTTTAGCCCAATTTTTTCTCCTAAATTTATTCCCTCGGCCAGAGCAAGTCGATTGAGTCCCAAGACTAAATTGACTACTAGTTTAGTTTGCGCACCTTTTCCATTTTTACCCATGTGGAAACACTGTTTAGAAAAAACTGCAAATAACTCTTTGTTTTCCGTAATATCTTTTTTAGGGCCTCCACATAAGAGGACAGCAGAGCCATTTTCAATTTCATTACTCGATCCGACTATTGTAGCGTCCACGAATCGTATATTATATTTCTTGAGTCGTTGTGCCAATTTAGCCGAGGCATTGGGGTCGGAAGTAGTGGTATCTATTATTAATGAGTTTTCAGATATTGTTTCTAAAAGGCCGTTGGGGCCTTCGATAACCAGGTCAACTATTGCGGAATCTGGCAATGAAAGTAAAATGATATTTGACAAAAGGCCTATTTCTTTTGGCGAGTTGGAAACCTGAACACCAGATCGTTTAGCCTGATTTGTTGCTAAGGGATTGATGTCGTAGCCGACAACCTCAAAACCCATTTCAAGAAAACGTCTGCACAATGCGGAACCTGCCAGCCCAAGTCCGATTATTCCTATCATTATCAGTTCCTCCGTGGAAAGTTATATTACTTCTACCTTATAGATAGAGCAACAAAGAGAGAAAGTTAAAGTGAGTTTTTTGTTTCGTCGTTTGGTGCGTCCGATATTATTTGAACTGGATTCTGAATGGATACATGATCGTACCATAGCAGTCAGTGAATCTGTAGGTGGAGTTGGATGGGCTATTAGGTGGTTACGTAGGTACTACAAAGTCGATGATGAGCGCCTTGAAGTAAGTTTAGGTGATATTGTTTTTGACAATCCTATTGGCTTAGCAGCGGGATTTGACAAGAATGGACGTGCTGTTTCGTTGCTCGATGCATTAGGTTTTGGACATGTTGAAGTAGGATCAGTGTCTGCCTATTCATCGAAAGGGAATAGGCGACCGCGCTTATTTCGTTTGCCTAAAGATGAAGCAATAATTGTTAATTATGGTGTCCCAAACGAAGGAGCGAAAGTTGTTGGAGAGAGGCTCCGCCATTGTTCGTACAAGGGAACAATGGGAGTCAACATCGTTGAGACAAATACTGGTAAGTCTTCTACGCATGAACAAATTGTAGCTGAATACGTCGAAGCGATTCGACTACTTGGAGGTACTGCGGATTATATAGCACTGAATTTGAATTGTCCGAATACTTCTGCCGGAGAAAGTGCGTTTGATGATTCGGCAACGTTAAAGTCTCTTATGGACGAGTGTGAAAAATTTGAGAATTTGCCGCCTGTGTTTCTTAAGCTGACAGCCCATGATGATGGTCAGCGGATGGAGCGTACTTTGCGCGCTATAGAAAACTGCAAAGCAGTTCGTGGATTTGTTTTTAATATTCCTCCAGGCAAGAACTACCCTATTGAAACACCGACTTCAGTAGTACGTGACCTGCCTGGTACCTTGTGTGGTGCGCCGACCCAATCCGTGATGGACGCTGCGTTAGCATTTTGGTATAAGAATGTAGATCGCAAACGATATGTATTTTTTGGGTCGGGGGGAATCCGCAATGCTGAAGATGTGTACCGAAAAATTCGCTTAGGTGCATCAATAGTGCAAATTTACACCGCATTGATTTACAATGGTCCTAACATTGTTCGTCAACTTAATACAGGTTTACTGGGCTTATTGGAGCGCGATGGATTTACCCACATCGACCAAGCGGTCGGTGTGGATAATCCATTAACGATTGATTATTAACTATTCTGCTTTTTTAACGAAAGTAATCCAAAGAGGGCTATCTCCTACCATGTGCCGTTGCAGCGGTGTGAGTACACCTGAGTCAGGGTTTATTTTGTAGGATTGTAGGCCGTTAGATGCCTGACCAACCGAGAGTATAAATTTACCGCTGGGATCGATCGCGAAAAATCTTGGTGTGTCTTCTGTCGGGAAATGGTCGACGGGGGTAAGTTTTCCATCGTCACCGATACCGAATAAAGCAAGGGAATTGTGCCCGCGGTTGGAACCATATAGAAATTTTCCATCTGGGGTAATATCGATCTCTGCTGTTGTATTTCCTTCAACGGGCTTACCTCCCGGTAAGGTAGACACTACTTGAAACGATTCAAGTGTGCCTTTATCTGGATCCATTCTGTGTGCTGAAATAGTGCTGCCATTTTCATTTACAGAGTAGAGTAGGTCTTTATTTGGATGAAAAATGAAATGTCGTGGACCCTCTGGTGTTGCAGGCTCGATTTTCTCTGGTTCGTTGGCTGTTAATCTCCCTGTCTTGGGATCAAAATTAAATTGAAAGATTGAGTTCGCTGGATTGGTGTGTGGCACAAAGGCAAATCTATTAGAGCGATCTGTCTGTATGCTGTGCGCATGTGCATCCGTTGCGATGGTTTGAAGGGGTTCGGAAGAGATATGTTGGTCTGAATCTATGGCATGGACAGCTACGGTTCCTCCACCGTAATAGGATGACAAGAGATATGCTCCGCTGTTGTCAACGTATAGATAAGGAGGTCCCTCCTCAAGGGAACTAGCGTTCACTTGGGTTAACATTCCATCTTTTTGGTTTACGGCGTAGCTAACAAGTTTTTTTGCACTACGGAGGGCAACAAATAGATGTGCACTGTGCGGACTCTGGGCGACAGCTCCTGGCTCCGCTTCTAAAACTATATTTGGTTGAGGGTCGAGGACACCGGTGGTTGCATCCATTATGAAGTGCGAGAAAAACGCGCTGGCAGCATTTGATATATAAACGTGGTAAGACATTAGGTTTCCTTGGTTATGTTTATAGAGACCCGAAGGACACCAATATGTGTTTTTTTGGCCTGATTCGAAAGGCTAAATTATATTGGCATATTTTAATAGAGAATGTTTGATGTTGGCTTGATTACTATGAATAAAGAAAAAAATTATAGTTAAATGGGGATTCTGTCTGTTCCACAAGGTGAGTTTTCCCTAAAGCGTTACCCAAGTTTTAAGAGAGATCCATTGCGGGCATGGGACGCGGCTGACGAATATATGCTTCAATATATTTTCGACGAGAATATAATTGAGGGAGGGAGTCGCCTATTAGTGATGAATGATTCTTCAGGTGCATTAGCATTGGCTCTGGCTGGTTTTAAACCACAATTGTTGAGCGACTCGCTGCTTTCCCAGATAGCAACTAAAGAGAATTTACGAAATAATTCGATAGAAATAGCCCAAGTAGATTTTCTGCAAACGCTACAAGTCCCTCAAGGTGACATAAAGGTTTTGCTCTTCAAGGTTCCTAAGACGCTGTCTTTGCTTGAGGATGAGCTTTATAGAATACGGCCCTATCTGGCTCCTGGTGCACGTATTATTGGGGCGGGTATGACACGTGACATTCATACTTCTACGCTCGAAGTATGTGAACGTGTCCTTGGAAACACACAGACCTCTCGTGCTAAGAAGAAAGCACGTTTAATTTTTTGTGAATTGAGTGAATCCATTGGAAATGAGCAGAGCCCCTACCCAACGGTGTATAGATTAGAAGGGACTAACTGGGCATTAGTTAACCACGCGAATGTGTTCTCGCGCGCCCGATTGGACAATGCGTCAAGGCTGTTGATAGATTATATAGACTGTAGTGAGAAACCTCGAAGTATAGCGGATCTAGGTTGTGGAAATGGTGTGTTAGGCCTGGTTGCCGCATTTCGAAACCCGATTGCAGAAATTTTATTTTTTGATGAATCATTTATGGCACTAGCCTCAGTGGCGGAAAATATAGATCGAATAATACCTGAACAATCGACGTGTCTTATCGGGGCAGATGGTTTGAGTGAATGGTCGTCAAACTCTCTTGACTTAGTAATTTGTAATCCGCCGTTTCATAGACAAAAGTCCATAGATAAGACAGTTCCTTGGCGGCTTTTTAATCAAGCACATCAAGCATTGCGGTCGGGTGGAGCGTTACTCATCGTTGGTCATGTTTCTTTACGTCACGACCTGAAATTAAGACAAATTTTTGGTAACTGTAGTCAGCTGGGGTTACGCGGAAAATTCTGCGTTTTACGTTCAGAGAAGTAAAATTCAATAAACTCGGATTACTGTGCCTCTCTCGTTTAATAGTCTCGATTCGACTGAGTCTCGTGTCTGAGGACTTGTTGGCCAGATACTTGGGTCAACGTAAGACAAACGCAATAAAAGTCTGGATAGTTGTCCTACATATTCTTTTAGCTCTCGCACGTTGATTTTATCAACTGTGTCCGCATTTTCATGATGATAGTTGGAATCAGAATTTCGGCCATGGAAGCGCCAACGCCATAGGTGAGATGCGTCGATTCCTTGACGAAGAAACGGGAAATGATCAGAGGTGCTATCTAACTGTGACATAACATGACATTTAAGTCCATCACCCATCAAATCTAGTTGCGATTGAATCAATGCACGTAGGTGAGGAAATGCAAGAACGATTCCTTTTATATATCCAGTGGATAGTTCATCGAGGTTGATTACCAAGCGCGTTTGATCTTTCTGACTGCAGTGTTGTTGGGCGTATGCGGCTGCACCGGCCAAGCGCTGTTCCTCAGCACTAAATGTGGCGAAGCGGATAGTGCACCCTGGCGATAGTCCCAATTCGTTTCGTAATGTGGCTAACACCCGGGCTGTTTCTAAGACGGCGATAGTACCCGAGGCATTATCATTACCTCCTGACGAGTTAAAAACTGTGTCGTGGTGACCTCCAAGAATAAGTTGTGTCTCTGGCCATTGGTTTCCCTTGAGGTGGGCATCTACATTTTGAGTCTTCGCATCGTAAAAGGTTGATTCAACCTCAATCGTTAACATCTTTCCGGCACTTTTCATTAGTAGCGATCCGTGTTCGCGGGATGTTGTAACGCAAGGGACAGGTGCTTCAGCACGCTCCGGTATACGCCAGTCACCTGCACTGCGATATTCCATGCGCCTACCGTTTTTAGGATCAATGCAGACAATGGCAACAGCACCTAACTGCGCAAGTTTGAATAAGCGATCTGAAAGAGGAACCGGCTGAGAGAAAGGCTCATAGTCGACATACATTATACAAACAGCACCGTGTATGTGATCCCTTTGATCGTCTAGGGTTTCTTTTGTACCATATCCTACATTCACTATCGGCGCGGTAAGCCGACAAGAAGGGCATCGATTAAAAGGGAGTAAATCGATTGCTAAATCGATTTCAACTAAGTTGGCAAGGGCATGGGTATAAGACCAAGTTGGCAAGTTGAAACTTTCCAAGAGAGGATTATCTAACCCATCTTTTACAAATTGTTCACGGATGAATGTTGCTGCGGCAAACTCACTCTCAGATGTCGCCCAGCGGGGGCCGATCTGCTCGCATAGAATCTCTGCATGTGATTTAATCAGAGAATTTGTCCAAGCTTCTCCAAAAACGAAACGATCGATTGTATTCCAGTCCAGTCCCATCTGAGGCCTTTAAGTATAGAGGTGGAAAAATAATTATGTTAGATATTATATCGAAATTTGAACTAATACAAAAAAGAGCATATCATTTCGTCATATTTTTTGAAGAAAGGTTACCATGCCCACAATTGAACAAAGACAGGCTTATGAAGAGCAAGGTTTTTTTATTGTTGATGATTTGGTGGATGCTGATACGTTAGTTCAGTTGCGTGAAGCGGCCCGACGGGTTAAGGAGAAAGTACGTATCGGTCAAGTGGATCTTTTCACACATTGGGCAGATAAGAATGCCAGAGAGCCATGGGCCATTAGAGGCTTACTTGCACCTGAATTTGATGAACCTTCCTTTGCTCGGCATTTACTTTCTCAGAATATCATGAATTATGTTCATTTTTTTATTGGTTATGAATTAACATTAGGTGCGATTTTAATTTTCACCAATCCTCTCCATTCTGATTGGGGGTTTGGCTGGCATCGAGATCTTGGCGGTCAAGAGCGCGATGGAACCGAAGCACAAGAATTGGAAATACTCAATAAACCTCAAACGGGTTTACGATGGCATTTGGCTTTGGTGGATGATGCCTGCCTTCAAATTGTTCCAGGTAGCCAAAAACGCTATCGAACGGAGTACGAAAGAAGCTGCTTACTTGAAACAAGAAACGAAGATATACCCGGACAGTATACAATTGAATTAAAAGCAGGCGAAGCCGTGTTTTGGAACGGGAATAGTATTCATCGAGGTATTTACAAAAAGGACAGTGAGCGACTTACTATTTCTGCTTCTTGGAGCAAATACATTCAAGATCTTCCGCTCTCTAAAGTTGATAGCAGGCTGGAATGGAGGCTGAATTCTGAAGTTAGGGCAAACCTGCCTCTTGAGCTTCTGCCATATTATGATCGTTGGTATAAATTGCAGTTGCCCAATAGCTAATACGATTTAGCCGGGATACCATATTTTTCTTGGGTCATCTTGGTCTCGCTGATAGTCCCATGCCGCTTCAATCATCCCAGGTAGATCAAATTTTGGACGCCAATCAAGCAGAAACTTAGCCTTTGTATTGTCTAGCCAGGTGCTATGAAATTCGGTGGCGATTTCTACGTTAGGTAGCCCCCTAGTTTCTTCTAGGTAGTTCGCTATTTTTCTATAATCTACGGGTTCGTCCATACATACATTGAAAAGTTGTTGATGGGCTGCCGGGTGATCAAGTGAAAGCATTATTGCTTCTGTAAGGTCTTCTACATGGACAAAGTTTCGTTTTATGGGTTTTCTATCCGCGTCGGTCATAACAGGCACAGTGCCATTCTTTTTGTATTTCTTTGCTGTTTCTAAATCAACCAGCTCGCACCAGCGAGGCCCTCCGAAAACATCCTCACCAAACGATAAAGAATATTTGAAATCGTCTTTTTCCATGATCCATGGTGCTCGTAGACAACATCCATTGAGATCGTATTGCGCATAGTATTGCTCAAGCATTACCTCTTCAAGGACTTTAGAAAGAGCGTAGCAACCTTTATACGGACTATGTTTCTGGGTTTCTGTGACGGGTATTGGATGGGGGTAGACAAAGTGACCTATTCCTGCGTCGCCGCCAATTAAGACAAATTGAGTAAAAGTGGGCGATGTTCTACAAGATTCTAAAAGCCAAAACAATCCGCGTACGGTAACATCCATGACCTCACTAGGTGTTTCTTTGCAAGTAGCTAAATGTACTACATGAGTTACCTCCTTCATTGCATCGGTAACCGCATCCAATTGGGAAATTGATCCGCGTACTACTTCGATACGATCACTTTTCTCTATCATTCGGTTGTGACACAGGGCACGTATTTTAGCCTCTTGCCAGTCAGGATCGTTCAGGAAACGTCGAATGAAATTTTGGCCAACTTTACCTGTTGCGCCGGTGACTAGCACAACCTTATTTCCTGCGTTCACTAGGACATTCCTTTCAACTTAAGGGCAATGCTACCTTCATTCTGCTCATTGAATTTTGGGTTCACGTCTTTTTGGATGAAAAATTGGGAGGTGTCGTATACGAAGTTGTATAGTCCATCTCGGCCACACCCATTTTCAAGTGCAGCGTGATTTATTTTTTCATGATGTTCATCTCTGTATCCGGGCCAAATTATTCCCTGTTGACAGTAGGACACGTCGATAAAGTACCTTGGACCGTTACCCGGCTTTGGACGACGCCCGTGCCAAACTGCAGAATGCACAATTACGGCGGTTCCTGGCGGTACGTTATCAATTGTTAGTGATCCAGGAAGATCTCCTGTTCCCAGTAGTGCGAGGCTTCCGCGTTCAATTATCGTATTTTGGGAACGGGGAAGGACTAGTAGGTCGCCGACTTCACCGTTGAGCCCATCCAGGTAGTAAAACACATGTACCATGATGTGAGAGCGATTCGTTTGAGGAACCTGTTCGTAATCTTGATGCCAATGAACGCCGTCGTTGCCTGCATCTTGTCTGACGGCGTGTATATGGTGCATTGCGAATCGGGGTCCCATAAGTTGATCAAGCATTTTCATTAGTGGGGGATGGGAAGTGAGTAAGCCAAGATCTTGATACTCAACCAAATATTTTTCATAGCTTTCCGGGTTCTTACGGTCGGCCATAAGTTCGTCGACATTTTTCTTGAGTTCCTCGGTGAATTCAGTATTAAGAAACCCCGGGAGCATTACATAGCCTTCAGTGTGAAAGAAATCTTGATCTTCGGGCGTTAGTTGTGACTGTGTTTTTGACATCTTGTAACCGTCTCTCCTATCATTAAATTTTTTCGGGAAGAGCTTATAAGTTTCTCATCTGGAGTGCCATGGAAACTTAAACGATGTTGGATTTACATAACGTTGCATTTCAATTTCTAGGGTAGCTCCTGATCCTGGAGCTAAATGAACGCCGAACGAATTCTCTTCAATAGGTTGTTCATTATCCTCTATTTTCACGGTGGAAAAAGAATGCTCGCCGTAAGCTCCTGACTGAACAATTAAATCTTTTGCATTTACTGGATCTGTATTTACTAATTGCAGTTTCATAGAATTTGCCTTGAGTTCTTCAACTAATGCCCCGACCCCTTCGGGGATTCCCGGTCGCTGTTTGTTTGGATCAAAGTAGCGAACTCGGCTATGCAAAGGACATCCATGACGGGGTGTCAGGCCTCCTGTCATTTGTTGAAGTAATGTTCCAGGCGTAGCTGGGTTGAATGGATTTGGATTGTCCGAAAGCCGCGTATCTGGTGTAGTCGGGTCCATTCTTACTTTTTCCATCTGTAATCTAACACGAGAAAAATCGGCCCGAAGGGCTGATTCAGGGTAATTTGGATCGTTTCCTTGTAAAAAGCCGATCCAACCCTTATTTGTATCTAATCTTTGAAGGTCGTCGTTGTTCATCGACCAGTAATACAATTCCAAAGCACCTTGGCTATAGGGATGGGGGCGGTATTCGTACCAGCCATCATCGCCATACATGTGAGGGTACATTTGCTGGCCATTAATTTCTTTAGCGTTGCGGTTTATCGTGTCGATCATTTCCCGCCATACATCAACATACTTTTGGTCTCCGCTCAGAAGGAGAGCATTACCAAATCCGGATAGACCCAAATGGTGGGTGTTGCGGCTAGACATGGCTCCGGTTTGTGGTACTTCCACAGTAAAACTCCACCCATAGCATCCTCCATACCACTTACCGTCGCAAGCTCCTCCAATAGTTCCGTCCAAACCTATGTTCGTTGGTATAATTCCGTCATTTTCTATTGTTCGCTGGCGCCAGGCGTCTACATATTCGAGTACCCAGTTCTTGTAGGAGTGTTCGCCGGTTAATGCGAAGGCATTAAGTCCAAGCGAAGTCGATACTAAATTTTGTGGATGATCACCAATTACGTCAGTATAGTCCTTAAAGTGTGCGAGCATTTCCTCGAAGTTACGCTCTCCATGTAATGGGATGAAACGTTCCTGTACTTCGTCTAACGGATCCCCTGCCCAATCAAGGGCGGTGGCTTTGCGCAACATTGGGCCACGGCTACCGTTGAACAGGCTGCGGATGATCTTATGCTCAGTGTCGTAATTTGGTGCTTGGGGATCGTTCCCCGTATAGAAATTGGCGAAACGTCGTACTCGACTTTCAAAACTTTTTTCGCGCGGATTCATAAGCCCGTGAAGGTTAAATGTGGTTAAACCTTCTCCATTATGTACCCAGTCAAACATCACGGGAAACTCTCGATAGTACATCCCGTCACGCGCA
>MDTG01360156.1_pt1 | contig 12986 bp, 8 predicted proteins | sample 811421 | NCBI WGS metagenome assembly MDTG01 (sample SAMN05326645, study PRJNA326480) | marine metagenome | isolation source: seawater | place: Pacific Ocean: South East | collected 2011
GCACAGAATATTAATGCAATCCGCACTACTGGTGTGGAAACATTGCTCGTTACAAATTTTGATACAAACGCGGACGATACGGAAGATACAACAGTAGATACTTCTCTAATGTCTGGTCTAACTTCGGCAGGTCTAAATGCTTCATCTGCAACTGGGGACACAATATTTTCTAATATGACATCAATCATTGGCTCATCAATGTCCAATGGTTCTGGCGATCTTACCATGACATATGCGGCGGCTGCGGTTGCTGGCTCAGCTGACACACAGGCCGTCACGGTTGCTAACGTTTCTGCAGGTACGTTTACCGCAAATGGGGCAGAGACCATAGCAATCACAACATCAACCGTAAAGTCAACGTTAACCAATGTTGTTTCTGACGCAATGACAAGTTTGACAATAGCAGGTGACCAAGCTCTTACAATTTCGACTGCTTTGACTAATAAAACAATTGACGCAAGTGCCAATACCGGCGGTGTAACGATTACTTTAGGAGCAAACGCTGCTCACGTTGTTACGGGTAGTTCAGGATCTGATACAATCAATGCGGGTACGACGTTGGCTAGCACTGATACAATCGCAGGTGGTGACGGTGCAGATACTCTTAAGTTGTCTGTAGGAAACGCAACGATAAATCAAGGTACTGCCGCCGCAAAGGGTGAGCTTTACAATGTATCTGGGTTCGAAACAATTGATATGGCATCAACCAATAACAATGCTACACTCGATTTGAAGTCGACCACTGGTGTAACCGGTATAGACGCAGCTGCGAATGCAAGAACATTTGTGCTTGATACAAACGCAACCGACACAGCTAAAGCGACAGACAGCGTAGCGATAGGGTTTACCTTAAACGGGACTGCTTATACTACTGCAGCTCAGGATGGTAGTGCTACATCTGGTGAAGCTGCAACTTTGCTTAAAACGAAGATTGATACAATTACCGGTTTCTCAGCAGATGTAACTGGCGCTAACATAACTATCACCAATTCTAGCGCATCTTCGGACTCAGTTGAGTTTGCATTGACCTCTGGTCACACTGCAGAAAACTCAAATGCGTATAATTCTTTGACAATAAACAATATTACTGACCAGAAGGTTGATATCTACTCTGGTACTGCGGTTACTGCATCATTAGCAGACGCATCAGGTTCTGCTGACAGTCTAACTGTAAATCTTGCAACACGAGCTGCGGATAAGGGTTTCGCGAAGAATGTTGGAACCGTTACAGCTAACAATATTGAGACAATCAATATGGATGCTAGCGGGATGAGTAATGGCAAGGCGACTACTATAGCTGCTCTGACAGGTAATGCGATAGGTACTTTGAATATTACTGGCGACTCAGACGTTACGTTCACCGCCTTCACAAGTTCCACGAAGTTGGCAAATATTGACGCGTCGGCTTCGACTGGCGACATCTCTCTGGCAGCAGCTCCAGTCGCAGCAACTCTTCCGTCAACTATCAAGACTGGTGGCGGTAATGATACTATCACAATGGGCGCTACCTTGGCTGCTGCGGATGTGATAGATGCTGGAGGGAACAATATTCCGCTAAATGGTACGCTAGTTGGTTCGGACACAGTTACTGCATCTGGGAATATTGGTACGGTAACTGCTGCATCGGGTTTGCAGATTGCAAATGCTGAATCAATCCAGTTGTCAATTGGCACAACAGCCGCGACCTACATCGATATGGCGAAAATAACTGGAACAACTACAGTCGCATTTTCCAATGATAACAGTGGTGGTACAGTTAAATTAACGAACCTTGGATCAGATCATACAATTGGGGTTGGTATTGGAGCAGTAGAGCTCGGTAACACTGCCACGACTACTTTGAATATGGCGTTAGCCGATGCAACTGGTACAGCTGACTCAATTAGTTTAAATTACTCTGACACAGTTGACGCAGCTAGTCTGCAAACATTGGTAGTGGCAAGCACGGTTGAGACCTTGAATATTTCAGCTCCGAAGGTTGCTCAAAATGTTACACTGGCGAATGCCAATATGGCAGCGACAAACGTTGTAATTACTGATGGTATCGCCGGCGGATTGGTGGCAATGGGAACCTTAAACAAGGCAACGACCAATGTTGATGGTTCAGCTTATCTGGGAGAGCTAAATGTTACTACAGCGGCTGCTGGAGCAGTAACCGTTAGTGCTCATGGTGCAGCTACCAATGCTCACGCCATTACAACTGGAGCGGGCAATGATACAATTACTCTTGCTGGTTTGACTGGAACTGCAGCAAATGCCATTGATGGTGGTGCAGGAACTGGTGACACGCTAAACGCGTCAATTACATCAGCCGCATCCGACTTCCAAAACGTTTCTAATGTCGAAACGATCAATTTGACAGTTGGAGCAAACACGCAGGCCGGGTTCAATGATGCTACAAAGGACGATGGAATAAATGCTGCCACAACAGTGAACATTCTTGGTGGTGACTCTCTTTCAACCTTTACCATTGCATCTACTGGGACGCTAGACGATGCAACAACAACATTAGATGCATCGACCTTTGGCGGTACTGTAGACTTACTAGTTGCTCAAGATGCTTTTGACGCAAGTATGACAATCAAAGGGGGTGCATCCACAACAGACAAAGTCACAATAAGCTCTGCAGCTGATGACAATAAAGTCTTGTTGATGTCTGGTATCGAAACTTTGACAATTAACTCTGTTAACTCTGACGCAACATCCACAATTGATCTTACAAACGCATCTGGAATTACAACAATTGATGCTAAGTTTGTGACGGGTGGTGCTGCTGAGAAGCTGATAGTAAAAGGTGTAGCCGCGGGTACAAAAATTAAGACCACGATGACTGAGACTGGTGATAATTTGGTTGTAACTCTCGCAGACGCCACGGGTTCAGCGGACTCCCTAACAGTAGAATTAACAGACGGCGGTGTTGTTAACGATGTACTTAACTTTGACGCTGCTGGGATCGAGAGCGTTGCTTTCACTGTTAAGGATACAACCCACTCTACTACATTGGATCTTGCGGGGCTAACCGCCACTGGTACAGGTGTAACTTCAACTACATTTGCGGGTGCAGGAGCCTTAGTACTGAACGGCGTAAATGCTACAACTGATACAATAGATGCTACATCAGCAACTGGCGTTGTCACGTTAGCAGCTGCACAACGTTCAGGCGACGCCAAGACGATCAAAGGTGGTCAGGGTAACGATAGCTTGGCTATGGAAAACTCAGGCGACGTGATGGCCGGTGGGCTCGGTACGGGCGACACATTAGTCATTGATCATACGGCTGTAATGGGCGGGATGGCAATCGATATGAGTTCCGCGGGCGATCAAATCACTACGTTTGACGGGGCTGCAAACGCCGCGTCCCAAACAGGATTTGAAAACGTCAACCTCGACGCCTACGATAACTTTGGCGCACAGGTAACAGCAGCTGCGGGCGGTTCAACGATAACTGGTACAGCCAAGGCAGACAATATTACTGGTGGTGCCGGTGCAGATACTATAACAGGTGGAACCGGTGCAGACATTATCAGTCTCGGCGCATCTGATGGTAAAACTGATAAAGTGGTCATCAATGCAGACCATATAGGAACTGTAGCTGCTTCAGCAGCAGCAGATGTGGTATCGGAATTTGAGGCTGGCGCAAGTAAGGACCAAATTCAGATTTCCGTATCAGGTATCGAAGCTTTGGATACCGTGGGAACGTTGTTTGATCTAAGAGGTACGACTACTATAGCCGCCTCTACAGCAGTGGATGTGGATATCGGTGGTACGGGTACTTACGATCTTGATAACTCAGCTACTACCGAGAATATCTTGGTTATGCAGGGTGCGGGGATCACTGCTACTGCTTTTGAAGATAACATCGACGCATCAAGTACAAACGCTATCAAGGTAGCTAACTTGGACGATAACGACGCCATACTAGTTTTATCTGATGACGGGGTCAGCTCAGCTCTCTTCGTGGTAGCTAACAACAAAGGGTCTGACTTGGCTGATGCGGCAATTGGCAACACAGATGCATCTGTCATTCATCTGGTTACCTTTGAAGGGGTGGCAGCCTCAGAGCTGCTTGTCGATACTAACTTCGACTTTATTGCTTAAGAGACGAGATTTAACATCAAAGAATGCAGCCTTTACTGGCTGCATTTTTTTTTATTTTTTGTCCAGTGGTGCTCGTTAAATGGATAAAGACCCAGAAGTCTTTAGTAGGATCTCAGATTACGTACTGAAGAATGTAGAAGGGAATAGCAAGGAACTACTTTCAAAACTCGACCGGTCTCCTCATAGCAGTTACGACCGTTCAGAAGATGTTCGGGTTGTTAATATTTTCTGTGAGGAATTGCTTGCTGTGGGTCGCATCGTGGAGGCCGGCGATGTCTTGGGGATGTTACTGAAGGCCGGATACAAAAATGGGATTACCTACTATAACTTCGCAAGTTACTGCATCAAGAGCGAGCAGTCTCACGTAGCGGAAAAGTGCTGGATTAATTCCTTAGCGTTTGATGATGCTCCGGCATACCAGGTACACGGTAACTTGGGCGCATTCTATAAGACAGCAGGCGATACGTATCGAGCGATCTCACATTTGCAAAAGTCACTGGAGCTTAACCCGGGTTATGAGCTTGCGCGGTATAATTACGGCTTGACATTAATAGACATCGAGCAATACGAGAAGTCGCTGCAGCAATTTAAGAAGCTTGAAAAAGCTGGCTATAAAAAACAAAACTTGCCAATAAACATAGGGCTTTGTTTCCTGCGCCTTGATAAGCGTGAAAAGGCAGACAGATATCTCAAGAAAGCCCTTAAAGGTAAAAAAGACAAAGATCTCGCTTACTTTAATATGGGTAATCTGAAGCAGGCACTCGGTCAGGACGCAGCTGCAATAAAAAACTACAGAGCTGCTATCAATTTGCGCTACGATTTCCCAGAGGCTCACTCAGCACTGTCATTATCTTATATAGCGGTAAACAGACACAATGATGCTATTGATAGCGCAGTAAAAGCCGTCACCTTAGATGTAAATCTCGAAACTAGCTGGATCAATTTATCTTATTTGTTAAAAGTAATGGCGCTGGACGATGATACTTTACTTACGCTTTTCGTAAATCTAAAAGATCAGATGGCGGACAATAGTGAGTTACTGAAATATCAGCAATGTATCGCTGACGTTTTTATTACCGGCAAGTATTCCCTTCCTTCTTTTAATAAATTAGTCAAAAAAATGAAAGGATTATACACAGTTCCGCACGTTGAAGGTAACCTAGTACCTACGCCGCATGAGCAAAAAAAAGTGATAGCTCTCCGACATTTTGGACGGAGTGGAACTGGGCTCCTCCACAGTTTAGTCGATAATCACCGCAGTATGACAACACTGCCAAGCATATATCTTAGTCAGTTTTTTTCAGAGAAAACTTGGAACCAGATTTACAGCCCGCAACCGCAGAAAATTGCTGAAGAATTAGTTAAGCTTTATCCGAGCTTGTTTGATGCAACGCGCAAGTGTTCGATCCAGTCGACTGGAAACAGCAAAATTCATAATCTTGCTGAAGAGGAAGGTTTGAAAGCTCTGGGGCCCGATAATGCGACACCTCTGTTTGTTGACTCCGATAAATTTTCTGTTGCTTTTTGCGAGTATCTTGGGACGGGAGATAAAATTAACCCGAGTACGGTATTTGAAGCGTTCAATGCCGCATATAACAAGAGTGCCAACGATCAAGAGATAACTGAAAAAATTTTCTACCACATTCACAACCCAGATACCGGTGCCTTGGCTGGGTTTGTCGCCAGCTATCCAGAGGCAAGGTTATTAACGATTGTCAGGCAGCCGATACAAAGCTGCGAAAGTTGGTCAAAATTTGTTTTTAAACCTGCTACCTATTCAAGAGTTGTGTCTAGGATAGTTAGTATGATTAGTGAGATTACCCATCCAGTACATCAGGTTTCATCATCGTATTCAATTCGGCTTGAAGATCTTAAGAACGAACCAACCGCGACATTAAAGCGACTATCTGAATGGATGAACATTGAATTTGATACTTCTATGCTAGAAATGACGGTAATGGGTCAGAAATGGTGGGGCGATCCGACTAGCCCAAATTATAAAATAGATGGGTCAGATCCTTTTGGAAAACGAGTAATCAATCAAAAGGAAGGCCAGGTATTCAGTGAAAAGGATATATTTATATTAAATACGTTGTTTAATCCCTTTAACAGAAGCGTTGGATACAGCTTCCTTGATGATGAGACATTTATCAAAAACCTCCTTGAAGTAGAGAAAATGATTTTAGAGCCGATGGATTTTGAGAGGAAACTTCAAGAAATGGATGGTGGAAAAAAAACAATATTCGATAGTTTGGAATTTAATTATCGAAAAAGTGCAATGAAACGACATTGTGAAATTATAAAAGAAGATAGTTCGCTCAACCAAAGAATAAGAAGTATTTAATAATATTCTTGTTTAGTACTTCGCTGATTATATCATTGCAGTGCATTAAACATTTTAAACTATAGTGTAGTGGCTAAAATATATAATCCAGCATGTTCAATAGAAGTCAGACTTATTAAAAATCGTAATAGTGTTAGCACGTGGCGTTTTAACATATTTAGATACGTAAATTGCCACGATTTTATCATATTCACGAAAAATTTCCTTTTTGTACATGTCTATCATCTCCCAAAGAAGCTCAATATTTGGTACGTCATGCATTTCTACTTTGATTGGGGTGACTTTGCGGCTGTACAGAAGGCTTGACTTAAGGACCCTTTCGCTATTGGTCATTAGAAAAAGTTCAGTGTTTGGTTGCAAGGCAAGGTATCGTGAGATAGCGCGTCCAGATTTTGACATTATAAGCGCTGGCAGTCCTGAGTAGGTCTGTACGCCAGACCAAATATCTAGGTTATTATCATGCTTTATTATTTCATCTTGCGGTATATGTTTTATAATTGGGAGGTTATTCAAAAAATCCGCAAGCCACCTTACAGTGGTTTGTGCTTTTTCAGAAACAGCAGTTTCTTCACTTAACATAAAACAGTCTACACCTAGGTGAGCAGAATGAGATAGTGAAACAACCTCGCTTTTTGATGGTAGTTCTCTATTTATCATTGTTTCTAGGTTTTCGGTAGCCATAATAAGTGGTTTACCCTGAGCCTTAGCCATTCTCGATATGGTTTCTATGCCTGCATATAAATTTTGGTATCCAATTTCTGCTACTAAATCACCGCGGTCTATCATAACAGCATCAGCTGCAGTGGAAATCTCATTGCAATTCTTGAGACCCTCTGAGTTTTCTATTTTTGAAATTAGAACTAAATCCGACCGGAGTGATCTGATTTTCGTCACAAGCTCACCGGTTTGGACAAAACTTAATCCTAGGGCATCGATATCAAGATCTTTAATCTGTGTTATAAACTTTTTATAAATGCTAAATTGCATTTCCTCGTCATAGATACTGTTTGGGATATTGATTCCCTTCTTGGGAAGTAATTGAAACTTTTCTCGCGATATACCCTCTATAAAACCGGTGCCAATATTACTGACATCAAATAAATACTGCCCGTCGTTAACTGAAAAATTTTCCAGCGAATTGTCATAATTTGGTAAGGTTTTTGTTAACCTAACGTTTAAAATGCCAGAAGTATTTGCGCCATCTCCAAAACAAACCTCTTGCCCTTTCTCAATCAATATATTTTCAGTGTTTGCTGTTCGGGGTTTGATGCCAGGTATATCAATCAATATAAATGCCTCAGGGCACTGCTCTCGGATTAACTTTATTGCGCCAGAATGCCACGCAATTGTGTTGTGACTGCCATTTAATCGGAAGAGTTTTGAATGTTTTTTAAATTCAGAAATATCTTCTTTATTCAGCGTACGAGGTCCAATTGTAATAAGTGTATTTATCATTTTTCAAAGATATCCATATTATTTTTTATCAGGTATTTCTGCATTTCGTAATCTGCAAAGTCAAATATGCGCCCCTCTTTTAATGCGCTTCTAAACTTGGTTCCGGCTATATCATGCAGGTATTGTTGATCACAACTACATTCACCTATTAATAAAGCTCTTTCGCACCTAGTGCAGTAAGCCCCCCCATTATGGCACATTACTGAAATCTTAAATTTACTAGAATTTTTTTGGACTAGTTCTGTAGCTGCTGAAGGGGCGTATATCCCTTGTGCACCTGCATGGTCGCGTCCTACTGAAAAAAGATCAAAGCCAAGGGATTGTCTTAACTTTATATGATGTATAGCCTCCCGCGGGCCAGCATAGAACATATTTGCAAAGAAGGGCATGAATGATATTTTGCCCTTGTATTTTCGATTAGATAAATCTGAAAATATTTCTTGGAGTGCATTTAACTTTATGTCATCCTTTTTTTTTGGACCCATCACTGGATTAATTACAACATGCTCGCATTGTGTTAACATAGTTTTAATAATTGCCTCATGACCGCTGTGAGGAATATTTCGTGTTTGAAAAGCCCCTAAACAATTTACGCGCTCCTTAAGAAGTTTAATTTTCTCTATACAGTCGTAATTTTGTAATACTATCTCGTCAAAGATAAATTGGAATTCAGGCCTAACTGAGAACTGAGATAGAAATGTATTACCGGGATACGCGTGTTTGAAGCCTATGTAGGATGTATCACTGTGGCTATAAACGGTTCTGCATATATCAATTTTGTTCAGCTTAAATACATCGTCTTTAGAAAAACTAAATATTTTGTGATCAGCGGCTATTAGAATTGGTAATCCCTCAAGCGTATCTTTAAATTTTCCTAATTCACTTTCTGATTTGACTAGATTTTTTTCTAGCAAACCAGAGGTTATGTTTGCTGCATTTATGAGGTTAAAATAACTCTGCTTATCTAACATATTTTTTTATTATTTGATCAAACTTAGATGTACCATCGTTTAGAATCTTTATGGTCTTTAAAGGTTCTTGGTGGATATCCTTTCCAACCACGTTTTCTCCCAATTCATAAACACTACTACTGCATAGCAATTGATCCAGTGGGCGAGTAATTTCTAAAACTTCGATATGATTAGACAAGCATGCATGAAAGATTTTTTTGTTCATGAAAACGCTAGATACTATAGGAAAGTAACCATTTTTTATTACTATCTTGGCAATACCGAATATTCTTTTAATTTGGATACTTCTATCAGGCATACTGTAGCCTAAGTCCGTGCTTATATATTCTCTAACATTGTCCCCATCGATTACAAAAGAGGACTCTTGTCGGTTCGCTATTATATTAGATGCATAAGTCTTTCCGCTTCCAGATAACCCATATAGCCAAATGCCTTTATTTGCATTTTGAGTCATGCTATCCTCATATTCAAAGAAAAGTTCGCAATTTTCTAAGCTGGTAATCAAAAAAATAATAATTTGTTTTTAACAACTTAAGAAGTTCCTATTGCCATAGTCATATTAAAGATTGGATATTTTACTCTGTTCTATTTCTCTGTTAAACATGGTTTTTTAAACGGTAAAAATTTACAGATATTTATCAAACCCTATTTTATTTACCGTTGTTTTGGCTTCAGCAGTTATATTAGAGCAGCTTAATGCGCTTTAAGATCTTTACCCAAATAGAAAGAAATTTTAATTATAACTCTTAATATTGTAAAGAAGTACAATTATCCTTTCCGATTAAGATTAATATAAATATTTAAATAATTTTATTGTTTTTTTTTAAACTTTTGTGACCCGTCTCAGATAAAGTATCAAAAACTAACTGTCATCAAGTTCCTCTTTAAGTGCTGCTGCATAGCTATTTCTTGCTGTTTGATATACAACAATTTCGGATTTTAGCTTGTTCATCTGAGCTTCAAGGAATTGAAGTGATGCGAGTTGTGCTTTACCGTTATCCGATAGGTCTTCAGTGTTGTATTCAACATTTTCTACTGTAATTTTTGGCATTTATTTTTCCTTTAATTATTCGTCACCGAAGAGAAGCCCTGCCTTGTCAGACAAAACCTCCTTTTTAAGACTATCAACGTAACTATTTCTGGCACGCTGTAAAAGAGCCTGCATGTTTTCAAGTTCCTGTATTCGGTTTGTTGAAAATTGTAGCATTGAAAGCGTCCCCCTTGCCTTTTCACTTAAATCTTCAACTTCAAATTCTTTATCATTTAATTTTATTTTTTGTACCATGAGCCCTACTTTTCAACATTAATCTTCTCAAGCTCAACTTTAAGGGCATTGGTATAACCTATTCGTGCTGTATCTGCTACAGCCAGTTCGTTATTCAATTGTTGTAATTGGGCATCAACGAATTGAATATTCGTGATTTGCGCTTTTGCATTTTCTGATAGGTCGTCGATGACATACTCTTTCTCGTCTATAGTAACTTTTTGTTCCTTATTTTTCTTTGCCATTTTTGTCTCCCTTATTTTGTCATTACTAACGCAACTTTCAAATAAAAAAAAGATATTAAATTATTCATTTGCTTACATCTAATGTCGTTCAATTGACTTATGAAAACTTAATGAAGAAAGAGATTTTAGCCTTTTATTAGATAGTTAAACAAATTTTAAAATTCGCAAATGCCCATAGACTATATTAATTGAGTGTTAGGTGATGTTAGCAAATCAATTGCCTGATCATCCCGTCAGATTCTGCGCTTTCTTTGAGAGAAAAATATCCGATATTAGGTGTCGCGCTAAATTTTGTTCTAACTTGAGCTCTCATTCGTTTGAATTATTGCTTTTACAAGCTACGATGATGAAAATATTATGTTCAGTGCTGTTAATCCTGGTTTGATGCTTTATTAATGAATACTCATTTAAAAGGCGTGGAGCGCTCTCACAAGATTTCTAATCCATCTTTAAAGTAAAAGAAATAACAATGTATGAAAATTTAACTAAAGTTATTTAATATTTAAAATTGGCACTATTGGATGATTAAAAATAATCACATTTTTTTTTCTTTTGTATTACCAAGAAGTTGGACTAGTTTAAGCGCAATTGTTTTGTCAGCTTGCGGCGGTTCCAAATCAAGTGAACTAAATCAAAGTATTACTGTTGGTTTTTCAAACGATTATTCTCCTCCAGAGGCAAATTTTGTTGAGCCGAATATTGTCGACCCATATTTTAAAAAATTAGAACCTTCGTTAGTTGAGCCATATTGGACCAGTGCTCTAGAAATGAATAATGCAAACCGGGTTATTGATGAAATATTAAATAACCAGCGTTTGATTAAATTTAGTTTCCCAGAGCAGCCACCCTCTTATCTTCCAATTACAATATTAGGCTGGGTACCTGCAAACCAACAAATGATAGCAGCCTCCAAAGAGATTTTTTCGCAGTTAGAAAAAGTACTTAATATTGAGTTAGAGCAAGTTGACACTGTTAATGGAATAAATAACGTTGTTATTTCCCAAAGTATACAAGGAGAAACTTCGGGGTTTAGTTATTTTCCCAATACTTATTATGAACTTGGTTCGGACATATTTATATCAAAAGATTACTCTAACCCATCAACTTTTCCAAACGGTCTGACTAATTATGATTATGAGGTTTTATTGCACGAAATTGGACATGCACTTGGATTGAAGCATCCGTTTGAGGCTGACTCTGTTAATACGACAATCTTAAATGATTATGAGGATCAGACAAAATTCACAGCTATGTCATATAATAATAATTCTGATACTTTTGACGGCACATATAGGCCCTTAGATTGGATGACGCTTACGAAGCTTTATGGTGTGGCTTCGACCTTTAATTCCGACAATAATGAGTATTCATTTAATGATCTTACTGGAACGTTTATAATTGATGCTAACGGAATCGATATAATTAATGCATCTACTTCAATGAGTGATATTTATCTTGACTTGCGATCTGGAATGCAAAGTTACGAGGGTCAAAAATCAAACTTTGTAACAGCAGCAAACCAATTAACGATATCACACGGTTCAGATATAGAAAATATCACAACAGGATTCGGTGACGATACGATAGTCGGAAATCATCTTTCGAATTTAATAATCTCTGGTAGTGGGCATGATGCAATCTTTGGTGGCGAAGGTTCAGATATTATTTATCCTGGCTCAGGGCAAGATGCAGTCGATTTATCAGAGGCAGTGCAGGCACAAGATAGGCTTGTAATTGAGCGTGCGAACGGACATGAAAATTTTGTTACGGTGTATGGCTTTTCACAAGGTATTTCAGGAGATATATTAGATATTAGCGATTTTGAATTTTCTACTCTAACAGTTTTACCTATAGTTAACTTTTCAAATGTACCGTTTGGATATATTGATAACTGCATACTAACAGTATTCGGATTAGGTTTAAATTCTGAAAAAAGTGTACAAACCTATTTCGGTAATAGTGATAACCTTGGAAAATTTAAACTGTCTTCAGAAAAAAATGCATTAATGATTACTTCTAATTCGCAAAATACTGGTGAAAATCAAAATATCTACTCGCTCTCTGAGGATTTAGGATCTATTGAAGTACAACATTTAGCACAGATAGTAGGAAATTATCTGGATATCGACAATTGGTCGATCAATAACTTCTTAGTTTAAATAAACCAAATATTTTCTAAAAATTTATATCTTACCTTAATAATCAGTAAACGTGATTTTTCTAAATGAAATCTGACGCGTCCAAACCACCAGCAGTGGATAAACCAGTTAAAATAATAAGGGTATCGCCTGCATTCACAGTGCCGCTTTTGTTTTCGTCAATAATCACTAATGTATTTCCCCCACCAGTAAAATTATATTGAGCATAAATATCGTCCGAAGCCGTTGTTAACGATGCATTTGCCGCAGTTATAAAAGCTGCAAGATCAGCAGTTGATGTGCCGTCTGCTTCAACGTACGTGCCCGGGGCATCAATATCAATTTTATCAGTTCCCGTGGCGAAGTCTGTGATCGTATCTGCTGATGCTTCGGTGATACCGGTATCCCCACTCTCGAAAACAAATTTGTCTGAGCGAGAACCACCTGTAAGTGTATCGGCTCCACCTCTGC
>MDTG01382998.1_pt1 | contig 12986 bp, 13 predicted proteins | sample 811421 | NCBI WGS metagenome assembly MDTG01 (sample SAMN05326645, study PRJNA326480) | marine metagenome | isolation source: seawater | place: Pacific Ocean: South East | collected 2011
GCAAAGAGAAATTGATGTAATTGCAGCTGTTCAGACTGAAGGGACACCTTATTATTTAGTGAAAAGTGATAGTGTACTAAAAAATTTGAAATCAATTGTAGAAGATTTTCTATTTTCGATGGACCGCCAGTAGTTTTTTGAGATTCCATTAATGATTGGATTTAAAAAAATATTACAAAGAAATGAAATTATAATTCTGATTTCATTTTTTTTGTGGTCACATCTAGCGGTTGGTCAACTGTATAATTTTTCAAAAATATCTATTGAAGAAGGCTTTTCTTCCAGATGTGTTTATTCAATGTGTGATGGACCAAAAGGAAAGCTTTAGATTGGTTTGAAAGAGTAAGGGATTAACGTGTTTGATGGTGAAGAAGTTACCCATTATTTTGATCATCATCTAGGGCAAAATGTCAGATTGGTCTTTAAGGACTCTCTGGGAATATAATGTGGTTTGGTTCTTCAAATCAGGGCATCTCTATTTTAGACAATAAAAAGGTACTTAAAATAACAACAGATGACGGGTTATTCGTAAATCATATTAGGGGAATTTTAGAGGATGGGAATAAAAATATCTGGGTGGCAACTCTGGGCGGTGTAGTTACTCGAATTAAAAATTATAGAGTAACTCAAAATCTTAGTTTAAAGGATGGCTTACCAAGCTTGAATTGTTGGGTAATATTGCTTAGGTCAAACGATCAAATGTGGGTGGGAACTGATAAAGGGATTGGTGTTTTTGAAAACGGAAAGCTATTAACAGTAATCAATAGAGATAGTGAGCTTTCTCAAAATAAAATATTATCAATTTTTGAGGATGAAAACGGACTCGTTTGGATTGGTACTGAAAAGGGCTTAACCCTTTTTAGTCATGGTAAAATGGTAATTATCAACTCCAAAAGTGAGTTAAAAAATCAAAGAATCAAAAGTATAGTTGGAGATAATGGTCATTCGGTTTGGATTGGTACCCAAGCTGGTTTAGGTAAAATTATACTGAAAGATTTTGAAAATGCAGCCTATCAAATTATTTGGTACGATAATCAAAATGGATTGAGTAAAAATAGAGTCCGATGTTTATACAAGGATGCTTCAGGTGCGATTTGGATGGGCACATATTTAGGTGGAGTCAATTGCTTATTTAATGAGTCTTTTTTAATGCATACTCGCCAAAATGGTTTGTTGGATAATGTTATCACTGCATTGAATTGGGATAATAAAGATTCATCATTATGGATTGGGAGTCTACATCGAGGTATTGGAATTCGGAATAATGACGGTACTAAAAGATTAGATAAGTCAAACGGAATATCCAACAATCACATCACCTCAATTGCTCATTTAAATTTTGGAGCTACGATAATCGGAACTGATGACGGTTTCAACTTAATAGAAGATGAAGAGTTTAGCGAAGTTTGGGATAATTACAACAATGTTTTTACCTCAAATAAGGTTTTAGATTTAGTTTCCAAAGGAAATACAGTCCTTGGTGTAACAGATAAAATCGAACTGTTTTTTATTAGAGATACTGGAAAAGTGTTTCTTGACGAAGTTCTGTCAAAAAAATCATTAAGGCATTCAACAAAACCTATGCAAATGGTATCAGTGCAATAGAGTGTAATTTTTGGATTGGTGAGGATTCTTTATTGAAGCAAATTAAAGTATCATTAAATCGCATAATAATTTCGGACAATTTACCCATTGGTAAAGTTATTAAGCTTGCTGGTACAACTGATGATTTTGTGTGTTATACCCCTGAAAATAAGTTATTCAGGGTTGTCAAAAGTAAGGTTGTTTGGGATTTTGCATTAGAAAAATCTGAGGAAATAAAATGTATTCAAAAAGAAAATAGTAGGTTTTACTGGATAGGTTTAAAAAATCAGTTTGTAAATTTAAAATTTACCGGTAATGATGTTGGATACGATATCAAAACATATTCCAAAAATGAAGGGTTTATGGGGTTGTCATGAATTCGTAATGCGGTAACACAGGATATAAAAGACAATCTCTATTTTGGATCCATCAGAGGGCTTTTTCAAATTAAATCCAATAGATATAAAGGGGTAAAAAGAGATTTAAAAGTTTTCTTAAACAAATTGGTTGATGAAAAAAGTTTACAAGACAATTGGGTAAACTACTGTGACTCTATTGTGAATGGAGTTCCTATAGGCCTAGTATTACCATTTAAAATGAATCACCTCTCTTTTCATTACTGTGCATATAATCTTAAGAATCCGGTCGGAGTTACTTATCAAATAACTTTGTCAGGAGATGAGGATTTTACTTTTAAACAAATAGAACTCAAGAGAAGTTTGTTGATTTGAGTCCTTGTAAGTGTCAACTATACATTAGGGCAAAAACTCAATGGGGGGAATGGTCAAATCAACCATTGATTGTTGGTTTTGAAATTGAACCGCCAATTTGGATGACAAAATCTATTCAATTTGTTACTGTTCTAGTGGTGGTGGGTTCTTTTGTTTTAGTTTTTAGGTTAAAAACTCGAAAATATAAAAAAGCATCCGTTTTATTTACTGATTTCAAAGGATTTACGAAAATGTCCACTGAAATGTCTCCCGAGAAACTTGTTCAAAAATCAGATGAAATTTTTGTAGCTTTTGATTAGGTAATTGAACGAAAAGAGTTAGAAAAAATAAAAACAATTGTGGATGCTTATATGTGCGCGTCCGGAATACCTTATGAAAACCCCAATCAAATTAAAAATGTTGTTTTAACAGGTCTTCAGTTGGTTGAGGTAATGAATTTGTTTAACGAAAAGCAAAGACTGAATAATGAGTCTGAATGGAATGTGAGGGTGAGGGTTGGCATCAATACTGGAGAACTTATTGCAGGAGCGGTAGGAAAGAAAAAATTCGCATACGACATGTTGGGGGATACGGTCAATATTGCCAGTAGAATGGAAAGCAACAGTGAACCAGGTCGAGTTAACATTTCTCGCCAAACTTATGAGGAGGTAAAAGACTTTTTTAATTGTGAAGAAAGAGGTCGAATTATCACTAAAAATAGAGGTGAGTTGGAATTGTATTTTGTTACTGAACTTAAGTCTGAGTTTTTTAGTTCAGCATCAAAAAGCAACGTTAGTCAAAATTTTTGTGAATGAATTAAATATAAAAAGCTGCTCAAAAGCGGATTTTTTTATTTTAAATTTTATTGCGTTTTAACAATTGGTCAGATAACTTGAAACACATTCAGTATCAGCTTTCATGCCATCTTCACCTTCCTTCCAGTTTGCGGGGCAAACTTCACCATTGGCTTCAAAGTAATTTAATGCATCAACCATTTCAAATACTTCGTCAACAGATCTCTCAAATGGTAAATCGTTTATAACTTAATGACTAACCTTACCTTTTTTGTAAATTAAGAATGAACCTATTTATACGACAGAAGCTTGGTTAGGAGATGTATTTCCTTCTTCAACAATGTCGTATTCCTTTGCAATAACATCATAATTTTTTGCGATTGTATTCTATAAATCAGGAACTAATGGATAGGTTACAACTTCTATTCCTCCTTTTTTTTGATTATTTAATCATGCACAGTGTGAAAATTTAAAATCAATCGAACAGCCAAAAAATTACAGTTTTTTTGATTCAAGGTCAGCTAACCTTGTTTGAAAAGCTTGGAATTCAGTCGGAAATATAAATGTAAAATCTAATGGAAAAAGAATATTACAATATCTTTTATTTGAACTGTTCGAATGCAAAGTTTTCTACAAATTTTCTCCCATAAATAAATGCAACTGCGTAAATTGATAGTGCCTTTTTTCTTAATAATACAGCCATTTTAATATTTTTTATTGGTTACTTCTTGTGAACTCAAAAACACAAATATTCAATAAATGTTATGAGTTATAACCTCCAGACTTTTATTAGTTTTTTGATAGTAAAAACCTGATTACAAGAAGGAAAATAGACCTGAAATAGAAAAACCAACTACTATTGAGATGAATTTAACAATGTTAAACTTATGGTTTTCGCTTATTTCGAAGAGGATAGTGGTAGATATATTTAAAAATATTCCTATTACCATAGCCATGAAATAATGATGATATTCCTGTAACTCTGGAATTGATTCTGAGAGTAATAACCCCATTGGAGCCATGAGTGCAAAGCTTCCTAAAAGTAAAAATGATTTGGTTGTTTTTCCTAAATAGTGTTTTAACATACTTCCAAACACTATGGCAACGGGGAGTTTATGTAAAATCAACCCTATGAAAAAAGATTCGTGAAAATGATTTTCATTTTCTCCATGAATATGGCTTGATGCCAGTGGGGTAGCTTCAAAGAATGCATGCAGAAACAAACCAATCAATGCCGGTGCTTTTAGTTTATTCATGTTACTTTTATGCATATGCCCATGATCAATTCCAAGTGTGAGAAATTCAAATATGAGCTGTAAGGAGAATCCCAATAATATAAATAAACCGTACGAATTTTTGTAGTCAATGAATAGGTCCGGTAAAAAATGTAAAATGGTTAATCCAAACAAAAAAGCTCCAGAAAATGATAAGAGAAGCTTTATGGTCCACTCCTTATTAACATTAACAAAAAGGAAAACCGATCCAGCAAGGAAGGTGATTGTAAAAAGTAGCGTTTGTATTAAGAAGCTATCCAATTTTTTTGGCAATTATGATTAGTCTCTCAGAAGTCTTATTGAACTCATCCAAATTGTAATTTCCAAAAGTATGTGTGATTTTTAGATTGACTTCGCTTAGATAAGAGTTGAAGTTTTGTAAACTTAAAAGTTTGACACATTCTTGAAAAGAATATTTCTTTCCGTTATCTGAAAATTTAATGGATTTGATAATCGTATTGTTTTTTATTTCCTTTGTTATTTTAAAGTTTATCCCATCGACTGATTTAGTTTCCTTTGCTACCAAATCTTCCATTACCCTATCTCTATTAAGGAAATCAATTACAAGAATACCATTTTCCTTTAAGTTTTTTGCTGAGGATTTTATGGCGTTAAATTCATCTCTTTTGTTTTTGAAGTATCCAAAACTTGTAAATAAGTTCAATGCAAAGTCAAAGTAATTGGTTCGAAATATCTGGCGCATGTCGTGGGTATAGAACTTAAGATTTTTTTTTGAGAGTTTATTGGCCTCTAAAATGCTTTCTTCCGAGAGATCGTAACCAACCACATAATATCCAAGTTGGTTGATGAATATGGAGTGTCTACCTTTTCCACAGGCAATATCAACAAACTTTGCACCAGGCTCTGGATCTAAAAAATTAATTAACTTTGAAATGAATTTTTTCGCCTCAGAGTCATCTCTGTTCTTATATAAGGTGTGATAATACTTTGTATTAAACCAACTTTCAAACCATTCTCCAGACATATGAACAAAGATAAAAAATGATTGGCTTGAAAAATGGCTACTTTCTATAAATTTATATTCAATTTTAGTTGAAAATAAATCCAAATAAAACATCTTATTTGAAACTTATAAATAGTTATTGCGTTATAAGTCAGGAAAATTGTTTTTAATTGAATTAAAAATTCTAGCTTTGTCTTTTTATGTCATTCGGAGACCTGAACATATACGATTTTTATAAAAAAATGGAAAGCAATGATATTATGCTTTCGTTTAAGGGTGACGTAACTTCTGAAATGTTAACTTCCATGCTCCAAATTATGGAAACAAAGTTAGATAATTTGGGTGAGGAAAGTAAAGTCAAACGTAAGGTGTACAATGTTTTAGTTGAATGTTTACAAAACTTATATCACCATAGAGATGAAATGAAAAGGACAGGTTTTAAAGAGGAGAGTGCGGCGATATTCATGATTGGTAGAAATCAAACGTCTTATAATATTGTAACAGGGAATTATATACTCGCGGATAGGGTCTCCGATTTAAAATCTAGAATAGACCAAGTTAATGTTTTGGACAAGGATGGGTTAAAGATGCTTTACAAAGAGGTTTTAAATAATGAAGAAAGAACTGAAAAAGGTGGAGGTGGTTTAGGTATTATAGATATTGCTCGTAAGAGTAGGCAAAAACTAGTTTATGACTTTATGGATGTTGATGATCAATATTCATTTTTCAGTTTGTACATTAAAATTCCTCAAAAAAATTAATTACAATAAATATGGGAAAGATTTCTATAGAAGGTACTTCAAAAACACCAACTGTATTATTTGATGCAGAGGCTGGTTTAATGGAGTTGAAAGGAAGGTCGATACCAGAGAATAGTATCGAATTTTACAAGCCTATTGTTGAGTCGCTTGACAATTATTCTAAGGGACCGAAATCTTCAACTAAAGTTGAAATTCAGTTAGAATATTTCAATACTTCTTCGTCTAAATGTATCTTGGATTTGTTTAAAAAGCTTGAGGCAATTCATAAAGCTGGCAATGAAGTTTCTATAAATTGGTATTATGAAGAAGATGATGAAGATATGTTAGAGGCAGGAGAAGATTATCAAGCAATTATCAAGGTTCCCTTTACAATGATAGAAGTAGAGGAGGAAGACTAGAAAATAATATATTAAAAAAAAGCCATGCGAAAATGCATGGCTTTTTTTATGAATACTTTTTTACTCATTTAGTTTTTTGAGTACATATTCTGCAGTAGAAGAATTTATAGCTTTTTGAATCATTTCAGGTGTTCCTGAATACATTATTTCCCCACCATTTTTCCCTCCACCTGGTCCTAAATCTATAATCCAATTTGCGCACTTCATAATTTCAGGATTGTGTTCAATAACAACTATAGAGTGACCTTGGTCCAATAAGGCATAAAACGATTCTAAAAGCAGTCTTATATCGTGGAAATGCAGTCCAGTTGTAGGCTCATCAAAAATAAAAAGAGTTTTTTGGTTATTGTTTCCTTTTATTAAAAAGTATGCAAGTTTTACTCTTTGAGCCTCTCCGCCAGATAAAGTACTTGATGATTGACCGAGCTTCATATATCCTAAACCTACTTTTTCCAAGGCAACGAGTTTGGTTACTAATTTTCCCTCTAGTGTTGTTTTTCTATTGGGATCGGCAAGTTTCTTAAAGAAATCAATAGCCTCGTTAATAGAAAAATTTAAAACATCGAAAATATTTTTGCCATTGTACTCAACCTCTAGGACCTCCTCCTTATAACGTTTTCCAGAGCATTCTTCACATGTGACCTTTAAGTCCGCCATGAATTGCATTTCAATTGTTATTTGGCCTTCTCCTTGACATTTCTCACAGCGACCATTAGGGACATTTAGAGAAAAATGAGAGGGTTTGTAGCCTCTTATTTTAGCCATCGGTTGTTTTGTGAAAATGTTTCTAATTTCATCAAAAGCTTTGATGTAAGTTGCAGGGTTTGATCGAGATGACCTTCCAATTGGGTTTTGATCAACATACTCAATAGCCTCAATGGATGGTAAGTCTCCAGATATTTTATCCGAACTTCCGGTATTTAAGTACGATTGAATTGATGGTATAAGTTCATTTTTCACTAAAGTTGATTTTCCTGAGCCACTAACCCCCGTTATTACTGTCAAACGCTCCAAAGCAAAATTAACTTTTTGAATGTTCAAATTATTACTGGTGCAATTTAAAAGATGTAAAAATTTATTTGCTTGTTTTTTTAAAGGTATCTCAATTTTCAAATCTTTTTTCAAATATTTGGCAGTTAAACTGTGACTTGATGTTAATAGTTTTTGGTGGTTGCCCTCAAAAACTACTTCACCACCGTGGATACCCGCATTTGGGCCAATATCAATTATATGGGTTGCGGCACGCATAATTTCCTCATCATGCTCAACAACTACAACGGTATTTCCAATTTTATTTAGCCCTTTTAAAACTTCAATCAATTGAGTAGTATCTCTTGGATGGAGTCCTATGCTTGGTTCATCTAGTACGTAAAGAGCTCCAACCAATTTTGATCCCAAACGGCTGGCCAAATTTATTCTTTGCGATTCACCCCCTGAAAGTGTATTACTTAATCGACTTAATGTGATGTATCCAACTCCAACATTGGTCAAAAATGTTAATCTATTTCTTATTTCATTTAATAAACGCGTTCCTATCTTTAACTCTCTTTCTGTGAAACTTATATTTTCAAAGAAATCATATGCTTCATCGATAGTCATTGAACTTACCTCTGATATATTTTTATCGCCAATTTTGATGGCTAATGATTCCTTTTTTAATCTCTGGCCATTACAATCATAACAATCTGTTTTTCCTTTATATCTTGAAATAAGAACTCTATTTTGAATTTTATAAATTTTTTTTTGGAGACCTTCAAAAAAATCGTGAATTCCTCTAGAGTAATCTGATCCATTCCAAAGAAAATCTTTTTCCTTTTGCGTCAATTTCTTGTAAGGAGTATGTACCGGAAAATCTATGTAGTGGGCATGATTTATAAATTGCTGCCGCCATTCCCCCAATTTTGGTCCTTTCCAGGGAGCTACACAAAAGCCGTGTACAGAGAGATTTTTATCAGGAATTACAAGGTCCTCACTAACCCCAAGAATTTTACCAAAACCTTCACATGTAGAGCAGGCGCCAATGGGGCTATTAAAATTAAATAGTTCAATACTTGGGGATTGAAAAGTTATGCCATCTGCCTCTAATTTTTGACTAAAATACTGACTAGTGGCGTTATTTTTTTCTATAATATCAATCCAGCATTCACTGTTTAGCTCATCAAATGCAGTTTGTATAGAATCTGATATCTGAGTCAAAAAATCGGCGTCATTTTTTATAATAAATCGATCGATTACTAAGTCGAAAGTTTTCTCATGAGAGACTTCTTCAAGAGATTTAAGCTGGCCGTCTATTCTTACCCTCGAGTAACCTTTGTCTTTGAGCTGAGTAACAGTATCATTTGGTGCATCCTCGTAACGAAGGTATAGTATTCCTTTAGTGCCTGGTTTAAAGCTTTTTATGAATTTTATTACATCGCTAATTTCATCTTTTTTTACTTCTTGATTCGAAATGGGAGATATGATTTTTCCAAGTCGCGCAAATAGGACTTTTAAATAATCATAAATTTCTGTTGATGTGCCAACTGTGGATCTAGGATTTCTAGTTATCACCTTTTGCTCAATTGCAATAGCCGGAGATATACCATGAATATACTCTACCTCAGGTTTTTCTAGTTTTCCTAGAAATTGTCTCGCATATGAAGATAAGCTCTCAACATATCTTCTTTGTCCTTCAGCATAAAGTGTGTCAAATGCCAGAGATGATTTCCCAGAGCCGCTAACACCTGTGATTACTGTAAAGGAGTTTCTTGGAATTTGAACATCAATATTTTTGAGGTTGTGAAGTTTAGCTCCTTTTATGAAAATGGAGTTTTGGTTTCTCTTATTCTTGGGTATTCTCGGCATTTGTAAAAAGTAGAATCGTTTAGACTTGATAATTCATAAAATTATATTTAATTTAAAAAGAGTTTAAAAAAAGTTAAATAATTTTTTAAACCGACACAATAATATAAATTGGTTCTACGTTAAAAGGTAAAAACTAAAATTAATTCTTTAAAAACTACCGCCTATACAACATAATTACTCTGAAATTTTATTTATTAGAAACCTTAAAAAACAGAGGAATTATGAATCTAGTCAATCTATCCGACAAGGATTTAGTAAGCATTTATATAAAAGGAAATGAAGGTGCATTAGAGGAGCTTGTAAATCGTCATCGTTCAAGAATCTATTCTTACATTTTCATTACTATAAAAAATCAATCACTCGCTGAAGATTTTTTTCAGGACACGTTTATAAAAGTTATAAAAACCCTGAAGAGTGGAAGATACAATGAGGAAGGTAAGTTTTTGCCATGGGTTATGCGGATTGCACACAATCTGATGATTGATTATTTTAGAAAACAAAAGAAATTTCGAAAAGTAAATCCAAAAGGAAAGGATAACGAAGATTTTGAGATCTTTAATACGATCGGATATGATGAATTGAATATGGAGCAAAGAATGGTTAAAGAACAATTGAGGAATGATATGAAAGAATTGATTGAGCGATTGCCGGACGAGCAAAAACAAGTTGTTAAGCTTCGTCATTATTACGATATGAGCTTTAAAGAAATTTCAGATTTCACAAATGTAAGTATTAATACAGCATTAGGTAGAATGCGTTATGCTCTTATTAATCTAAGAAAGATGGCCGATGAGTGCGGTGTTACCTTTGAAGTGTGAAAAAATGTTAATTTACAAGCAATATTTTATTCTGATTGGCGTTTTGGTGTTGTCGAATCAAAATAAAAATATTGCATATGGCAAAAAATTACTCTAAACAAACCTCATCTAAACGTTTTGAAAAAGAATTTGACTCAAACAAAAACTGTATGGATCCGAGCGATAAATCAATTCAATTTATTCTAAATTATTCAAAATGTTTAAGCGTCAGGACTAGTAAAAAGATTGGTCCATTGTTTCTAAGTTTGAATTAAAAGAGGCTGGGTCAACCAGCCTTTTTTTTATTTGATTCAAGAAACAAAACGAATTCTTTTTCGTAAAAATATTCGAGTAATATTATAATCTTTTGCCAAATTGAAATCGTCATTTTTTTCTATAATATTTTCAATTGTTCTAACATCTTTTATAATTGAAAGTAGTGTTCCTGCCCCTCAGAGCTTGGTGGTTACGCTTACCGGCTATCGAAATCAAGAAAACGCCCTTAAATGCAAGTTGTATTACATGATGACCTTACCTGATGACCCATCGGTCGTAAAAAATATTCACTTAACCTTAGAAAAACTTGTTGGAGATAATCAAATAGAGAGAGTCTCGGAAATTACTGTTCCATTTGATTGGGTAGAAGCACAAAAAGTAGATGGTGTTGTAAGTTTCTATACTACTAGAAATTTGTTGTACATAGGTATTGGAGAGTACGATTTTTTAAGTCGATATCAATGTAAAGCGGCCTTCATAAATGCATTAGGACAAAAGAGTCAGTACGCCGTGTATAAAAAGTAGCCTCCATACAATACGTGTTGGTTTTCACCGTTCTCAATTTACAGCTTTAAAATTCGGGAACATGTCAAAAATTATAGCATCTATGCTTGGAATTGCTTTTTATGCTTCTTCCTGTATCGCTAATAATGGACTGCAGTCGTATAAAATCACCTTTCCTACTGGAGTCACAAAATTGACTCAGTCGGTTATGAAACAAGCCTCCAATATTTACAATAAATTGCCTGAGAGAAATTTTACGAGAATTAAATTACTAGGAGAAGGAGAGGAAAATGATGCCAAGTTTATTAGAGTACAACTTGCAAAAAAGAGAGCTTCTTCGGTTCGAGATTTTTTTTTAGGTATCGGATGCATTGGTAAACATGTTAAGTTGGATTTAGCAAATATGCCAACAGTAATTCTTTTCAAACCTAAAGCAAAATACTCAATTAGTGGTAAAATAAACTTGAACAAAATAGAGCAGCAATGTTTTAGTATGAATGCATCAAAAAAGCAATTTTTTAAAACCAAAGGCAACAATATATTTGTATTTCAACCTAATTCTTTTGAAACAGAGTATGGAGTACCTGTATCAGAAAAAATAGTTGTTTGCGTATGGGAGTTTTACAAAAAAAAGGACATGATCGTAAGTCAACTTTCTTCAGGTGGTGAAAATCAAGTTTTGGAAACGGCGAGCACTTTTTATATTCAAGCTTACAAAAAAGATGACAACATTCAATTAAAACAAAGTAAGTCATATAAGATTTATCTAAATAAGAATGAAGATACTAATGGATTTAGGGCATTTTATGGCAAGGTCAAAGACGGCAATGTAATGTGGATGGAAGACAAAAGCTCTTACGTTTACATGAGTATGTTTGATGAAGGAGAGTTGAATAAGTTAGCAATTCAAAAACAAGATTCATTGGAGGAAAATTCTGAAAAACCTTTTGAAAAAAAACTTTTATTAAGTGGGAAAAAAATAGGTTGGATAAATTGCGACAGAATAATTAGTGTGGATAAACCCAGTGAGCTAGATGTTGTACTTGATGATGTGAAGCAGGATTTTACAGTTAGGTTAGTTTTGTCCAGAAAGAATGCCATATTGCCTGGGTTAGCAAATTCGAATTCTATCAATCAGTATAAATTTTCTAAAATTCCATCAGGTGAGTCGGGATATATTCTTGCTTATAGGGAGAGTGGTGAAGGGTACCTCTTGGCGTATTCAAAGGTAACGATTGGTTTTATAAAGTCGATAAATTTAAAACCGAAGTATAAAACTAAGGAGGAGTTTGAAAAATTAATAGATTCCTTTTTAAATTAGTTAAAAACTCTATGAACCAAAAGTTAGCTCAGTTTGAAAGGTTATTAAATATAATGGACGACTTAAGGGAAAAGTGTCCTTGGGATAAAAAGCAAACTATTGAATCTCTGCGCCATTTAACTATAGAGGAAACATATGAGCTATGTGATGCTATTATAAATGATGATTTACAGGAGTTAAAGGGAGAAATAGGCGATTTGATTTTACATATGGTTTTTTATTCAAAAATCGCTAGCGAGAGAAATGCTTTTGACATCGAAGATGTGCTCAAAAATGTTTGTGATAAATTAATACACAGGCATCCTCATATATATGGTGATGTTAAAGCTGAAACAGAGGAAGAAGTTAAAGCAAATTGGGAGAAATTAAAACTAGAAGAAGGAAATCAATCATCGGAGAAAAAATCTGTTTTAAAAGGTGTGCCTAAAAGCATGCCCTCTCTTGTTAAAGCTGTTCGGATTCAAGATAAAGTAAAAGGAGTTGGATTTGACTGGGATAACGAAGAGCAAGTTTGGGAGAAAGTTGAAGAAGAAATTAATGAATTTAAAAGCGAAGTTGACGCTGCAAATCATCAAAAAATGGAACAAGAGTTTGGTGATTTAATATTTTCATTGGTTAACTATGCTCGCTTTATCGGAATAAATCCAGAGGATGCTCTTGAAAAAACAAATAAAAAATTTGTCAATCGATTCAAAAAAATGGAATCAGCCATTAACAATGAAGGAAAAGAATTCAAAGCAATGAAATTAGATGAAATGA
>MDTG01425043.1_pt1 | contig 12986 bp, 3 predicted proteins | sample 811421 | NCBI WGS metagenome assembly MDTG01 (sample SAMN05326645, study PRJNA326480) | marine metagenome | isolation source: seawater | place: Pacific Ocean: South East | collected 2011
GGATATCTGAACTAATACAAAATGCACATGATGCTAAATGGGGAGAGGATGGTAAAGGTTCAGGAGCAACGGAATTTGATTTCAGGTTGACTGAAGACATATTCAGTTTTGCCCACAACGGAAGACCACCCCAATTCGTTGATTATTTAACTAATGAAGTTGAAAAAATGACCAAGCAATCTACTAGCAAAGGAAGACAATATGCAACTGAAGGTGAATTTGGTATTGGGTTTAAGATATGGATGAAATTATTTGACAAAATAGAATTAAGTTTTGGAAAGTGCAAACTAAAAATAGATGTTGAAGACAACTTCCCAAAATTCCAGACTGAATGGAGTGATAGTGAGTTATTAGACAAATTCACAATTACTGCTTCTAATCCTAAAGGTAAATTCCTTTCAGATTTTGTAAATAATGAAGATAATCTCAACGAACTATTCGAAAGATCTGTTAAAGGAATGTTGGTAAAACCCCAGGAGTTTTTACTGTCTGTTGACCTAACCTCAAGGTCTATGAAAATCAAAAAAGAACAGGAAAATATTTCAAATGTAGAAGGATTAAAAGTTTGGTCCGTGACAGGTGATAGGGAAAGGTTTGAATTCCCTGAAACAGTATTAACTTACACAAAGAGGCTGCTAGAATTAGAACATTCAGAAGAAAATCTTGTTGAAAACCTAAAGGAAGAAATTGAGCGTGATGAATGGAGAAAGAAAGTGTTATCAGATGCTCAGAAAAAAATTGAGGTTGAAAAAATCGTCGAAAATACCATCGATATTTTTGATATCACCATAGCATTATTTCCTGATAGTAATCTTGAGAATGCTCTGTTCAGTTCACTATTCCCAATTCCCGGGAATGATGGAAAGTATCTTTCAAATTCAGGTTTGTGTTTTGTAGGTAAATTCGCATTAGAAAAACATAGAGAAGAATTTTCTACTGAAACATTGTTTAAAGAAAAAAGAAATAATATATTATTTTACTCATTTTTAGAAGCTTACTATCTGTTAATGCATGACTTGCGCGATAATACCGTACGCGAAGAATTAAGCATCTCAGATGAATTTTACACAAATCTTTTGCAAATATTTACCAATACAGATGATGCAGCAATGGAGAAGTTTGTCTCAGATATTGCAAAACTTTTGAAGAACAATGAATTTTCAGCAATCATCAGTAATATCATTTGTAATCTTAAGATATATCCAGTTAACAACGGGCATGAGAGTTACAATAATTTGATTGATTTAAGAGGAGAACTACAAAACCTAATGGACACAAGCAATGATCAAATTAATGAATGGGCTAAATCTAATATCGAGAAAAATGAGACTTTGCTTCCACAATCTTTTGAATCGCATACCTACAAATGGAGGGTAGATAAATGGAATTTGCACGAAGATGTGCCAATCTATTCTTACAGGGATGGACCTGAATTACCCATTGCAGATTTTATTAAAATCTTAAACAAGGTTGGAGTTCCCTGGCCTGCTTGGTTAAAGGTTCCAGTCATTGCGGATGGTTCTAACAAATTAATCTGGAAATCAAGTGAGGAATTAAGAGGACATATAGTTAAATCATCCAAGTCAGCCAACTCAGATGATAGTGATGACAAGAATATATTGTCTCAATTTGAGATGCAGATTAAATCCAAAGCAATTGAATATGGATTAAAAGAATATTATATTCCAATAGAATGGTGTAATTACGTTGGATTTGACCATTATCGATTAAACATTCTGATTAAAGATACCGAAGAACTTTACAAAAATAGAATTGATTATCTTATCAAAAACACCGAAGATACTAACCAGTTAATTTACGATTTATGTGTTAATTTTCCTCAAGAAAGGTTCCAATATCCATTTTTCTTCATCGAAACAAATACAAAAAATGTAATTGTTCTTGAAAGAGAAATTCCAGAATCAATCATGTATCAAAAGGAACATGTTGAAGAAAAATATGTTGTCGAATATAGAAAGAATAACCCTAAGGGAAAGAATCCCAAAGATGGTTTTATCAGGAAAATATATCCGTCTGTTGCAAAATCACTATCTTTTGAAGATTTAGAGGTTACTCATCTCTACTACAATGAAAATAATGATTTCTCTGTATCTTTTATTCAAGATTTGCGCAAGTTCAATTTAATCTCAAAAGCAGGAATCTCTGTAGGTTTATACGATTATACTTACTATGAAGTAGAGTTTAACCCTGTTTGTGTCGATTTCCCACCCAATACTTCTGATGAAATTAAACAGCAATCACTCAGTTCAATCAATAAGGTCCCTCTTATAGGTAATATATTCAAGATTAAACCCGAACATCATTCGAGAATTTTTGATTTTGAACAACCTATTTCTGAAAATCTTAGAGCAGGATTTAGTGATGGCTCTGGTAAAAATATTGGTGATAAATATGTTGTAGTGGGTGAAGAAACTGAAGAAATAGAGGATGATGATAAGATTTCAAGAACAAATTATGGGTGTATAGAACCAGACTTTGCAAAATCTCTTATTGGTACCAATCATCATATGGAATCTATCTTGAAAACACGTCCGATATATTGGAATCAACAAATAGAGTCTGGTAAATTCTCTGTATTGTTTCGTTTAGCTACTTTTCCCGCCGTTTTAGCAGAACGCCTAGTCAAAATGTATACCTTGGAGAACTCATTGAAATTTTTGCGCAGTTTAAATTTTTCACATCCATCTGTTGATCCAGCGTATTATATGTTATATCTTGGCAATATTTACCGGGCTAATAATGGAAGCACATTCCGGGGGCGTCGAATCAGGATAATAACGAGAAGATTGGCTCCAACAACATTGGCAATTGATTATGGCTCTGAATTCATGGATTATCTCGCCGAAAATGATGTACTTATAGGAACATTGCCATCAGAGCTTGAAGGAGATTTCAAGATTTTTACCGGCGGGAAAGTTCCAGATTATAGCGAAATTACACAATTAAGGAACTACCCAAACTTTTGGCGACTAACCAATGGGAGACTTCAAAGACAGGTATACCTATTTTGTCTGACTAAAACTGGTAGAATATTGATGCCTGAAACAATATTATTACGTTCAGAATTTTTATACAAGAATGCAAATAAATTTCAACAAATCATTACTGAATTAGGGAAGGAAAATTTTGAGTTAATTCCACAAGATAAGTACCCTTTCAGTGATGAATTGATTTATGGAAACTTTTTTGATAATATATGTAAATCAAAAAAAGGCTCGAGTCTACTGCAACAAACTCTGCATATTGTCAGCGAAAAATCACAGTCCGATAATCTAAACCAGATGCTAATATATTTTTACGAGGCCCTTACGCTTTCAATTCATAAATTTCTATCCACCATGGAGGATACCTCAAAGTACTGGTCTGAAATTGCTACCATAAATTATGATGACCAAATTTCTTCTGCAAACAATGAAAATTTGTCAAAGGAGTTTGTTAAGATTTTAGAACTAAGAAAGGGACATAGAGCAAATAAAACTGAAACCTTTATTGAACTAGCGGGTGATGGATTTGCAGATTTCAAAACCTTATTGAAGAAATTAGCGTCAAATGGAGAAAACCGCAAAATGAAGCGTAAAGGAGAAACATTGTCAACATCAAATTTCGCCTTTCCTGCAAATCCTCTGACATACATAGTTCGTTTAGCGAATTACGAATCTTGTTTTCCACTAACCTCAACCATAGAATTAATTTCAGAACATTCAAGAATTTTTTCAAATAATAATGCTGTTGTAATTTACCCTACAGAACAAGAATTTGAGGTGATTAAATCAGGCTATAATGAGGAAGTTCAAATCATAGACTTAGAAAATATAATGATTAAAAACACTATGTCAACTCTTGCCGAATTTTCTAACAAAGTTAAGGAAGTTACTTCTGCGCAAAAAAACAAGGATCCTGAATATGAATTCATAAGAAGATTATTTTTACGTTATTTTTCTAAGATCTACGATTCAAACAGGATTGGTCTAACTCTTGCTGAATATCTTAAAGCAGTGTACTCATCGGTAGAAGTCAAACAATTAGATACTGACGAAGCGAACAATACTCCAATGTTTCAGAATTCCCAAACTCCACAGTCTCAAGAAATACTAATAGGTCCTTGCGGAGTTGGTTTTAGATTAACAACAAACAAACTAATTGTTATGCTTGGGCCTTATCATAACCGTAATTTAGGTATTGAAAGGTTGAAGTGGATACATGATTTGTTTGGTAAATTATTGGACAACAATATGGGTATCGCAAAAAAAGATTTGGTCCAAGATTTGGATTTAAAAGTAGATCAACTGTCTTTCCTAGAGAACAGGTTGATTAATCCTTTAACCAATCAAGATACTTGGTTTGATGAGTATCACGATACTCTACTTGAGAGAGATGCATCATTTTTCGACTTTTTGCAGGACGAAAAATGGAAGAGTTTTGAAAATGCAGAATCCCTCATTGAACAAATAAGGAATAATATATCAACCAGTATAGAAATTGGCAGGTTACCAGAAGCAACAATATCAGTTCTCGATAGTTTGTATGATGATGGAACCTACTGTTCTATCTCGGGTTTTATTGAACCAAATCCGTTTGGAGATAAAAGAAGGCACAGGGTTAGAATATGGCGTCCAAGCGGTACAACACATCAACCAGTATTGGGGAATAAAGATATTGAAGGTTGGAATTCTTTAGGCAATACATTGTATGTTTCTCCATCAGCAGCAACTTATGGTGAAATAATGGGCGGCTGGAGATTGGCAAGCCCAGGTAATTACGATGGCAATTTCATTGATTATCTTATGAAAAATATGGGAAAATTATATCGAGAATCATATGGTTCAGAATATCTAGTTTTAGATGATGTCATTAATTTTAAACATGAATATGGGTATTCAGATTCAAGGTTTAGCCTCAAGCTGCACAAACTTCATACCATATATATCGTAGCATTCAATAAATACTTGTTTGGCTTAGGTGATTAGCATGGCTTTGATATTTGACGATGAATATGAGTCATATTATTTGCCCACCTTACATGAGTTGTTTAAGTATGAATCATTGATAGTAGCAGGTCCGCATGGCGGTAGACCGAAATTTCAGCCATGGTCTGTTCATGATGTAGTAAATAGCACAGCCAAAATCAAAGAAGAAGATTTGGTCTCATTAATTGAAATATTAATAAAAAAGCAGCAAATTATGGTGATTCCAGGAAATCCACCAAGATATGCTACCAGAACATCAGAAGTGGTCAGAACCATTGGAACCATGCATGAATATGTGAAAAGAGAAATAGAGGATGAGGATGATTTAGAAGATTCAGACGGAGAGAAGACTCACCTTCAGTTGGTTGAAGCAGTAAAATGGGTTCCAGCAGTGATGGATAGACCCGAGCGTACAGTTGATGTGAATGCTTTTCTTCATGAGTTAAACTTACGTATGGAAATAGAAGAACCAGATAATTATCCACCATCAGTAACCTCTGAAGTTGCCCTTAGTGCGGTTGAGATTGTTATTCGATCAATCGGAAAAAAAGTTGCTGGAAATGTTGATGATTTCAAGTTAACAAGATTCCAACAAAGAGCAATTTGTGACTCCCTCATGACCTCTTGGAATGGAAGTAATCAACCAATTATTGTTTCAGCCGGAACAGGAAGTGGTAAAACAATTGCCTTTACAGTGCCTGTTCTTGTAGATGCTTTGCTGCAAAATTACTCAGCAAAAATGTGTTCTGAACAACCAAAATGGACTCAGTTACTGACTTACCCAAGAAATGATTTAGCATTCGATCAATTTAGCACTTTAACAGGTTACATTATTGAAATAAATAGAGCGATCAAGCAATCATCAAATTCTTATTTTCACGAATCATATCTGACTATAGCTGTAGACGCTGGAGGTATGATAAAAACATATAATAAAGAAATTCCAGGAATAAGACTGCCTTGGGATTTGAAAAAAGAATGGATGGGTCCAGGAAAAAATAACGTTGTCGCTGCATCAATTTCTCGGTACGGCGGAAAAGACCCAGAAAATCGAGATAGGCAGATTAGAGCATCAAATATAATCATAGCAGGTCTTGAATCATTCCGCCGAAGAATGGTTATTTCAGAGGTTGTTAAAGCGGCTCAACAGTCATTACAAAGAGTGGTTTTTGACGAGATTCACTTGGCATACGGACTTGAAGGAGGTCACATGCGTGGATTATTCAACAGGTTACACAGTATCGTTCAGTCTAATGGCAGAAATTTAAATTTTATGGGAGCATCTGCTACAATTGCCAAGCCCCAAGTTCATGTTTCGAAAGTATGGGGTTGCTATCCTGATAATGTCCTAACTATTGAACCAACAGAAGAAGAATCCAAAGGTTCCGTTGGTGGAATTGTCAATCACATTTTGGTTCGCCCCCGCACGGGAGTTTCAAAAGGTGGGCCAATATACAATGCAACCTCATTAATTGGGCATCAGTCACAAGACTTATCACAACTCCCACCGCCATTAAGTAGAGACAAAATAGAGCCTAAAAAAATTGAAAAAATGATATGTTTCGCAGATAGTAAAGAATTCGTTGGAAGGTGGCAGATGCTTTTAAATGAGAACGAAGGTACTATGAACTCTCAGTCAATTTCTAAAAATCAGATTCATCATGGTAAAGGTGGTGCAATTACTTTACCATATGCACATTGGTTTGACCGACCAATGGCTCAAATACTGAATGATCCTGAAATGTGTAAAAAATGTAAGGGTGGTAAAAATGAGGACGGTAGTATCATCGCGCCATGTAAAATGGATCCAGCGCCCCTCCCGATTCCTCGTGAAAAAATATTTTCCTTTAGAACAAAAATAGGTGGTTTGTCTGAGCCAGAGAGATTTGCAATGGAAGTACTTCCAAAAGATGGGGAAGAATTTATTCAAGTAAATGGCTTAGATGAGTGCCCGATGCTACAAGCAGGAGTTTGTTGGTGGTTTTCAGGTGATTCGGATGTAACTCCACTCCTTGAGAAAGATGTTGAAAAACATCAATTCTCAGATGAAATGAAAGATAGACTTGAAAATGAGATTTTGGTTAAAAGACCTAACATGGGTGATTATGATGATTTAGTTTTTGCCAGAAATCTACGTTCACGACGACATACTGCTGAGCAAACGAAAGACAAGAAAGCAAAGGATGGTTTATCAACCAATCCAGAGCAGTTTTCTTCAAATAAGTTATTGGAACATTATTCAGGAGAGGCATACCCTCCAACACCGTCAGCAACAAATAACTTCAAGACAAAAATTCCTCACAATGTAATTGTTGCTACACCTACTTTGGAAGTGGGAGTGGATATGGATAATGTTGTTAATATTTTGATGCATCGGGCGATGAGAGACATTGCTTCATATAGACAAAAAGCGGGAAGAGCAGGGCGTGAGAAAAACTCTGTTGTAAATGTGGCAACCGTATTATCAAAAAGAGCGCAGGATTATGAATTTTATAATAATCATGGAAAGTTAATCCTGCAACCAATAAGGAATGCTGTACCAATTGCATCATCCAATAGAAATGTCATGCTTTCTCAATGTTATATGTCAGTAATGGATTTTGTAGGTTCTAATGGGATAAACATAGAGGAATTGAAGTCACCTAACTGGGCGCTAGAATTGAACAGAACAATAAAACTACTCGATTCAAACAACGGAAAAAAGGCGGCAATTGATTGGATAATCGAAGGATTTTGGAGGTCTAATTCTGCACAGTTATCTAGAGATGACATCAAGAAAGCAGTTGATATTTTCATCTCACATCTTAAATTGATGAGAGATACAAAATTCACAACTAAAGGCCAAGAAATTGTTTCAATTATCGAAGGAATAACAATAATGCACAGTAAATTTAGTACTTTCCCAGAGGTTGATGTAGGTAAATCTGGAAAAATAAATAATCTTAAGAAAGAAATTGAAAGATCAATAAAAAATAATCCCGTACTTGATGAAGAAATCTTTGAGGCTTTGGAAAATTTTGTTTTACAACCAAAAATAACTATTGAAGAAGTCGAGAGTTTAGATGAAAAAATTACCGAATATAAATCAGGTCTAAAATTTGCCGAAAAAACTAAACTAAGCAATATTGAAAATAGTCTACAATCTATTGGAGCAGTAATGCAAGATGAGGAAATAGATTTTGATCCAGTAAGTAGTGAAATTGCAAAAGAAATAAAGGACGCATTTTGGGACGACTCCGCCAAATATTACTTTTCGTATTTATTATCCAAAGCAAAATGTTTTCTAAAAGATGCTCCGTACTGCTTTGTCAGTTCAATAATTGAAAATCCTAACGAAGAAAAAATCAAAGTCCATAGACCAGATGGCAAAGATATTTCACAAACCATAAATCAAGTAATGCGAGACTTACTTCCTGGTACTTGGAATCATCGATTAACACCTGCTGGAACAGGACATGCACTAAGAAGCAAAGTTGGCGGAGCTGGTATTGATAGAGATGGAGATTATGATTTTATTATGTTAAATTCGGGAGAGTTCGATAGCAGTAGTTCACCGCCATTAGGGTCTCCTCAAAGAGTAAGAAAAATAGGAAAAAATGCTGAAATGGCTCAGATTCCTTGGATGGTTAGAGCCGGATTTAATGAAAATGCGTCTCCTGAATTGGTCAAGCCGAGTGTTATTCGTTTGGAAAAAGAAATGGGTATGAATACTGAAAATAACAAGAATGTTCCAGGTAAAGTTCCATTCATAGAAGGTTCAGGATTAGTCGCACGTTTTGATAGAACAGAACAAGGAACAGATTATTCGTCAATACCGGAATCTTGGCCCATGCGTTGGTCCCTATATGAACACAAAACTCCAGCCTCAGATATTTTGAGTTATACTCCATCGATTGAAGATAATCCAGGTAACGGTAGAAGGGCGGTTATTTTACACCCTGCTCTTCATGGGACATTTGACTCGGTAAAATTTGGTGAACAAATAAAAATCAAAGACATTGTTACCGGTGTTCGTCGAAGTCGAGGAATAGTTTTGAGATATCATACAAAGATAGATGGTGAAACTAGGGATGTTGTTTACGGTGAAAGTTTTGATACCGACGGCATAGAGTATCGATTGAATCAAGATAAATTAGCCCAAATCAATAATGATATCAAATATATTGAATCTTGGAAGTTCGATAGTGATCTAATAAATATGATAAAGCATCACATGGAGAGAATTGAAATATTTGGTGTTAAGCATTCATTGACTATAAATTCAATAATGGAGATTCTTATCATCAAACTTTATGAACAAAATAAAGAGGTATTTCCTGAGACATTTGGTGAGTTAATGCACTCTTTAGCAGAGGAAATGATTGAACTAAAAGATCAACAGAACTATCTTAGCACGGTACGAAAAAACATTAAGACATTGTATGAAGAGAATTTAGATGAATGTGTTCCCAAATATAATGAAAAAATAAATCAAATATGGAATCTGAATCAAATTAAAAAGTCTGCGGAAGAGTGGCTCAAAATTACATTGCTTAATACAATTGGCCGTGGTTTAGTATCAACAGTTTCTAAATATTCTGGAGTTCAAGAAGAAAAAATATCCTCGTCAATTAATTTACAAGAAATGTCTATCTTAGTATACGATAATGAGCATGGAGGCAATGGAACCTCAACGTCTGTACGGGAACATTATCAGATCACTGAAACGGCATTAAATGCTCAACGGCAAATGGATGCCCCCCCACCTCCAGAAGATGATTTCGTCAACAATTTCGAGAGATTTTTAACTACTTGTAGAGAGCATATAGTTCACCGAGTAGCAATGCTTCATGACAGTGGAGGTATAGATGAATTGCCAAGGAATATGGGTGCATTTATCAAAGATTCAAAACACTTATCTGACAGATTTAGTGATATTTGGCAAAAGTTGGGCATAAAAACACTTCGCAGGGCGGGGGTTTTATCTCATATTACTCCTCATTTGCTTAAACAATTTAGAGAACAAGGTACTGAAATTACTTCAGTAGATATAATTGATCAATCTCTGCGAATGTGCGACACAGGTTGTTTTGCTTGTCAAGGAAGTTATGCAGGTTCAAGCTTCCCTGGAATCTTATCTGAGAGATTTACCTCTAGAAACGTACTAGAAAAATATGTAGGCTTATCAGTTGATAGAGAAGGCTATGGAACCCAAGAACAGGCCCGGAAAAAGCGTGGTCTTGTAAACAAAGGAGTTACTGAGGAGTTTCCTCATTGGAAGAGAAATGAAAATCAGATCTTTACATTTTATGAAACATGTGTCCCAGTTCACGTCAATAAGCATCAATTAGATAGATTCTCTCAAGATGAATTACCTATTACTCACCAATTGAAGCGTTTGCATGATTCTATTTTTGACAGAGGTGATAACTAATGTCTAACTTTAACTTTGGGCACTCAAAGATATTTTGGGAGGAGATTATGTATTCAATTGATAAATTCGAGGATTTATCCCCAGAGGAACGGAAAATTACCTTAGTGTCACCATACATAAGAGATATTGGAATATCGACATCAAACATGTCATCAGACGAATGGGCAGAGGTACTCGGAATGCCGGGAACATTGTTTTCTAATTTGTCAGATGTGCTTATTGGATTGTCATATTTTGGATTTAAGATAGTAGTTCTTACTCTAGATTCGTCATCTAAAGGTCTGCCAAAAGAAGATAGAAATCATTTAGTGAGGGAGGAAAAGTTTGTTAAAAAGTTGATTGGTGATGGAACAAATACGAATTTAAGGATACTAAAAAAGAAAAATATCCATAATAAATTATATTGTTTCCCATGGTCAGTATTGCTTGGCTCTGTTAACATGACAAATAGGGGCATGCTTGGAAATAATGAGTCGCTAAAGTTAATCTCCAGAGAAGATAATGAATCTGAATTCTTAGAATGTTTAGTAAACTTAAATGCAATAATAAATGGAGCCGAAGATTATGCTTATGGAACTGTTGTAAGAGTGGATGATTTGGAAAATGAAAGGTTATTTGAAAAAATAAATCAACAAATTGACGATGAAAAAAGACAGGAAGAAGGTAGAATTTTTTCAATGGGTGTTGAATTACCTGAATCAGATGAAAACCTATTTCTCAGCGACGAAGAGCGATATAGAATGAAAGCAGAAATTGATGCTTTTGAAATTGAACTTCGACAATTCTTGTTAAACTATTATAGAAAATATGGTCATGAAGTGAAAGATTGGTTGAATAAAGGATATAAGAATCCAGCCAAACATTGGCATAAATTGGTCAAAATCAACGAACAAGGCGAAACTCTGCACAATAAAGCGGGAAATGTCATCAAAGCAAAGAAACTGCGCCCAAGTGATATTCCTGGGGGGCGTGTCCCGAATTATGAAGACCTGACTGCGGATGAAGCGGTCATGAAAGGAACAACTTTAGGTGATTTAAGGGTTGCTCTGCTTGGAATAATTACCGATGGTTTGCTTCCATTAGAGGACTATGGTAACGCAGATTTATCGGATAGAGGGGTTATAAGACTAACGTCTGATTTGAGGAAAAATAAATCCACTAAAGAGGATGCTCAATTATTCTGGTCAAAGTATTTTGGACCTACTGAAACTGCATTTGACTACCTATATTGGGTTAGAAGAAATATTGCACATCCAGATCCTATTAGTTCTGAACGCGCAAATGCAGCAAACCACGGTATGAGTTTAATTCGTCGAGTAATTTTCAAACCATGGTATGAGAAACATAAAGGAGATACTTTACCATGAGTAATGTATGCAATATTTGTGGCCGCCTTCTACTTATGGGCAATTGCTTAAACCTGAATTGCTCAGCATCAAAGCAAAAAAAATCATCTCCAGTTAAGAAACTAAAATCACGGTCTAAACCTAAGCCGAAAAAGAAAAAATTTCAGCAACTACCAGACTTAACTAAACCTATTCCTCCGAAGGTTAATTCATCAAAATATACGGATGAAACCTGTACGTCATTACTTACTTTTTTGAAATATTCCAGAGCTGCAAACCAAACAGATGATATCCGTAAGGAGAACTTATTGAGAATTATTGGGGCAGGTCCATTTATTCCTTCACGCCAAAATAAACCATATATTGAGTCATTTTTTGAAGCAAATACCAAAGAAAGAGTACAAGCAATCATAGATTTACTAGAATGGCAGGTTGGTGGTATGTATTGGGTCAAGGATAACCCTTCTCGTCATGCATCAAAACTACCCGCATTAAACAAAGCAGAGGCAGACATTGAATGGTTGAAATCGATAAAGAGTAATTACAGGTAGTATCATACTAAACTACTAATTAGATCATTTATTTTGTTTATAATTGCTCTAACTTCGCTGACTTTTGCTTCATCTTCTAGTTTGCTTATCACTATGTTTAGTGAACTAATAGTTGAAGATAATTCATTTTTTATCTTAATTTGTTCGTCATTATTTTTATTCACGGTTAATGTTGGATGAACGATATTTGGCGCATCATCTAATTCATTTTGTTGTTTTTCATAGTTCGATTTTTCTATGGATTCATCAACTTTTATTGGTTTAGAGACTTCGATTAAGAATAAATTCTCCGAAGTACCATATTCATTTTGTGCAATCACTTGAATCTGATATTGACCGGCTTTGTCCGGCGACTCGCCATCAATTATTCCGCTTCTGGCATCAATTCGCATATTACTGAAGCCTAATGATTTTGTGATACTATATTTCTCAACAGGTCCACCAGAATTAACTGGGGCCCCAGAGGTAAAGTTTGCATTTTGTTCGATTCTGACGAGGCTATAGTGTAATTTTGGTGCCGTGAATCTTGTCGGAATTTCTCTAGGTATTTTCCCAGCAAATTTTCTCAATCGCCTAGTTACGGTATTTAGGCATTTGACTAAGAATTTGTAGGTTGAATTATTGATCAATCCATTACGGGATGCAACTTCCTTGAAAAAAGGATTAAGTTCACTATTATAATTGGCCA
>MDTG01385758.1_pt1 | contig 12985 bp, 13 predicted proteins | sample 811421 | NCBI WGS metagenome assembly MDTG01 (sample SAMN05326645, study PRJNA326480) | marine metagenome | isolation source: seawater | place: Pacific Ocean: South East | collected 2011
ATTAGAGAGATGCTGTCTAAAATTTCTAATATTGAAAAAAAAGTTAATCAAATTGAAAATAACTCAAGATCCGATCCATCAATTTAATCATTGCAATAGGGTTTTTCATTTTTTGGGACCTCACAAAGCATACCTTAAGCAGATCAGAAATTCGAATCCTTTCACCCGCTCCATTTACCTTGTCTTCAATTAGGTCATTTGTTAAAAAATATATTTTAATCTCTATTTAACTGGTATAAGAAAATGTTGAAAACAATTTTTCTAAAAATTAAAACAATAAGCTTTATAAAAGTGTTATGTTAGTATTTTATCATGGAATTAAAAGAAATCGTTAAGAGCTATTTTGATATTTTTTCAAATAAGGATATACAAAATCTAAAAAACCTATTTTCAAACGATATAATATTGAAAGATTGGGAAATTGAAGCAAATGGAATAGATGAGGTAATTGAAGCAAACCTTAAAATATTTAATTCTGTTGAAACAATTAATGTTACTCCACAAGAAATATATCAAGATAATTTTGTGATGATTTGTATAATAGATGTATTAATTAATAAAAAAGAAAAATTAAAAGTGATAGATATTATAAAATTTAACAAAAATAAAAAAATAGAAAAAATATCCGCATACAGACAATAAGTTAAAATAATTATTTCTTATTAATTTTTAAAATTTTATAAATTGAATCTATAAAAACTTTATTAAATAAGGAAATTGAGCAATACTTGATTACCTTATTCCTATTTTTTTCTATAAATTCTTTTTCATGACAAATATTTAAAACACTTTCAAAGTCAACGAACTTTTTAAAATCGTATAGTAAGTGTTCGAACTGATGATGAGTTTCAAATGGATACATCCAATCCTGCATTATTGTTATACCTCCACAAGCACCTATCTCTTGAGCTAACATACCTTGAGTTTCTCTATGTGTAGGAAAAAATATATGACACTTTCTATAAATCTTTGTTATTTCTTTGTATTCAATAAATTTGAAATCACTTTTCTTTTCTCCAGGTATGGTAATTGTTTCAGGATTCAATTCTATTCCTTTAGAAGAATGAAAATATATATCAATTTCATTCCTGTATTTTTTTAAATTTTCAAAGATATAAACCAGGGACTTTATTGAAATTTGCCTCTCTCGTTCTGTTTGGCTTTTAAAATGATCCACAAAAACACTTATTTTTTCAGGTTGTTCTGGATAAAGATAATTTTCATCAACGAACTTAGGTAGATATATGTAGTGGTCAAATTTAGGTTCTTTTGCTGGAATAAAATAAAAATAAAAATCTTCGTATGTAGTTTGAGGATCTATTCCGTCATCACCTATTTCAATTATAATTTTAGCATTACTTCTTAAAAGATTTATATCCAAGTTTTGTTTTGAGATAATTCTAATTCCACAAAGAATTAAAATATCATATTTTTTTTTTGGATAGCTATATATTTTATCACAGTTAATATCCTCAGTTTTGCTTAGTGCATTAAACATAACATCTCTAATTCTATTATTCCACGGTGATGGAGAAAATATAGATAGGCCAACACTAAACATTTTATAATTTATGATTAATTTTTCTATTAAACATTCCAAAAATAAATAAGTATTATATTTATCTTCTAATATACATTACTTTATAAATACATATCAAATTCTTGAGACCATGATCTTAGCATCCAAGAAATAATTTTTCTTTTACCTGATAATTCATCACCTATTTCACTATTATCAAAAAAATTTTCATCATTTATAACATTTTTCAACCCATCATCTCTAGCTATGTCTTTAGAAAATTTGTTTTTTAGAGGTAGGTCAGTTTTTAACCAATTCATTATGGGTGCTGACCAACCTGTTTTAGGCTTATCTAAGATATACATAGGGAGTTTACTTTCGTATGCTTTCTTTAAAATATATTTTGTTTCTGATAATTTTGATCCAAATTTAAAAGAAGATTTTATATCTAAGCAATATTGCATGAATTTTTTTGAAGACAATGGGAATCTTCCTTCCATAGAAAATGCCATTCCAAACCTATCATTCCTTGAAAAAAAATCTTCAGAAACCGTTGTAATGCAATCAAGTGCCATTGCAGAATTAGAAATATCATCTGGATTCCAAATTTCTTCTGGCAAGCTTTCAACCAAAACAGAATGTAAATCATCGTAATTAAATTTCATATTTAATAAAATAGGAGCTCTAAATTTTTTCATCCACATTGCAATAAAATCACTCCAGCTTTGTGGTTTTTGTTCCAAATGATACATTTTTAAATATTTTGTATAACCACCAAATATTTCATCGCCTATATCTCCAGCCATAGTCACTATAGTTTTGTTTTCACTTAAAATTTTATTAGTATAAAAATACATTGGTAGACACCAGTTGTATCTCGGTTCTTCAATAAATTTTATTGATTCATTCCAGTTTGCAGTAAATGTTTTTGGTGTTATTTGTATTTCCTTGTGATCTAATCCAATATTGTCAGCAAACTTCTTAGCAATTTTTGCATCACTATTATAATCTTCTTCAGTATTTATGTTTGGTTCTATTATCGTTGTAAAAGATTTTAGAGATCCTAGATTATATTTCAATTGCTTCGCTATCAATGAGGAGTCAAGACCTCCAGAAAGAAACATTCCAAAATTTCTTATACCAAGAGTTGAGTTATTAATAGCCAATTTTGATTGTTCATAAAATTCTTCAATAATAAAATCTTTATTTGAGTTTGGTTTTACAAGATTTCTAAAACTTGACTTTAATTTTTTTTTATCAAGATCATAAATTAATGTCTCACCCGGAAGCACTTTATAGATACCATTAAACATTGTTTGCCTTAAAACATTTACTCCTAAAAAACATGTACAAGCTAAACTAAGTCTATCTATTTTTTTTGAATTTGGTAAAATATCTAACAGGCCTTTGATTTCAGATGAAAAAATTATTCCACTATTTATTTCTGAAAAATATAATGGTTTTATACCAACATGATCTCTTGATAAAACTATTTCATTAGTTTCTTTATTAAAAAAAACAAATGAATGCATTGAGTCAATTAATTCACATATAACTCTTTTATAGCTAAAATTGTCTAGCAACCAACCTAGCAATTCAGTGTCACAGGTAGTCTTAGAATTGAAGTCATTTTTAAATTTTTTTAAAAGTTTATTATAATTAAAAATTTCACCATTATATGTAAGAACATTGTTTTTTTTAGTTATATAAGGTTGTGCACCATCTTTTGGTTTAGATGTAATTGATAAAAGATTATGACCCAGAGTAAGATAATCATTTGACCATATTGAACTTCCATCCGGACCTCTATGTGAGCTCTTACTTATTAATTTACTTATAATATATGGGTTTTTTTCTGTTATTCCAAATATTCCACACATATAAAGACTAAGTAATCAAAAGATTTTTTTAATTGTTAAAATATACATGCTGCTCAATATGTGGATATCTATTTTTAAAATCTTCAAATATTTTTTTCCACTCTTCCTTTGTTTTTAAACATAGATGGATGTTGTTGCCATCATCAAAATATTTTGAAGCTGGGATTGTGGCTATTACAACAAAAACGAATTTGTTTGTTATACTAAACAAACTATCAATAAAATTAATAATATCACTCTCAGGAATATGCTCAATAACATCAGTACAAATCAAACCATCAAATTTTATTTTAGGGTAAGTAGAAAATTCTTCAACACCCGGATCATACAAGAATATATTTTTTATATTCCAAAAATCTGATAAATTTTGAAATTCTGTTTCATCTATCTTGAACTTAGTCTTGTATAAAAAACCTTTTCCACAACCAAAATCAATTAAAGAATCAGATTCACTATCTCTTATAATTTCTTTAATTTTAATAATCCATTTTGATAGAGAATAACCTAAAAACGTACTAAAACCTGGTTGATTTTTAATCCCATCTTTGTGAAACAATTTGTATTTTTCAATAACTTGGTAATAGTAGTCAGAATATTTATCCATGATTAGTTACTCTAATACATCAAATCGATTATTGATATAAGTATAATTAACAAGTAATAAAAAAAAGCACAATGACCTTTAATCCTGTAGCCGCCCTAAATGTTTTTGAGTCGAGAAAAATGATTTCACATAAAAAACCAAGTGCAATTGATCTAGGCTCACAAACGGCTTCAATTGACAATAGATTCATAAATAACTTAATTAACCAGAACAACCACTTAGATGATCTACAAAAAAAATGTTTGGAAAAATTATCTAAACAAAACAATTTTAATACTAAAGATTATTTCTTATCAATTGGTTTTAAAGAATATAAATCAATAGATATAAATGGAGCTTATGAAAGTTATCAATTTGACTTAAATAAAAATATTATAGAAACATACAATTTTAATCAAAAATATGATCTTGTTATAAATAATGGTACTGGAGAACATGTATTTAATCAGTTTAGTCTATTTTTAAATTTTCACAATTTAACAAAAACTAATGGAATAATGTTAAACATACTCCCGTTTATTGACTGGGTTAATCATGGATTTTATAATTTCAACCCAATATTTTTTGCAGATTTAGCTGCATCAAATGACTATGAAATAATTAAAATTTCTTTAGCTAATAGAAATGGTGCCGAATTAAAATTAGATGGTAATAATTTTGATATACTGTTTGAACAAATAAAGCCAAATAGAAATAATACTAAATTTGAAAAAATGATCGATATTGCTAAAGATAAAATTGGTAAAAATATTTTACTTGTTGTTTTGTCTAGAAAATTAAAAAATAATGATTTCAAAATACCTCTTCAGGGCAAGTATCTTAATGACGTAATGAATTTTAAAACAGAATATGGCTTACAAAAAACTGGCAGTGCAAGCGCAGCAAATCAAGTTTCAGATAATAATAAAAGAAAATTATAAAAAATCACTTCTCTAAAAAATTTCTATAATTAAATAACTCAAAATTAAATTCTCCAATTATATTCATGTATTTCCTATAAAAATTAGTTTTACTTCTTTTAGTAACACCATGAATTGAATATGGTGAGTTCAAAAACATTACTAATCTATTTTGTTTGTATTCTATTTCTTCAATTAAATTTACATTTTCTTCTCGAACTCTAGATTTACCATAAAAGCTTGGCTTATCCTTAAAGGTATATGTGGTAAGATTCCCACCTTTTGATATGTCGTTATCTTCTTTCATGTATAAAAGAGCAGCATAAAATTCTACTGGATTATCTAAGTGTGGCTCTATAACTTTCGTTTCTCCACTTGTAGGAGTATTTATAACAAATTGACAATCAAGATTAAAATGATTTTTGTTTTCAAATCTTACTCCAATATTATCTTTATTAAATAATCTTTCTTTTTCAACCTTATAAATTTTCTTTATTGCTCCCCCAAAAATTTCATAGAATTCTTCTAAAAATTCATAGCTAGTGTGATATTTAATAAAATTTTTCCATTCATCTGATATTTCGTTATCTCTTATAGAATTATAGGCATTATACCTATAAGCGAAATTTTCTTTATATTCATTATTGCCAATAATTTTTTCATATTTTGGAAAATTATCATTCAATTCGTCATAAAGACTTTTAGGTAATGCATTATCAATGATTATGTAAGGAAATTTATCAAATTTAAATTTAATATCCCTTTTATTTTGTAAAACACTGTACATAAATATTATAAAAAATGATCCTTCTAAAGTAACAGAAATGTATATATTTATAAAGCATCTTATTATTTTATATGGCTGACAAATGGAAAAACCAATTATTGTTTATACAGATCATATAATTAACAAAACACTCTGCTACAATTTTGCCAAGGGATCAGGCTCTCTTATGTGTCATGTTAATAAATTTAAAGAGTATAATAAAACAATAGCAACATATGGAGTCTTAAGAGGAACACTGGAAATTATAAATAAAGTAAAAAATTATTATTACATGGATCATGGATACTTTAATCAATCTAAAAGATCGTTTGAAAATAATCGTACAAACGTAATTAACTTAGATGGCTATTTTAGAATAGTTTATAATAATTTTATCCACGATGGTTTTGGAAATTTTCCAAGTGATAGATTAAAAAAATTAAATCTAAAAATATCTGATCAAAAGAACTCAGGAAACTATATTATTCTTTCTGAGCCATCTGATGCCATGAAAAAAGTTTATAACGTACCTAACTGGACAAATGACACCATAAAAAAAATAAAAAAATTTTCAAATAGAAAAATCATAGTTCATAATAAATTTTCTAAAGAACCTCTTAATTTCTTATTAAAAAATGCTTGGGCTTTTGTTAGTTTACAATCAACTGCTGGATTTACTGCTATGTTAAACGGCGTGCCATCATATTTTACTGATAATACATTAAAACATATTGGTGAAATAAAAGATATCGAAAACCCAATTATAAATTATAAAATTTTTAATAATCTTGCATATGGTCAGTGGACACTTAAGGAAATCGAGTCCGGTGAAGCTTGGGATAATATTGTAAAAAACAGGACTTAAATTTTATTACTAAGACTGAATAGTAATATTGAAACTAATAACCATTCTTTCTTCATTAGATAGGTTTTCATTGACTGAATGATCAACATAACTTGGGAATAAAACTAAAGCTCCTTCTCTTGGGCTAATCCCATTTACTTGAGCATTAAGTAAATTTGAACCAATTGCTTTCGGGTAAGAGTAAACAGGCGCAGGTCTTGGATCATAAAATACTATATCCCCACAATCTTTTGGTGCTCGAACATAATAAGCGCCACTGATAGCGCTATTACCATGTTGGTGTCTTACATTAGTTGATCCACCGGTATTTATTATTGCCCACATATTACTTATTTTAATTTTTTGCTTTTCCCTTTCCCAATTCATATCTATCATTACTTGTTCTATAGATGATGATATAAAACGTATAAAGCTTCTAGGTTCTTTTTCGTTCAAATTAAAATCTTTTGAATGCCATCCCTTAATATTACTTTTGTTTATTCCTTTTTGATCATCTATTTGTTTATTTTTTATAAAATCATACATTTGTTCATTTATAATTTTATAATTTTCCAATTGCATGGTCCAAATAGGAGTAGGAAAAAGAAGATTTGGTTTTATCATAATTTATATTTATATTTATATTAAATTTTACATTCAGTAAACAAAACTAAAACTTACAACAAATTCTTTAAGCCAATTATATTAATATTTTGAGTTAAAATAACTTTTTACTAATTCTAATGTTTTTAAAATTCTTAAATGCTGTTCTTGAAAATTTTTTCTACCAGAAGTTATCTTAGGATGTTTTTTTATTAAATTCTTTAAATATCCAGGCAATTTTATTTTGTTTTTCAATGCTTAAATAACCTATTTTTAATAAAATATAATGATATTTTATTATGATTACAAAAAGTAACTATTTTTTTATCATTAACTGAACCGCTCGGTTGTGCAACTACACTACACCCATTTCGATTAAGTATTTTTAGACTATCTGTAAATGGAAAGAAGCCATCAGAAGCACAAACAAAAAATTTTTTTTTAAAATATTTATTTTTATTTTTTAATGCATGTTTCAATGCATTAATCCTATTTGTTTGTCCGTGCCCTAAGCCAATAGTTTGTTTATTTCTTGACAGCACAATTGCATTTGATTTTAAATGTTTTACTACTTTTAATGAAAAAATTAAGTCCTCCAATGACTGTTTAGATGCTTTTTTTACTGTAGATAATTGGATAAAATTTTTTTTTATAGGTGTTAAGTCAGTTTTTTGATGAAGAGTTCCAAAAAGAGTGGACTTGTAATCTGAGTTGTTCTTTTTTATATTTGGAATTCTTAATAAAATTAATTTTTTTTTACTTTTTAATAAATCTAATGCATTTTCATCAAAGTTAGGAGCGACAACTAACTCAAAAAAATTTTTAAATATTTTTTTGGCTAAATTAAGATCTACTTTTCTATTTAAGAATATTATTCCGCCAAAAGAACTTTTAGTGTCACAACTATATGCTTTAATAAAAGCATCCATAATGTTTTTTGCTGAAGCTACACCACAAGGATTTGTATGTTTTATAATTATTGATGTTGGCTCTTTAAACTCTGCTAAACATCTTAAACCACTATCAAGATCAAGTAAATTATTGTAACTTATATTCTTTCCGCTTAATTGAGAATCAAACACAGATTTTTTAGAATTTGAAATTAAATACGCATTTTGATTGGGATTTTCACCGTATCTTAATTTAATTTTTTTTTTATTATAGTTCATTTAACCATTTACTAATAATTTTATCATAACTAGAACTTACTTTAAACACCTTACTAGCCATTTTTTTTCGAAACAAAATATCTGTTGTGCCTTTATTTTTTTCTAAGTTTATAATTAGTTTTTTATAATCTCTTATATCTATAATTGGAGTAATAAATTCATAATTTTTACTAGCAGCTCTTAACAAACTTGGCCCTCCTATATCAATCAATTCTATAATTTCTTTTTTATTTTTATTTTTTAAATTTTTTTCAAAAGGGTAAAAGTTGACGATGACTATATCGATTTCTGGAATTTTAAGAGAAAGGAATTGTTTTTTATGGATTTCATTATTTCTTAAATAAAGTAGAGAGCTGAAAATTAATGGATTTAATGTTTTAATTCTTCCACCAAACATTTCCTTAAATTTTGTTACATCCGATACGTCCTTACATGTAAATCCCATGTCTCTGATTTTCTTTCCTGTCGAACCGCTAGATATAAAATTATAATTATACTTATTTAAATTTGTACAAAGATATTTTAAATTGCTCTTTTCAAAAACAGATATTAAAGCAAATTTTTTTTTTAAATTTTTTCTATTGACCATTTTCTAACTATTTTTTTGTTAGTTAATACACCTTTGATAACTATTTGTTTAGTCGGTTTTGTATTGTTGTTATCTACTAAAATACTATCTTCAACTAATAACTCATTATCGCATTTAAATAACCAAATATTATTTAATTTTGTTTTTAAAATTATATTTTTTTTATTATTTGTAAAATTAAAAACAATTTCATCCGCTAAGTGAAATCTGATGTGGTATACCAATCTATTATTATTATCTTTGTATGAAATTAAATTATCTTCTCCTTCTATTTTATTTATATTTTTATAAAAAATTAACTTTCTTTTAATTATTTTATTGAATTTAGATAAATAACCATTGTGAGATCCTTCAAATATTTCTTTTTCAGGATAAGTTTCTTTTCTAAATACTACCGATCGAGGAAATTTTGTATGATTATTACCTTCTTTGATTTCACTTATGTTCGTATTCTGTAAAATAATTGTTGAATGGGCTGCACTATATCTCAAATATTCAGGATTTTTGCCGAAACTTTCAGAGGCGCCACAATTAGTAAATATTTTCTCACCAAAACCACTCAATTCAACTGATAGTGTACCAGCGCTTAAATTAGAACTTATTATGTCTTTGTTAGACTGAACTACATCAAAAAAAATTTTTTTATTTTTGTCATAATAAAAAGCAATACCATTGTTAATATTTTTAAACTCTCTTTTTTTTAAATAGTTTTCTTTGTTAAGTGAATCATAGATTTGCTTTGTATAAATATTATTAGAACCATTAAATAATGGAATTGTTCCATCAAAATGAAAATATTCATTTAATATAGATGTCATTTTAATTATTATTTCATCAAAAATATTAGGGTCTTTGATTTTAAAAAAAAGAAAAATATTTTTTATTTCGTTTAAATTATTGATTAATTTAGAATGTTCTAAAACATTGTAACTTTTATGCATTCCTAGCTTATCAATTTGTTTCTCAACTATGAATTTTAAAAATTCAATTTTATTTGAATTTATTTTTTTTATAATTAGAGAAGATAATAAATATGCAATCAACTCATATGAAGTAATTTCATTAATTTTTTTTGAATTAAAATCAAATAATATTCTTTGAATATGAAAATAAATTATTAAATCTAATTTATTTTTATCAATTTTCCTCGATGAAGAATTAATATACTCATAATTATATAAAAGGTTAATTAATCTTTTTGACGGTAAGTCTTCATTCCATGGAAAATTTAATTTATTTTTATTAATTTGAAACCAGCCAAATATTGATTCTTTAGATAAATTTATACCAATCTTTCCACCTAGTTTATTAGAGAAATTTAAAAAATCAAAGGTATGTATATTTTTATTTTTACTTTTATAAAAATTTTTTTTGAAAATAAAAGATTTAATTAAATTGTAGTTTGTAAAATCAATTTTTCTAAAATTTAAATCAACATATTTTAAATCTTTTTTTGGTCTAAATTTAAGAATTAAATAAATAAATATTATTTTTTTAAACGTTAATATCATTCTTTTTTAAACAAGCAGCAAAATATCCATCTATTTTTTTATTTAAGATGTTATTTGGTAGAGTTATCATGAAATTATTTTTTATTAACCTAGAAAAAGAAATGTTATTTTTTTTTAACTGAAAATCATAAACTGTAAAATCATTGTTTTTTTGAAGAAATCTATTTATTTGTTCAACTGTTTCATCTGATAAAAAAGAGCATGTCATATATATTATGAAACCACCTTTATTTAATAAAATAGAGGCTTTTTCTAACATACTTTTTTGTAAATTAATGAGTTCTTTAAAATTTGGTCCTTTGGTTTTAAAAAAAATTTCTGGATTTCTTCTAATAGTTCCAACAGCTGAGCAAGGAGCATCAATTATAATAATATCAAATTTTTCATTATTACTTATTTTTATAAAATCCTGATTCAATATTTTTGGATTAAATTTTAAGCGATTTAAATTAGATTTAAGAATTTCAATTCTTTTTTTACTTTTGTCATTAAGTGTAACCTCAAAATTTTTAGATAATAATTGAAATGATTTTCCCCCAGGAGCAGCACAGCCATCTAGAATTCTTTTATTTATGCCTTCGATTTTAAAATTATACAATGTGAAAAAAGAACTAAAATCTTGTACCCACCAATCTCCTTTTATAAAACTTTTATTTTTTTTTATGTCAAATTTATTCATTAAAAAACCAGATATTTCTGAAGTTTTAATTAATTTTTGATCAAATTCATTTAATTTATCACTATCTTTAAAAACTATGTGTGTATCTGGCTCTTTATAAAAATCCTTAATAAAATAATCTTTATCTTTTACTGACAAAGATTGGGTACTTTTCTTAAACCAATTGGGGAAATCACTAAATTCAATTTTAATTTTCTTTAAGTCTCTCTTATCTAAAGCTATTTTTCTTAAACACGCATTAATAAAGCCTGAATAAAGTTTTAATTTTTTTGAAATTTCTACTGAACAATTAATAACAGCATATTCTTCAAATTCCAAATATACAATTTGTGTAGTTGCGCTAATAAGTAAAATCTTTTCATGATCTCTTAGTTTCTTTTTTGCATATTTATTGATTATTTTTAATACATGTAAATGATATCTCATGGAGTTTAATGTCACATTATATAAAAAAGCAATATCTTGTTTGTTTTCTCTTTCAAATTTTTTTGTAATATAAGAATCATTTAGGGTCTTGTTATACTTATAAATTGAAAACAAGATATTATGAACAATCAATCTAATATTTGCACCTTTAATCATTATTGTAAATAATCCATTTATTATTTAAATTAGTTATATAATAAATATTAAAAATAAAATATATTGAGTTATGCGAGGTAATCTTGAAACTATTGTTGGCGCTATGTTTGCAGGAAAAACCAGTGAGCTCTTAAAAAGAATTCTTTGGGCTAAACACCAAACCAAAAAGATTATTGTCATCAAACCATGTATTGATAATAGATATTCTAATGAGAAAATTATCACTCATAATGATTTAAGTCATGAATGCTACCCAATGAAAGATTGGTCAGCAACATTAAAAAAATTTACTTTTGAAAAAAATTACGTTGATATGGTATTTTTAGATGAGATTCAGTTTATGGATACCAAAGATACGCTTAATAATGTGGAGAGAATATTAAGCAAAGGGATTGATGTAGTTTGTGCTGGGCTTGACCAAGATTCTAGAGGAAAGCCTTGGGAAACATCTTCAATGCTGCTCGGTTTATCAGATAAAATTGTCAAAATTTATGGTTTCTGTAATGTATGCGGTCTAGAAGCAACTAAAACATTTAGAAAAACAGAGGGCGGGCAAAGAACTCAAGTCGGTGCAGCAAATATATACGAACCCAGATGTCTAAAACATTGGCAACCAAGATAACTATTTATTTTTTCTATTATTAATTAAATTATCTACTACCGATGGATCTGCTAATGTTGAAGTATCACCTAAATTCTGAAAATCATTACAAGCAATTTTTCTCAAAATTCTTCTCATTATCTTACCTGATCTTGTTTTAGGTAAACCTGATGTGATGTGTATAAAATCAGGAGTGGCTATCGGACCAATCTTCTCTCTAATAGTCTTTTTTAAATCTTTGATCAAATTATCTGATTCATCAATACCAACTTTTAAAGATACATAACAATATAAACCATTTCCTTTTATTTCATGGGGATATCCTACAACAGCAGCCTCAGACACATCTTTATGAGATACAAATGCACTCTCTATTTCAGCGGTGCCTAAATTGTGTCCTGATACAATAATTACATCATCTACTCTTCCTGTTATCCAATAGTAACCATCTTTATCTCTTCTACAACCATCTCCAGTAAAATACTTACCATTAAATTGAGAAAAATAAGTACTAATAAATCTTTGATGATCACCATAAACAGTTCTCATTTGACCAGGCCAAGATCTTTTCATACATAGCATACCTTCACATTCTCCATCTAATTCTTTACCTTTTTTATCTACTATACATGGCTCAATGCCAAAAAAAGGTTTTGATGCCGATCCAGGTTTTAACTCCATAGCTCCTGTTTGTGGAGATATCATAATCCCACCTGTTTCAGTTTGCCACCAAGTATCA
>MDTG01266052.1_pt1 | contig 12984 bp, 10 predicted proteins | sample 811421 | NCBI WGS metagenome assembly MDTG01 (sample SAMN05326645, study PRJNA326480) | marine metagenome | isolation source: seawater | place: Pacific Ocean: South East | collected 2011
GCCGCCGCCGCCACCCGTGGCAGGCGGAGAGACCTACCTCCAGGGGACGCTCTCCATGCAGCCCGGCAGCGTCGGGACGGGCAAGGCCCAGCACGACAAGCGCCGCTCGATCAAGGAACGCGAGATCGACCGCGACCTGCGCCGGGCGATGAGCCGGCGGGCGTAGCCCACACTCACGCGGCTGAGCCCGCGACGCCCCGGCGTCACTCCGGAGACGCGGGGCCGTTCACGGCGTCCCGGGATTCACGTCGACGCCGCGGAGACCGCTTCGCGTCCACTTGTAATACCCCGGGTTCGGTGTCGCGAGCCCCGTGTCGTCGGGAAAGTACCGCGTGTCGATCGGGGCGTACCGGATGCTCGCCGACGCGCCCGCGTCGCTCGGCCTGCGGGGGTCCCACCCGGGATTCGCGGCCGACGTCGTGACGCGCCGGACCGACGCGTCGAAGAACTGGACCGCGACGGTCGCGTCCGGGTTCGCGTAGTGCGTCGCGTCCGTGCCACGGCCGGTGGTGTAGTCGAATTCCTCGAAGAGGAACGCCTTGTGCGAAGGAGTGGTGACGTCGGTCATCGGCCGTTGCACGGTGCACGCCGACGGGACGTTGATCGCGATGCTCGTGCCGTCCCCGGCCGGGGCGAGCGGGAGCACGCTCATGCCGCCCGCCGGCCTGTCGGGCGACCACGCGTAGACCGTCGCCTGGTAGCTGGACGCGTACGGCCACCGGTTGAGGACCTGCTCGAACTGCCAAGTCTTCCTGCCCGCGGTCGCGGGATTCCCGCCCGGGAGCGCGTCGTAGTTCAGCGGGTCGTCCCGCCACTCGAGCAGGTGCTGATCGAGCGGGCTCGCGGCGGCCTCGCTCGGGAACGCCCCTCCCAGGTAGGGGAGCATCGTGAGGTAGAGGAACCGACGCTGCGGCATCACGTTAAAGTCGAGCGTGATCGGCTTGGCGTGGTGCTCGTCTCGCCCCGTCTCGTACCGGAGGATGAAGCACTGCTTCGCCTGCGCCGCCTCGTGGTTGTTCTTGGGCAGGTGCTTCAGGCCGTTGCCGAGGTCGTACGGCCTCGGGGTTCTGCGCTGCCCGTTGCGGAATTCGGGGATCGCGCCCTGCCAGTCGAAGCTCGCGATCAGATCGTTGTTGTCCGCGTTGAACCCGGCGTTCGCGTTCGCGAGCGCTCGGAGGTTGTCCGCCGAACCTTGTGTTCTCGCCGAGGTCCGCGCGTTGCCCGCGATCGGCAGGGAGAGCACCGCGGCGAGCGCGATAGCAGCGCTCCCGATCAGGACCTCGGTCAACGAAGCGCCACGTCGGACCCGTCGCATGTTCCCCTTTCGTAGGCGTGCGGAGCGAGCGCCTCGCCCCGACGCGCAGCATACCTCAGGGGCACCCCGCGTTCAACGACTCTACGAAGACCACGATGTCCGCGAGGTCCGCGATGTCCTCGGGCGGGGCGAGCGATTCGGCGCGGTTGTCGAACGGAGGGGACGGGAACGGGTTCTGGAAGTCCCCGATGAACGCGGAGATGTCCTGGAGGTCGAGCACGCCGAAGGGCACGACAAAGTCCGCGGGGCAGAACGCGTCGCAGGTCTGGAGGTTCAGGACCCGCACCCCCGCCTGGTTCGCCGCGACGAACGCGATGGGGCCCGCGTCGAGCTCGCGGAGCGCGACGGAGAGCGCCGCGCCCGGGATCTCCCGCGCCTCGACGATCCCGATGAAGGGGGGCACGCTCGCGTCGAGGGTGAGCAGCCCGTCGTACGCGTCGGCGACGAAGACGAGATCGCCGCTGACCGCAACGCCGCGTGCGGCTCCCGGCGTGTCGTACTCCGTGATCTCGACCGGCGCGAACGGGTCGCTCAGGTCGAGCACCGCGATCCCGCCGGTCGCCTGCGCGACATAGAGCAGATTCGCCGAGTCGTCGAGCTCGAACCGCTGAGCGCTGTTCGCGAGCGGGATCCGCGCGCGTTCGAACGGCAGGTTCGGGTTCGAGAGGTCGTAAACCAAGACCCCGTTCCACCCGTCGGCGACATACAGCGCGTTGTTTGTCCAAAGCACGTCGCTCGCGAGCCCGTCGGTGTCGATCGTCAGCCCCATGTCGGGTGATGTCCCGAAGATCCCGACGAGCTGCACGCCCTCGGCCCCGTCGGCGAGCGCGACACGGTGGTCCGCGCCGGAGGTGGGGGGGATCAGCGCGAGCGCCGACGCGAGGCCGGGCGAGTCGTACGACCCGACGATCACAGGCGACGACGGATCGGCGAGGTCGATGACCTGGAGACCACCCGTCCCCCCGTCGGCGACGAAGGCGAGATCGCCCGCGACCTCGACATCCGAGGGCAGGCCGGGGGTTGCGACGCGCCCGATCAGCACGGGCGACGCCGGGTCCGCGACGCCGAACACGCGCAGGCCCGCGAGGTCCATGGAGAGCACGGCCCCGTCGAGGACGAACAGGCGGTCCCCGATCAGCTCGGCGTGGCGCGTGAACCCCTCCGCCGGGATCGACGCCAGATCGTCCGGGGCGCAGGGGTCGACGGGCGAGCCCGCGAGCGAGGCGGCCGTCGCGATCGACACGGAGGCGAGCAGTGTGGTCTTCATCGTGCGTTCCTCGTCAAGCGCGCCGGTCGAGCACCGCCGCGCAGTCTGTCGTGGTTCACCAATCGCTCGTGTTGATCTCTCCGGCGCCGAAGTCGATGCCCTCGAGCCCGCCTCGGGTCCAGAGCGCGTGGCCCGTGAAGACCCGCGACCCGCCCTGGCTACCGGAGTAGATCGGGAAGTAGCGTGTGTCGATCGTTTCGAATACGAGCGCCGCCGAGCGCGACATATCCGTTGTGCTACCCGGATCCCAGCCGGGGTTCGTGTCGGCCGTCGCGAGGCGCCGCACCGAACCGTCGAACGCGAGGGTGTTCACCGACGCCTCGGGGTCCGCGTAGTAGCGGCCCTCGTTCCCGAGCCCGGCGGTGTAGTCGTACTCCTCGAACAGGTGTGCCTTGTTCGACGGGAAGGCGACGGACGTCAACGACTGCGGGCGCAACGCGCTCACATCGTTGATCTGTGTGAGGCTGCCACCCTGCACGGGGACGACCGCGAGCCGCCCATTCTCGTTGGGGCGGCTCGGCATCCACGCGTTCGCCGTGGACCGGTAGCTCGACCCGTACGCCTGCAGCACGATCGTCGCCTCGCTGGTCCACGCCCCCGACCCGGCGAACTGCGGGTCGCCCCCCGGTAGCAGGCTGTAGTCGGCGCGTGTCGTGTACCCCTGGAACGCCTGCTGGTTGAGATCCAGCGGGCTTACGAACGCCGGGCTCGTCGCGTCGCCGTCGAGCCAGTCGATCAGCGGGACATGGGAGTACCGATAAAACGGGAGCCTTCCGAGGTCCACGATGAGCCTGTTTGGAACGGCCCCGCACCGCCCCGTCGTCTTGCGGAGGATCGCCGCGAGTTCGTACTGCGCCGCCTCGAGATTGTTCAGCGGGAACCGGACGCGGTTGCACGCGTAGTCGTACTCGGGCCGATCGGGTCCCGACGACCCCTCCCAGTCGAACCCTGCGAGGAGCCCGCTGCTCGCGTCGGCGTGCGACGCATGGGCCTTCCCCAGCTGCCGCAGGTTGCCCCGAGACCCCGCGAGCCGGGCGTCGGTGCGCAGCGTCTGGAGCATCGGCTGCGCGAGCGTCGACGCGAGCGCGAGCCCCGCGACGAGCACCGCGGCGTCAACGCACGAGAAACCTCGGCGCGCGGAGCGGCTGATCGGTGTGTTCATGTCGGCGATCTCCGGTCCCCCCACGGGACAGCCGAGTCTATCGCGAACATAGGTTCGTACAAGCCTGTCGCGCACGTTTCTCACCAATCGCTCGTGTTGATCTCGCCCGCCCCGAAGTCGATGCCCTCGAGCCCGCCCCGGGTCCACTTGTAGTAGCCGGGGTAGGGGTCGGGGCGGCCGAAGTCCTCCGGGAAATAGCGCGTGTCGATCGATGAGTATCGAAGTTCCGGTGTTGCCTCCATGTCGCGGAAGTGGTCCGGGTCCCACCCCGGGTTCGCGTCGGCGGTCGCGATGCGCGGCGCCGACCCGTCGAAGGCGAGGATGTTCACGCTCGCGAGCGGGTCGGCGTAGTAGAGCCCATGGTTGCCAAGCCCCTGCGAGTAGTCGAACTCCTCGAAGAGGAGCGCCTTGTTCGCGGGGAATCGCACGGACGAGGCCAGCTGACGACCGAACGCATTGGCAGCCTGGACATTGAACATGGTCCCGTCGGCCGAAGGCTCGACGGCGAAGACGTCAAAGGCGTCGGGGCGGCTCGGCGTGAATGCATAGGGCGTGGTCTGGTAGCTCGACGCGTAGGGCCAGTACTCCACTGTCGTCTCATCGGTCCAGTTGCCGAAGCTCGAGTCGGGATCACCTCCCGGCAGCGCGGGGTAGTCCTCGGGCTCCGTGTATGCCTGGAACGTCTGCTGGTGGGTATCGAGGGGGCTGACGACGAGCGGGTCGGTCGCCGACGCCCCCATCCAGTGGAGCAGCGGGAGGTGGCTGTACCGTCGGTGTGGGACCCGGTCGAGGTTCGGAATGATCTGATTGTCTCTCGCGCCAAACCGTCCGGTGATCTGCCTGATGATGGCGGCGGCTTCGAACTGCTGAGCCTCCAACGCGCTGGACCTCGAACGAACAGTTCCCGGCGGATAGAGGTCGATCTCCTCGCCCGCTTGCAGGCTGAACCCCGCGATGAATCCCTCGTTCGCGTCGCTGTACGCCGCGTGGGCCTGCCCCAGCTGGCGCAGGTTGTCGCGCGAGCCCGCGAGGCGGGCGTCGGTGCGCCAGGCGTGCAGCGTCGGGAGCGCCAGCGACCCGGCGAGGGCGATCGCGGCGAGCAGCACCGCGGCGTCGGTGAACGCGAAGCCGCGGCGCGCTGCGTGATGGTCGGGCCGGGCGCGTCCCGTTCCGGCGCGGTCGGAGACCCTGGATGATGTGCTCATCGCTCCGGACGATGGAGCGCGACGCGATTCCCGAACCGAACCGCGTCGCGTCCCCCAGCCCGGGACGCGACACGCGTCCGATCCGCCGAACGGCGTCTCGACTCGTGGTGTGCAGGCATTCGCACGCGAACGACATCCCCCACGCCCGATGCGATCAGACACACGGTGCTCCTTGTCCCCGGCGCGCTCGCGGAATCGCATGACACAATCGCCGGTCTCACAGGCGTACCGCGACACGACACGCGGGTTGCGGCGCAGTCCCGGTTTTCCGAGAGCATCACCGACGCGTCCGCCTCTCTCGCCTTCCAGAGGGTGCGAACTTGTCCGTTTCTTAACGACTGGCTGATCTACGCCCCGCCCGGTGCGCGGTACTGTCCGCCCTCGCAGAACCGTCATTCCTCAACCCGGAGAGCCGCTCTTATGACCCGTTCCGTCATCGCCGCGATCTGTCTTGCCGGGCTGGGCGCCTGCTCGGCCCTCGCCCAGCATGCCGAGGACAACCTGCACATCGATCCGTCGCACACGAGGCACCTGCACAAGCACGGGCAGCCGCACGCGACGAGCAGCGAGCGGGACCGTTTCCACACCAGCCGTTCCAGCGAGGTCACGCTCCCGCTCCCGAACGAGGAGGATGCGTTCTTCTTCGTGGTGTACGGCGACCGGACCGGCGGGCCTGCCGAGGGGATCAGCGTGCTCAAGGACGCGGTGCGGGACACCAACCTGCTCGAGCCCGACTTCGTGTGGACCGTGGGCGATCTCATCCAGGGGTACAACACCACCGAGCCCTGGATGGAGCAGATGCGCGAGTACAAGGGGGTGATGGACGAACTGCTCTGCCCCTGGTTCCCCGTCGCGGGCAACCACGATGTCTATTGGCGCGGGGAGGGCAAGCCCGAGGGCGAGCACGAGGCGCATTACGAGATGCACTTCGGCCCGCTCTGGTACGCCTTCGAGCACAAGAATTGCCTGTTCATCACGCTCTACAGCGACGAGGGCAACCCGGAGACGGGAGAGAAGACCTTCCGCGACCCCGAGAACCAGCGGATGAGCGATGAACAGTTCGACTGGCTCAAGGAGATGCTCGCCTTCGGACAAGACAAGGACCACATCTTCCTCTCGCTCCACCACCCGCGGTGGCTCAAGGGGGGGTACGGCGACGACTGGGACAAGGTGCACGCGGAGCTCGTCAAAGCGGGCAATGTCAGCGCCGTCTTCGCGGGGCACATCCACCGGATGCGCTACGACCCCAAGGACGGGATCGACTATGTGACCCTCGCGACGGTGGGGGGGCACAACCAAGGGCAGGTCCCCGAAGCGGGCATGCTCCATCACTTCAACATCGTCACGGTGCGCGAGGACCAGGTGGCGCACGCCGCGGTGCCGGTCGGGGAGGTGATGGATGTCCGGGAGATCACGGGGGAGATGGCCGACCAGGCCCGCCGCCTCGGGACCGCTTCGCCCTCATTCGGCGGGTCGGTCGCGATCGGCATGGACGGGTTCGCCGACGATGTCGTCACCGTGACTGTTGCGAACCCGACCGACTGGCCCATCGATCTCACGCTGATGCCGGACAGCGCGGACAGCCGGTGGGGCGCTTGGCCCGACCACGACCACGCGACGCTCGCGCCGGGCGCGAGCGAGGAGTTCGCGTTCCGCCTGACGCGAGGGCACGACGACCTGGACGGGACATTCCGCCCCGTCGACATGGTGGTGCACATGGATCTGCTCCTGCCGGGTCACCGCTACACGATCCCGGAGTCGAGGCACGAGGTCCCGCTCGACGCGAGCCTGTCGCCGCTGCCCCAGCCCGCGTACGAGTCCGTGCTGCACCTCGACGGCGAGGACGACGCGGTCGTTATCCCGAGCGATGCCTTCGCGCTCGCCGACACCGCCTTCACGCTCGAGGCGTGGTGCAAGCCCGACAGCTTCAGCGGGCGCACGGGGCTGATCACCAAGACGGAAGGCAGCGAGTTCGGGATCTTCGTCAACGACGGCAAGCCGCAGTTCTCTGTCCACCTCGATGGTCGTTACGCCGTCGCGCAGTCCACCGAGCCGCTGCTCCGCGTCGGCGCGTGGCAGCACATCGCGGGGGTGTTCGATGGCAAGGAAGTTCGGATCTACTTGGACGGCGAGCTCATCGACGCGACACCCGCGAGCGGGACGCGGACGCGCAACGACCTCCCGCTGATCATCGGCGCAGACACCGACCGCGGGGGGAATCCCATGAGCTTCTTCGGCGGACAACTCGACGAGGTCCGCCTGTCGTCGGATGCCCGGTATGGGGGGGGTAAATTCCAACCCCAGCGACGCTTCACGACTGACTCGTCAACAACACTTCTCTTTCATATGGACGGCGCGATCGGGACCTGGACGATCGACAGCACGCCCCGAGCGACGATCGGTTCGCTCAAGGGCGGGGCTCGAATCGGCCCGACAACTGACTGATCAACGGCGGCATGCGGTGCGGGATACCTATCAAATACAGATCAAAAGTCGGCTAGAAATCTCGGGGGAGAACGCAGCGGGGTATCCCGGATGCCGCTGGTCACGCTACAGTCCTCGCGAGGCGTATGCCGAATCGCCGATCTTGTCGAATAGAAGCCGAAGCCAGAGAGGGCATCGGCCGCGCAGCAGCGCAACGCTGGAGCCGCATGAACACATCGTTTCATGACATCCCGACGCCGACGCAGGCCGCGTCCGATGCAGCGGGATCCGACCGTCTGAGTCATCAGCCCGTGAGCGAGCCTTCGCGTCGTTCCGCGATCGGTGGTCGATCGCTCGTCCGTTCCCTGTCCGACAGTGGATTCGGGGCACGGTACCTGGCGGCCGATACGCGCCGCGCAACCGACTGCATGGTCTGGTGCTTCGATCGCGTTCCGAACGATCAATCGCCGGCGGTCTGGGCATATCTCAAAAAGGCGGTCGGCGAACGCCGGTCGCATGTCCTGCCGATCGAGGCCGCGGGACGGGAACGGGGCGGTGTCTGCTGGGCTGCGACCCCGTTCGTCGGGAATCACGACGGGGTCGTGACGCTCGAGAGCCTGCGGATCGGCCGCGGCGGCGCGATGACGGTTTTCGAGACCGCCCGCGCCCTTGAGCAATTGCTCGACGCGACCGCCCGCTCACACGCGGCGGGCATCGTGCACGGCACAATCGACCCCGAGACGGTGCTCGTGACCCCGCGCGGCACGCTGGAGATCGCGATGTACGGGCTCGCGTCGGCTCTCGAAGGACGCCGCGACGACGACGACGAACGCCGTGCGGAGGTTCGCTCGATCGCCTCGATCGGGTGGCGTCTGCTGACCGGGCTCCCCGGCGAAACCCCCGCGGAGGACCTGCCCCAGGCTCGGGCGGGCGCCGCGCTTCGGTCATGGATCCGGCGCGCCGCCGATCCTGTTGAAGGCTTCGAGAGCGCCGACGCGGCGCGTCGGGCCCTCCCCGCGACCGATGCCGGAACAGGCGAATCGCGTCTCGTCGCGGCGCGCTCGCTGCTCGGAAAACTCGGCGCGGTGGTCGCCAAGACCGCGAATACGGAAGCGAAGCGAAAGAACACGACCTCCGCGGGAGTTGGCATCCCCGGGGACCGATGAACGGAACACGCCTTGGGGCGGGCGGTCCGCCCTCCGGCACGCGAGCGAGACGGAGTCCCTCGTGAACGACTGGTCTGAGGCTGAACAGCGGGTCGAGCGGGCGCACGAGTTCTTCGAACTCGGCCGCTGGGACGACGCGGAGAGCGAACTCCGCGAGGCGCTGTCGCTCAATCCATACCAGCCCGAATGGCATTTCAATCTCGGCCTCACGCTCGACGCGGCGGGTCGATTCGAGCAGGCGGCCGCCGCCTTCGACGACGCCTTCGAGCACGATCAGACCAATGAGCAGGCGGCGCTGATGTCCGCCGCCGCGTTGTTGAGGGCGGGCAAGGCGGAAGCGGCGCTGGCGCGGCTCGACCTCGCGCACGATGTGAATCCCGATCTTGTCGATGCCTGGGCCTACCGCATCGATGCCTTCGCGGCGCTCGGAAGGCACGACGAAGCGGAGGAGGCGTTCTACCAGGGACAGCAGATCGATGCGGAGTGTGCCGACCTCTACGCCTCGATGGCCGAGTCGCTGCTCGACCGCGGCCTCAACGACAAGGCGGTCTGGTGCCTCCGTGAAGCCGCGCGGCTCGACCCCACCCTCCCGCGGATCGAGGCGCGTCTCGCCTCGGCGTTCGTGCAGACCGGGCGTCATGAGCGCGCCCGCCAGTTGTTCCTGCGGGAGCTCCGCCGCGACCCCGGGGATATCGACACGCTCCTCGATCTGGGCGACCTGCTGTTCGACATGAACCGCCTCGGTGAAGCGAGGGAGAAGTACAGCCGGGTGCTCGAGCTTGAGCCCGACAACGCCGACGCCCACGCAGCGCTGGGCGAGCTCTACGCGGCGGCGGGCGCCGAAGACGACGCGATCACCGAGTTCGACCTCGTCGTGAGGCTCGATCCCGCTGACGGGGTCTCGTCCCGTCGGCTCGCGGGCCTGCTGATGAACCGGGGAGGCGACGAGGACCTCGTCCGCGCTCGCCGCTTGATCGAATCTCAGCTCCGCCGTCTCAGGATCGAGCCCGACGCCCTCGATGCCGATGGGCTGCACGAACTCGGCTGCCTCCTGCTCGATGCCGGGCGCACGCGCGACGCGGTGCGTGTCTTCAAGGGGCTCACCGAGCGGGTTCCCGGAGACTCAAAGGCTTGGCACCGCGCATCGGTCGCGCTCTTCGAGACCGGAAAGGTCGACGAAGGGCTCGCGGCCGCCCGACGCGCGCTGCGGCTCAACCCCCGCTCGGTCGAAGTGATGCACAACCTCGCCGTGGCGCACCTCCGTTCCGGTCAGATCGCGCGGGCTCGGTACTGGATCCGACAGGCGCTCGCCGTGGATCCGGACGATCAGCCGATCCGGCGTCTCCGCGCCGTCCTCCTGACCCACGCACTCCGGCGCGGGCTCGCGGGGATCGGGTCGCTCGCGATCTGGATCCCCCGGTTCGTCGCGAGCCTGCCGACCAGGCCCTTCAGGCGCCCCGCGACCTGAAACCCTGGTTCAGGTTCGTCGGCTCACCAGCAGAAACAGGAAGAACGGCCCGCCCAGCGCCGCGGTCAGCACACCCACCGGCAGGCGGCCCGCCGCGAGGGCGATCCACTTAACCATCGCATCCGCGAGCACCACCAGCGCCGCGCCGCCCAGCGTCGCCGTGACCGCGAGCGACCGGTGCCCGGGACCGCCCGCGAGCCGCGCGGCGTGGGGTGCGATCAGCCCGACGAACGCGATCGGTCCCGCGAGGACGATCGACACCGCGCTCAGAACCCCGGCGCCGATGAACAGGGCGGCGCGGACGCGACCGAGGCGGACCCCCGACCCGCGTGCCTCGTCTTCGCTCTGGGCGCAGGCGTCGAGCACCGGGCCCCACGCAGAGGTGAGCGTGACGCCCCCGGCGAGCAGCACACCGCACGCGAGGATCTGCGCGGTCGAGGCTTCATCGGTGATCGATCCCATGAGCCAACGCACCGCGGACTGTCCGCGATCGGGCATCTGGAACTGCAGGAAGACGGTACCGGCGCCGAAGACGAGGCCCACGATGACGCCCACGAGGATCATCGCCGCGGGGTCGATGATACCTCTGCGCTGACTGATCAGGTAGACGACGCCGAGGGCCGCGAGAGATCCGAGCAGGGCCGGGCCCGCAACCCCGGTCCACCGCGTGAGCTCTCCCGTCGCGAGATAGTGCAGGTAGGTCGCGAGCATGACCCCGAAGCCCGCCCCGGGCGCGAGCCCGATCAGGTCGGGCGACGCGAGCGGGTTCCGCAGCAGCGTCTGCAGCAGCACCCCCGCGAGCGCGAGCGATCCGCCCACCACGCCCGCGGCGCCCAGGCGGTGCGCCCGCAGGCTCAGGATCTCCGCGGACTCGGGGAGCGCAAGCCCGTCCCCGCCCACGAGGAGGCGCAGCACGCAGGCGATTACGAGCAGGATGAGGCACGCGAGCAGCGTCACGCGGGGCCCGAGCTTCATGGACGGAGCCTATCGCTCCGCGGACGCCGGGGCGTGGCAGCCGGATCGGCCGCGCGTGGCGCCCGATCCGCGGCACGGCGCGGGCTATCATCCTGCCCGCGATGTCGTACCGATCCGAGGAGCCCCGCGTGTCCGATCGAACCTTCCGCTGCCGCGTCGTGACCCCCGCCGAGAGCCTGCTCGATGAGCCCATCGAGTACGCGAATGTCCCCATGTGGGACGGCCTGATGGGCTTCCAGCACGGTCGTGCCCCCCTGGTCGGCAAGCTGGGTCTGGGGGAACTCACCCTCCGCTTCCCCGCGTCGACGCACGGCGGAGGCGACCGCACCTTTTTCGTCGACGGCGGTTTCGTCCAGATGTCCGAGGGCGAACTGATCATCCTCGCGGAAAACGCTCAGTCCGCGGAGACGATCGCCGAGAGCGACGCCCAGAAGGAACTCGACGCCGCGGAGGCGATGCAGGTCGATCCCGAGGCTGCCGACAAGGCCGCGGAGGCGGACCGTGTCCGGCTGTCGCGAGAGCGGGCCCGAGTGCGGCTCCGCATCGCCAAGCACAGCCGGGTCAAGGGGATCTGAGGCCTCCGCCCCCCGGTCCGCGTTGGTCTCTTCGCCGAGCCGAGACCGGAAAGCGGGACCGCTTTCGGCAGGGCGTCGCGGCTACCCTACCCGCATGATCCAGAACGCCACACGCCCGATCCGGATTCTCGCTGCCCTGGTCTGTGCCGCTCTCCTGGGGCACACGCCGGCGCGCGCACAGGACATGGTCAGCCCCGAGACCCTCCCGCAGGGATTCGTGGTCATCGTTACGGATGCGAACAAGCAGGCGTCCGCGAGCAGGCCCATCTACTGGGCGTCGGGCAAGAACTCCTGGAATCCGGGCGACAACGACTACAAGCTCTCCCCGCGCTCCGATGGTCGCTGGCAGATCGTCTTCGAGGGCGGAGAACTGGGCGAGAATGTCGAGTTCAAGTTCACGCTGGGCGGCTGGGGCAGTGTCGAGACCGACCCCGAGGGGCAGGACATCCCGAACCGCACCTTCCCGGATCTCGATGCCTCGACGATCCGAGCGGGCGAGAAGCCCGTCATCGAACTCACCGTCCCCCGCTTCCGCGTGGGGGGAGAGGGACACAAGATCGCCCCCGAGTATCGCCCGCTCGAAGTCACCGGGAGCGTGAAGCGTCTCCAGGTCGCGGGGGGTGCCGGATCCGCCGCGGGGCAGCAGCGCGATCTCCTGGTCTGGCTCCCGCCGCACTACGAGCAGCATCCCGACGAGGCCTACCCCGTGCTCTACATGATGGACGGGCAGAACCTCTACCAGAAGCACGAGGGCATCCCCGCGGAGTGGGGGATGGACGAAACCGCGACCAGCCTGATCGCCAGCGGTCAGGCCCGTCCGTTTATCGTCGTCGGCGTTCCGCACGGCGGCGCGTCTCGGATGGAAGAGTACCTCCCGGGTTCGTCCGCTTCGGGCAAGACGCTCTTCGGGCGCACGCCCGCGGGCGATGAGCACATCGCATGGATCGCCCGCGAGGTCATGCCCCGCGTCGAGCGTGCATTCCGCGTCGCCAAAGGCCCCCGAAATACCGCGATCGGGGGCTCGTCGGCGGGCGGCCTGATCGCCCTGCACGCGGCGCTGACACGCCCCGATCTGTTCGGGATGGTGCTCGCCGAGAGCCCCGCGCTGCAACTCGACGCGATCGATCTGGACATGGTGGCCCGAGCGAACGGTTCTCCGAGGCTGCCGGGGCGGATGTTCATCGGCATGGGCGGCGCGGAGCACCTGCCCGGTTCGGGGTTCTACGACACGACGACGAACCGGCATATCAACGCCGCGCGGGCGCTCGCCGACGCGGTCCGGGGTCGCTCCGCGGTCGAACTCGTGATCGATCCCGAAGCGGGGCACAACGAACGGGCGTGGGCCGAGCGCCTGCCGAAGGCGATCGTGCACCTATTCCCCGCGGAATGACCCGGCGCGGGCCTTCCGCGAGCGGCAGGCCCGGCAC
>MDTG01365160.1_pt1 | contig 12982 bp, 13 predicted proteins | sample 811421 | NCBI WGS metagenome assembly MDTG01 (sample SAMN05326645, study PRJNA326480) | marine metagenome | isolation source: seawater | place: Pacific Ocean: South East | collected 2011
CTAAAAAGATTGCACCAGCATTTTGTATCTTCGACATTAATTCTTCTGGATTGTCAACTGCAAGTGCTAGATGTTCTGGTGCCAAACGGTCGACTAAATTTGGAACTTCTGAAAAATTACTAACACATATGATTGCACCGAATTCTTTCCAACTTTTTTCGGCGATGTGCGCTCTTGGTAATGTAAGAAGAAAATTTTCAACTGATGTTTCAACCGCGTTAGCGAAATTGGCATCTGTACATATCAGAATGGATTGAGCCGATGGATCATGTTCTGCTTGGGCCAGCAAGTCAGCTGCAATCCAGTCCGGATTATTTTCTGTATCAGCTACAATGAGAACCTCAGATGGGCCAGCAACCATATCTATTCCAACTTTACCAAAAACTTGGCGTTTTGCTTCTGCCACAAAAACATTGCCAGGTCCCACTATCTTATCTACTGGCGTAATGGTTTCTGTTCCGTATGCTAAAGCCGCCACTGCCTGAGCACCGCCTATACTATAAATTTCGTCTACATTAGCAATTTTCGACGCCACTAACACAAGAGGGTTTATAATGTCATCGGGCGCGGGCACAACCATTGCTAATCTCTTAACACCGGCCACACGTGCAGGTATTGCATTCATTAACACAGAGCTTGGATAAGAGGCTGTTCCACCAGGAGTGTATAATCCAACTGACTCTAAAGGAGTCCAACGAGTTCCCAGACGTATTCCAAGTCCATCTACGTAATCAAGATTTTCAGGAATTTGTTTCTGATGATAATCTTCGATACGAGACGCCGCTTTTTCAAGAGCGGACAATATCTTTGGATCACAGCTCGAAACTGCTTCATTGATTTTTTTGGATGAAATGCGGAGATGCTTTACAGATGTTGCAGTGCTACGATCATAGTCTCGAGTGTATGAAAGAACTGCTCGATCACCTTTATTTTTTACTTTGGAGATAATTACCGAAACTAAATCTGCAACTTGAGATTGGCTTTCACGACGTCCTAATACAAGAGAGTCGACACTCACATTAAAATCTTTATCGCCACTATTTAACCTTTTGGCCATTGACTACCTCCGTAAAACTTTTAATCCAGCCTCCAATTAGTTTTGGTCGAGTTTTCAAAGCTGCACGATTAACGATTAAACGTGAACTCACATCAGCAATTTGCTCAATTTCCTTCAAACCATTAACAGCGAGTGTCTTACCAGTATCAACTAAATCAACTATTCTCCGAGACAAATTCAATGCAGGTGCTAATTCCATGGCACCATTTAGTTTTATGCATTCTGCTTGCACCCCACGCTCTGCAAAATATCGCTTTGTCACTTCTGGATATTTAGTAGCAACCGTCATGGAGCTGCTGCGTGATGGGGAATCAATTTCAAGCGTTTCCTTTGTCTGTGCGACAATCAAACGGCATTTTCCAATTTCAAGATCTAGTGGTGCATATATTTCCTGATAATCAAACTCCATCAGAACATCGCTGCCAACAAAACCAAGCTGGGCACCACCTAAAGCAACGAATGTTGCAACATCAAAACTACGAACCCTGATGATATTTAAACCATATTTATTAGTCGTGAAGCTTAACTTTCTGCTTTCCGGGTCGTCAAATTCAGCCTCCGGTTCGATTCCAACCGCTTTTAACAAAGGCGTCGCTTCTCGGAAAATGCGTCCTTTTGGAATTGCAAGCACAAGTTTATTGCCCTTCATCATAAAAATCCATTCCCATTGGGTTCTGCATACAAATTTTTAGCAATAAGCTGTGTAAGATTGCACAAAATACACACGAAAAACAAATCATCTCCGCACACTCTTATGATAAATTTTTGAATGTTTGCGTTTAAGTATTTCCAGGTATCATTATCTAAACAACTGTGAACATTTGTTTTCATCTCGGATGCATCCTGAAAGATTTATATTTTGATATTTTCAATCTTGCGATTCTTCAACTTTTCAGTCGACCTGTAAAACAATTTCCCAAAATTTAAAATTAAACAAGGTTTATGAATCTATATGTTGTTCAACTGCTTACGCGCTCAATTTCTGCACCGCAACCGGATAATTTCTCCTCGATACGCTCATATCCTCTATCAATGTGGTAAACTCTATTGATCCAAGTATCGCCATCCGCAACAAGCCCAGCTAACACAAGTGATGCCGATGCCCTTAAATCTGTGGCCATGACTGGTGCACCAGCTAATTTCTTTACTCCTCGAACCAAAGATGAGGCTCCGTGCACTGTAACATCGGCTCCCATACGTGCTAATTCTGGAACGTGCATAAATCTATTTTCAAAAATAGATTCTGTAATCATTGCTGCACCATCTGCAGTACTCATTAAAGCAGTCATTTGCGCTTGTAAATCAGTTGGAAAACCCGGATATGGTTCAGTTGTTACATCAACACCCTTTAAACGAGACGGAGCACTTACCCTTACCCCAATGCTTGTTTCACTTACACATACACCTGCAGCACTCAACTTATTTATTACAGCTTCCATTAAATTAACCTGTGCCCCTTTTAATATGATATTACCGCCGGTTATAGCAGCCGCCATCGCATATGTACCGGCCTCAATGCGATCAACCTCAACAGAGTAATTTGTTCCATTTAGCAGCGAGGTTCTACATCCATAAACTTGTAATGTATCACTGCCGATCCCGGTTATTTGAGCACCCATCTCAACAAGACAACAAGCTAAATCTGATATTTCTGGTTCTCTGGCTGCATTACAAATTTCACTTTTTCCTTCGGCTAGAACAGCAGCCATCAATATGTTTTCGGTTGCCCCCACAGAAACAGTAGGAAAGATAACCCGGCTACCCCTCAACCCTTTGGGAGCACGTGCTTCAACATAACCAGCATCAAGTGAAATTTCCGCGCCTAACTCTTTAAGTGCTCTGAGATGAAGATCCACTGGCCGACTACCAATTGCACAACCACCAGGCATTGATACTCTAGCCCTTCCCTCTCTTGCCACCAACGGACCAAGAACCAAGATGGAAGCTCGCATCTGACGAACTAAATCATAGGGAGCTGTGGTATTTTTAATCCCGCCTGCGAGTAAACTTAATGTTCGGCCTGTCGGACCACCATTCGTATCATCCCCTTGCATTCCTATACTTACTCCATGATGATTTAAAAGATTTGCCATTGTTGAAATATCTGCAAGATGAGGCAAATTACTTAGCACCAGAGGCTTATCTGTAAGCAAACTAGCTGCCATAAGTGGTAAAGCTGCGTTTTTTGCACCACTGATTTGTATCTCACCAATTAAGGAATTACCGCCACGTATTCTAATTTTATCCATCCACCAATATCTCAAAATATATGAATAATACTTACCACCAAAACCGAATATCACTCTCAGAACTGCAAAAGCTATTCAATATATTTATCCAGGGTTGATTTATGTCTTGTTTGTTTCCTAGCACGAGCCTGCTCTTTTCGCTTTAACAAATTTTTCCTGAGTTGCTCTGCCCTACGCTCCATTTTTTTAAACGATTTGAAGACATACAAATCTGTTTCTTTTCTATCTAATGGCATTTTAAAAACATTTTGATTTGACACTAAAGTTATAAACTGTCTATTTCCATATCGTATTGCAAGCGTTTATGCAAAATGCCATTGTAAAGGATGTTTTTAAGCCGCCATAGCTCAGGGGTAGAGCGCACCCTTGGTAAGGGTGAGGTCGAGTGTTCAATTCACTCTGGCGGCACCACTTTACTTTAGAGAGTATTCGAGGTTACTCTAATAATAAAATTGTAATCCTCAATAAAAAAGTTATCTATCAGATTGGAAAATTTTATTACGAAGAGTTCTTGAATCTTTTAATATGGAGGGGATAGATTATTCGGTTATTCCAGTCAGATAATAGATACATAGAACTTTTATAGCAGAACTAAATATACCTAAAATCAGATTCTGTTTTCAATGAACCGTTGAAAACTACTTAACAACATTTTTTTGTATTTTACTGGTTGATAACGGCCTTCTGACGCTATAGGGATCGATGCCCGCTTTCAAAGCTGACAAAACGCCCACCGCTTCCCAATAATTGTCTACAATGTGTAATTGGCCTTTTTTCCATGGAAGTAAGGAAAGGTCATTTTTCATAAAATTCTCATTTTCACGAACGGCAATAACAGAAATTCCCTGCTCAAGGGCTGCCAAAGTCGGAAGGCCAACACACTTATCTGGAATCACGATACAAGAAATATCCTTCGCCGATAATATTTCACCGTGATTGAAAAGCTCCTCATCCAAAATAATACGAGGGCTTTTTCTTAAACCTTTCAACATGCACTGTAAAAAAGTTAATGATGTTGCTTCCGCAGCAAGCCTTGGATCTACTATCCCTAAATCTAAATTAGCGATTTTCAGATTTTCAAGCATGGGAGAATGTGCGGTTGGAAGATTTAAGAACATTGACAGCGTATGTGTTAACATTGCTTCAACGCCGCCCCAAGGATTCGTCATTTCATCCGCACTTTTAAAGTAAGCTTCATGATATTCATGCGGAGTTTCGATCACAGATGCTACTGCAAGTGCGTCAAATGAGTCCGTATATTTTTCAACAACAGAAAAAATGCGTTCAAGTTTGTCAATTTCACCCACCGCACTGCCAGATCCTGAAAAAAAAGTTTTCATTTCGACCTGAGGATCAAGTTTTATTATCGAACTTAAATCGAGGCCATAAGTCGCACGCGCGGCACTAACAGCATTGATGGTATCATTAGTAAACATCGGTATGTGGTGTTCATCTATAAGTACTAATAGCCGGTTTGACCGAACTGGCTGTATGCCAATTTGTCCCATCAACAGTCTTGTAATTGTACTACCTTCGACATAAAGAGAGTTAACCGGCATTTCATTTATGTCCGAGGCATTAACTACATTCGGATGCAGTATGATTTTGTCGCATATTTCTGACACCAACATCGCTGCGGGAGTCGCATCACCTGCGTGACCTCCAATATGCGAACCAATACCCGTAGGAACTAAAAAAACTACATTAAAACTGGTGTTGTTGACAGTTTGTCGGCGTTTGAAATCAAAAAGTGTCCAAGCCGGTATTGAGGGATCATTTTGTTCAAGTTGAACCACACTTACTTCACATTTGAAGCTTTGCATATTCATCTCAGTGACAACGAGCCTTATGGGTATATTATTATTAGCTCTAATTTCTTTATCATTTTGTAAATTTTCTAATAAATGAAAATAGCCCCCTATAACTGGCAGTTGGATTTCTTTTTGAATTAAGCGCATAGGGGGACTTTAATTGCGATCGATAAAACGAGCTTTACATTCTGAAGCATCAAACCACTTTTTTGAGAAGTCCTCTGTTAACTTCGGATCAAATTCCTTACATGAAAAGATATTTATGTAAACTGCTTCCAGTTGATCAAGAGCGTGGATTACTATGCTGCTAGTGAGAATAAACTGAACTGCAGATGTACCTTGAGTATGAGGCGAAGTTTGTTTTTCTTCATTGGGAACACCAACGTCATCCCAAAAATGTAAATCCTCCCGTTTCATATCAATTAAGTCGCAGAGTTCTTCAAAGAACAATTGAATACTTGATCTCGTGAATGTTTCAACAGAACATCCATGCATATCTAAAATTAATTCAACTCCGTATTTCTTCACTTTGCACCGATTGTTTCAAAATGTATCAATCAAAAACTCAGTTCTTATTTTTTAATTTTCTACAATATGCGGAATAAAATTTGCTTTATTACCTGTAATTAGGTTAGTGTCTTCCCTGACACCAAGCCCAACCGCCCTGCTGGCGACAACCCAACATCCTACAACTGGAAAATGACCCTTAAAATCAGGTAAAGAATAAAACTCTTGTTTTATGAAAGGTCCATTGGTGTAGGGACCATCTCTAGAATCAATAATCTGACCATTCCTCTCAATGGCAATATTTGCCCCTTGACGTCCAAATATCGGCTTTTTTACGGAGCTAGATTTTATTTTTTCGATTTCTGGATCTCCGGTAAAGTAGGCCGGCAAAAGATTAGGGTGCCCCTCAAACATTTCCCATAATATTGGAAGTAATCCCTTGTTGGAAAGAACACAACGCCATGGGGGTTCTATAAATTTACATTGACTTCGGTAAACATTCTTTCCGAATTCTTCAGCTAGTATCCATTCCCAAGGGTACAATTTATAAAGTTCTGCAATAGGCTTCCCATCGGTATCAGAAAAACGGTCATCATCACCTAATCCAATATCCGTTATATCAATAAGGTGGGTTAAGAGGCCAGCCTCAATCGCACAGTCTGCTATGTATTCAATGGTACCCCAATCATCCTCTATGTCTTTATTGGCGGTAAGATGAAGGATAGACTCAATGCCAATCGTTTTAAAAGCTTCAACTATTTTTTCGTGAATATTATTAAACTGATCTCCAGAACTGCTCAAGAGACCTTGATCAATAGATTCCTCAAACCACTCCCATTGGAAAATTGAACTTTCATAGAGCGTGGTGGGGGTATCAGCGTTATATTCGAGCAGTTTTGGCAATCCCTTTCCGTTATAAGCGAAGTCCATTCGTCCGAGCAGATTTCGTTCTTTATCATTCCAGCTATTTGCTATTAAATCCCAATAGCATCTATCGATCCCAATCTTTTGGAAAATCGTTTCATCAGTTATAGCTCGTTCAACAACCTGAAAACACATGTTTTCGATGTTTTCTGCGCTTTTAATTATATGTTCTTCTATTTGCTGGTGTGAAAAAGTGTAATAAGCAGACTCATCCCAAAATGGAATACCGGTTTCAAGCGAAAATTCAAACTGATGCTTTAAAGCCGCATCACGAAGCGATGACCTTGGTGTCGTTATAACTCGTTTCACAGAATCATGTTGCTGCTGACCCGAGGCGTCGACCGAATGATCCAAAACCACCTCTTCGGTTAGCTCTCATTTTTGGTGTGGGACGTGAGGCAGCAGACTTAGAAATTTTCGTTCTACCAATTCGATTTCCTATATTTCGATTATCCGCTGTTCGAAAAGTACTCGGGTTACTTCGTGATTTGTACAGTGGTTGAGCCGACCCATACCTTCCCCCGCCTAGCAATGAACCCATCATGTAGCCCATCATCATAGGCATGAAAATAGAACCTCCACTTGACGTTGCTAGTGGCGCAGTCTCGCATCGACCTGGACCAAATTCATTTTCACACTCCTTGGCCGACGAGAATTTTGGAGCAACAATAGCATGCTGACTTTTTGCAGCGGAAAAACTTTTTTCGCACTCAGATTTGGACATGCTAATATCTGCAACGCATTGCTCTAAATTTTCATACACTGCACCATCTACTTTAGCTTCTTCACAACCAGAAACTAAAAAGGCCCCTGATGCCAACAGAGCTATCGTAGAAATTTTTGAAACATACCTAAATGGCTTTCTCACTTACACCTCCAAAAACATTATAATTATCCGGTCATACATGAAGCATTTATAATGCCGCCTAACAGGGATGCTCCGCCTAACCAAACACCACTGGCAATTTCCGAGTTTTCAATTCGCTCCGAAATTTTTGGGAATGGCAATCGAACCAAGTAAAAAACAAAAATTTGAACAACAATAGCGACTGAACCCCAAACTACACAGTCTAATACAGTTCCAGATTGTTCGATAATTGTAGCAAGCGGCAAGGAAAATCCTATTAAACTGCCTATTGCTGCTATGGCGGCCGCATTATTATTGTTCTTTATAAGCGCAATTTCATTATGAGGAGTAACCCACATATACAGGATTAGGTAAGCAATCGTAATAAAAATTGCTGTACCAAAATATGCTAAAAAAGCTAATAATTGATATGCATAAAGTTCAAAAACCACACGGTAACCTATAATTTGTTCTGCACATTATTATATTGTAATCACATATTTCGTGCAAAATCAAAGAGTAACTTTAACCGAATGATAAGATGCTAACTTTAATCATTAATTACAAAAACACGTTTTTTTTTAGTAAAAATTCAATCACCATTACAAATTTTAGGTAAAGAAGCTTATGTTTAAAACGAAATTACTATCCACTTCATTTGTTTTAATTGTCTCTTCTCAATCAGTTTTCTCACAAAATTCATTGATAGGTTTTCCAAATATAATTGATGGAGACACATTAACTGTAGGCAATAAACGCGTGAGGTTACACGGGATAGATGCACCAGAGTTGAAACAGTCTTGCATTAAAAATGAAGTCGAATTTAAATGTGGTTATTGGGCAAAAATTGCTTTAAAACGCAAAGTTGGCAAAGAAAAAATACGATGCGATCCACACGGTAAAGATCGATATAAGCGTTTAATTGCTGTATGTTACCAAAACAAATTAAATTTGAATTATTGGATGGTTAAATCCGGCTGGGCACTAGCATATCGGCGTTATTCTACTGCGTATTTGGACGCGGAGCTTTCGGCTAGAAATAAAAAGGTAGGAATATGGAGCAGTGCATTTATAGTTCCCTCTGCGTGGCGAAAAGGAGACAGATTAAAAAAGCAAAGGTTTTCAGGGCACAAATTTAAAGAGTGTAAAATTAAAGGAAACATTAGCAGTTCTGGAAGTAAAATATATCATGAACCAGCAGATCGCGATTACTCAAAAACAAAAATTAATGAAGCAAATGGCGAAAGATGGTTCTGCTCTCCACAAGCTGCTCAAAATGCGGGTTGGAGAAGGGCTAAACGTTAATTATTGATTAATTTGCGTATTAGTCAGTGGTTTTGAAATGGCCACAGTGTATCGATTAAACCAATTCTTCTTAAATTCGTACACATATTATACTTTTATAAATATTTCAGAATAAATAAAATGATGAATTCAGTTAATTCGCGAGATAGTAAGGTTAAATTAAGTATTTTTTTTGATGGCTCCTGTCAGCTTTGTAACGCGGAAATTAATTATTATAGAAGCCGTGATAAAACACAGTGTTTTGAGTTTTTGGATGTTTCTTGCAAAAGAACTGAATTACCAAGAATTCTTACTAGACAGAGAGCACTTGAGCGTTTTCATGTTTTAAAGAATGACCAGACATTGCTGTCTGGAACCGCAGCTTTTGCGGAAGTGTGGAAGAATTTGAATGGGTGGAAGTGGGTCGCTTATGTAGTTGTTATTCCTGGAATATCTACAATCATGGATATGTTGTACCGGTTCTTCCTCAAACATAGAAAATTTCTTGTTTGGTTATTCACCAAGTATAACAATTGGCGAACACACTCTCAAAAACACGAAAGATAGTTCACTGTGATGGAAGAACAAAATATAATACCAAAACCCGCGTTTTGGCTGGGATATTCGGGATTGGTTCCTTTTTTTATTGCAGCATTATTATTTTACACGAGTGGTTCCGCGTCTTACGGCGCAGCGTTGATCGGATATGCCGCTGTAATACTCTCTTTTCTGGGTGGGGTGAGATGGGGTTTAGCAATTGTAGACTCAAGCTCCAAAAGCCTTTTATTACCCCTCTTTTATAGTATATTACCGTCTCTTATAGGATGGATTGCTTTATTTCTTCCATCCCAAATGGGCTTTATTCTGCTTTCATGTGGGTTCTTTGCTACCCTGCTTGCGGATATGAAACTTAAAAATTCGCCTACTTGGTATGCACGATTACGAATACCCCTGTCACTGGGAGCAATCACGTGTTTAATTTTTGCTTTCTTGGTGCAGTCAATATGAGTATAGCAATTGTAATAGGGTCCAGTGGTGGTATAGGCGAAGCGGTTGTCAACGAGTTATTAAATAGTGCAAAATATGACCAAATTATAGAATTTTGCAGGCCACAAATTGATCTACAAGATGAAAGTACGATCCAAAAAGCAGCTGAAATTGTTCCCCAAAAACCGGTTACTCTAATAATTAATGCAACTGGATACCTGCACGATTTTGAGAATAAACCAGAAAAGAGTCTAAGAGAACTCTCGTCTGCTGCATTACAAAAATATTTTATGATAAATGCCATTGGTCCTGCATTATTGATGAAGTACTTTTTACCTTTGCTTCCAAGGCATGAGCGGGCTGTGTTTGCGAACATTTCAGCTCGTGTTGGGAGTATTGAGGATAACCGATTAGGTGGTTGGTATGGGTATAGAGCGTCCAAGGCTGCTTTAAATCAATTTACAAAAACAGCAGCAATCGAACTTGGCCGCACACATCCCGAAGCGGTGTGTGTGGCACTACATCCTGGAACAGTTGAGACGCGGCTATCTGCACCTTACGTCGCGAGCAAGTATAAACGAGAGAAACCAAATGTAACGGCAAGGCATTTACTGGCAGTTATTTCAAATCTTAATTCAAATGATACTGGAAAGTTATTTGATTGGAGGGGTGAGCGTATTCCGTGGTAGACCCTATATGTTTTAAACAGGTTACAAGTAAAAATTCAATATTGTTTTAAATTGAACTCTCTGGGAGAATGTAAAATAGTTGCGTACGACTCAATTGGGGGGCATGTGATAACAATCCATTGCTTGATCGACTAGAGATGACCATTCTGCCCAAGGCGCATTAACATAGTTGTAATTATCAACAACAAACCCTGGCCCAGCATAAAACTTCTCATACTGCATATGACGCCCGGCAAATTCTGAACCCAACATGTCCCATGAAATTTTGAATAGTTTCATCCGTTCGACCGCATTCTGCCCCGGAACAGACCAGTATTTCTCACAGGTTTTTCGCATTTTTGGATCTTGTAAAACAGAAATATCAGCTGGCATTTGAAATGGGCCACCCCCCATAAGCTCTCTAACAATATCGCATACCGCATTATACTGATTTATACACCAATGAAGTGCAGCATACATGTACCGGCGGTTGACGTTAATATAACCTGGTACCAACTCTTCAGTGTTATATGGTTGGCCATGTATCATCGCCTCAAGGCCACCTTGCCAAGCCGCCAACTGCCCTAGAAGTCCTTGTACCCCCTGTATGTGACCCGCACCATTTGCTTCGACTATTTTATGTGCAATTCCAACAATAAATTTAAGCTTCTCCATAAAGCGTATATTGGATTGATGATTACCCATCGAATGCGATGGTGATTGAACATAAATAGCGCGGGACATTTCAGCCTCATCATGGACAAAAACTTTTTCCCAGGGAACACGAACACGCTCAAAAATTACCATGGCATCACTTTCATCAAACCGCCAAGTCAATGGAGCATCAAATTCATTAAGCGCAAACATCTCTAGTGGTTTTCTACTCCAGATTGCGACTCCCTCTGTGTTTAAAGGTACAGCACAAGTAATTGACTCTTTAATCTGATCAGGCCCAAGCGGAGCCAAGTTTCCTACCCAAGTTTCATTGCTAAAAATTGCTGATGTTCCCAACATTTTCATTCCGGATATTGTTACACCAGAATCATCTTCATCAATAACTCGCAATGTTGGGACTTTCATCCCTTCCCGCTTAAAAAGCTCTGGTTTTCTCGAACCCTGCGGAGGCAACACCGTGTAACATGCAAAAATATCATTTTTGCGCATATGGTCGTAATAATTCATGATGTTTTGGCCAAACCCATCAGAAATGTTTTCAAAAAGCTCTGGTTTCATGGATAAACCAGTAACAAAACTTGCTACATGATCCGGAGACCGACCTAAAAGACCATGCGTCCATTCTGCAATTCGGCGATGAGTTTCATATCTTTTATACAAATCTTCCGGTGTTTTCGGTTTTAGAAACCAGCTACTGAAAAACTCACCCTCACACTCAAACGACATTATTTCGCGATTTTCTGGTTCTAATTTGCGATCATAGAGATTAGCAAAAGATTTTGCAGCATTTTGAAAAGCCGGATGTTTCGTAACGTCCTTAACCAATATTGCCAATATAAACACGCCTACCGTCTCGTAGGCTTTCAAGATGTTCTGCACCAGTTTTCATCATTGGATTTGTCCACAAAACATTTCACTACTGACCGCCATAGCATTTCCCATTATTAATATTTTAAAGGTAAAAAGTTACACTTTTCAATGAAATATCAACTAAAAAGCTCACTTACTTGTTTTACTTTCATTTCAAAAAATTTCGCATTGATATTGCTTTCTCCGCAACTTGACGAGTTGCATTACTCATTTTCGTAGACATTAATTTGTCGATTTCTATCCATTTCACATCGGAAATATCGTCATCAGCTTCTGCTTCACCTGACAACCAATCTGCATAAAAATCTACAATTGTATAATGAAATTGAATATCGCCAGGAACATCTTCCGTGATTATGTTAATCACATCTACGATCGGTCCTAGTTCAATTCTTAACCCTGTTTCTTCCTTGATTTCCCTGATTGCGGCTTCTTCTATTGTTTCGCCCAATTCCTGAACACCACCTGGAATACTCCATGCACCTTGATTCGGAGGTTGGTTTCTATTGGCAAAAAGTATCTGATTTTCTTTAAAAATTAACACCCCTACACCAACAAATGGACGTTTTGGATAGGCCCGTGCAATACTTTTGTTTTTTTTAACTATACTTTTATTCAACTTGAGATTTGTAAAAACTTTGAGGCCAAACAAAATATAAAAATGCTAAAGTTTCGATAACTATCATGACCACGAATGCAGTTATGTGTGCTTCCGAGGGATACCCAAGATTTTCTAATTTTGGCCAATAATTTATAATCACTCCGATAAGCCATTGTGATATAAAAGCAGCGACAAATGTCAACATATTTTGTGCTGTATTTACACGACCAGTTAACCGTTGTGGAAATCTCTGGGTAAGGACTGAGTAAACGAGCAAAGTCGATGATCCAAAAAAACCAAATAAAAAACAGAGTACCCTCTTTGAATAAAAAAAATCAAATATAAAACATGTTTGGATACCAATAGAACCTGCAACTCCTAAACACACAATTGCAATCGGCTTGATATCATATTTCTGTAGCCGTTCAGCAAGAAAACCGATTCCTATTACACCAACAAACATGCCAACGTTAAACAAAAACATCGCTTTTGCTACATCGGA
>MDTG01034871.1_pt1 | contig 12981 bp, 12 predicted proteins | sample 811421 | NCBI WGS metagenome assembly MDTG01 (sample SAMN05326645, study PRJNA326480) | marine metagenome | isolation source: seawater | place: Pacific Ocean: South East | collected 2011
AATAAATTTTAAATAAACATATAAATAATGTTAATTTATAAAACTAGTTATAAATAATTATACTAATAATTCAATTTTTATCTGATATGAAAGAACTATAATTATAATATTATTGTTCAAATATAAATGGATTACAATAAACTAATTTTAAAAATCAAAAAAAATAAATATCAAAACTATTTAAATCTAAATAAAAATTTTTATATTTCATATATTGCATCAAGGTTAGATGCTATAGATAAATTGGAAAATTTAAAAACTTTAAGCTTAAAAAGATTTTTAAAACCAAGTAAAAATAAAATATTTCATACTTTTAATAACTTATATTCGATATTTGATAAGTTCAATAAAACACATTTTTTAACAAAAAAGGACTTAAATACTATTTTTATACTTTATAAAAAATTTGAATCTAATCTAATTTTAAGAGAAAGTTATAATAAAAATTTTATTAAGATTTCTAAACGTGAGACTAATTTAAACGCTTATATATTATTAGGTTTTTTTATTAAAAAACTTAAAAATATTAACTCTTTACAAAAAATAAATGCTCTAATTAAAATTAATGATCATCTAATTTTAAATAAGTTTCATCCAAATGAATTTCAAATAAAAAGAGTTTTTGTTCAAAATATAATTTATGAAATTACCAAAATACGTAAAATGAAATAATCATGAAATATTCAATAATTTTATCAAATAATGAACGTTCTTATGAGTATTTAAAATTACTCATAAGTGAAAAAAAATATCCAAATTTTATAATTCACTTAGACTATAAAATTAATAACAAATCTAAAAATAAAATCTTTTCAATAATCAAAAAAAAAAAATTAAACTTTAAGTCTTTTAAAGGGAATAGCGTTGATCAAAGAAATATTAAAAAATTTTTAATAAATTTAAGAGATAATATATTAGTTTATTCTGGATATAGTGCAAAAATAATAAAGAACAAATCTATTTTTAAAAAAAAAGTTTTATTACATTCTCATACGGGAAAATTACCTAAATACAAAGGAAGTACAACTATGTACTATTCTCTAATAAAAGAGAAAAAAATCTACTGTACAACATTTATTATGAATAACCAAATAGACAAAGGAACAATACTTTTAATTAAAAAATACCCTATATTAAAAAATTACAAAAATATTGACAAGTATGATAACAAAATCAGAGCAAAAAATATTTTACTTACTCTAAATAATTTCTATAAATTAAAAAATAATATAAAAACGTATAAAGACAAATACTCGCCTTATTATATAATTCACCCAATTCTTAGATATATAGCTTCAAAAAAATAATTTTTTTAAATTTTTTATTTCTTTTTTTCTATTAAAAAGGATTTTTTTGATATTTTAATTACATTAAAATTTTCCTTGATATTTAAAATATTTTTCAATTTAACTATTTTGTTGGAAATTTGGTTTATAGTAAACTTTTCAAATTTATTATCTGTTTTTAATAAATTTGTTAACTCATAAAAAAACAACCTAAGTCTTATCAAGGTCCAATTATTCTTTTCTGCTTTTTTGCCATAATTAATTTTTTTCCATTCTCTAAAAATTTTGTGACATGATAATTCATTTTTATAAAGAAAAAGCTTTTCTCTTAAGATTTTTTTAGTATTTACTCTTAAATTTTTTTTATTCAAAAAATAATTTTTTATGCTTTTTTTAACTTCTTCTTTAGAAGAAATTTGATATCCAAGTTTATTAGCTACTACACCATGATTTTTTAGTTTATTTTGTACAACATAACTTATGACTGGAATATCATACATTGCTGCTTGAAAAGCAGTAGTACAACCATTTTGTATGAGCAAATCTGAATCTGCCAACACAGCATTAAAATTATCATCATTATTTATAATAATATTTTTTTCTTTATTCAGCATTTGTTTCCAAGTTGAAACTTTTTCACTTGGATGCGGTCTTACAATGAACAAAACATCATTAAAGTTTTTAGATAAATAATTAATTAAATCTTTAAAATTTATTAGATCTTTTTTATTCTGTTTAGAAATATCAAATATTTCTTTTTTATAAGCATTACTCCTTTTAAAATAATCAGCTAATTCTAGTTTTTTAATTTTTGTTTTTAATGTTTCAAATCCATTAATTAATTGAAAGTTTAATGAAATGAGCACTTTCTTTCTTTTTTTTTCTTTATGACTTATCCAGTATGGAATAAAAATTTTTTTCCAAAGATCGATTCTAGGAGCCCCACTTTTAATAAACTTTTTTTTTGAGTTCTTATAAACTTTAATTAAATTATTATAATCATCATTACCCCAACAAAAAATCTTACTTGCAAACTTTAAAGATTCCTTAGAAAATCTTACTGCACAAAAAAAATCTAGTTTTTTGTCAACTAAACCATTTTCCTCATCGATACTGGTAATTTTAAAACCAGAATTATATAAATTAAGATGGAGTTTTTTTTTTCTTTGATCGTGTAATATGCTTTTTGTATGAAAAATACCTTTACCTATAAGTTTTTTACTAGCTAGATACTCTATTGTATCCATATTAGAAATTAAGACTGAACTTCCATTTTGTGCTGCTACAAGAGCTAACAAAATATTTGAGTCGAGTTCTCTTTTGGTAATTTCAGTTAAAATATAAATATTCATAATAATTTTAATTATTATTTCTTATTTAATTTCCATACTAATTTAAGTATTTTTTCATCCTCTGAGTTAGAACTAAACATTATTTTTTATAGCTTTTCTGTCTTTGATTTATAACTAATTATTTTTTTCATGTTCAGCTATTAAATTTTTTATCTCTTTTACTGTTAAAAATTTACCATTTTTATCACTCGAATATTCAAAATTATCTTCAACTTTTTTATATTTATTTTTAATCATAAATTTTTTTAATAGTTTTTTATTTGTTGCAGGTAAAATGGCATAATAATTCTTAAGATCTACAGTAGTAAAACTATCACTTGACGATATCATTTGCTCATGTAATTTTTCACCAGATCTAATCCCAATAATTTTAAGTTTATTTTCATCATTCATGGCCTTCGCAAGATCTATGACCCGGAAACTTTTTATTTTAGGCACAAAAATTTCCCCTCCTCTTAAAATTTTTAATATGTCTATAATCATATCAGTTGCTTTATCCAACGTTATATTAAATCTTGTCATTTGATCATCTGTTATAGGAAAAAAACCTTTGTCTTTAAAATTTTTAAATACGTTAAAAACAGACCCTCTACTTCCAAAAACATTTCCATATCTCGCAACTGAAAACCGTAAATTTCTATTTCCAACTATATTATTGGCTGAAACGAAAAGTTTATCAGAACAAAGTTTTGTAGCACCATATAGATTTATTGGTGCGCACGCTTTATCAGTTGATAATGCAATAACTTTTTTTACCTCGTCGTTATGTATTGCGGCATTTATTAAATTTTGTGCACCTATAATGTTAGTTTTAATAGTTTCAAAAGGGTTATATTCTGCAGCTGGGACTTGTTTTAATGCTGCCGCATGGATAATATTTTCTATATTTTTTGTAGCAAATAAAAGTCTATCATAGTCTCTCACATCTCCTAAAAAAAATCTTATAAATGGAAACTTTTTTCTTGGGTATTCAGATTCCATTTCAGATTGTTTAAACTCATCCCTACTAAAAATTACCAATCTATTAATCTTAGTTTTTGTTTTTAAAAGTTTTTTTATAAAGGCTTTTCCGAAGCTGCCTGTTCCACCTGTGATTAAATAACTATTATTCATAACTAATAGGTAATATACCCTATATTTTTTAAATCAAGAATTTTTGTATATATCACTTTCCATTCTTTTAGAATTTTACTGTCACAAACTTTATTTGATGATTTTATTTTATGAATTTTTATAAATTTAATTTCATCTTTAATAATTTTTAATGTTTTTAAGACTTCTTTACTTATCACACTTCTATTGTGTGGATAAATTTTTCCTGCAAAAGACAACATTGGCTTTTTTGAAAATTTTTTTATTCTTTGCATCATTTATTCATTGTTTTAAGAAAAAACTCTTATCCTTTAAATTATAAATACGATCACAATGTTCCAAAATACTTAATCTGTGAGAAATTATGATTAATGTTTTTTTGGATTTTAATTTATAAATATCATTAATTAAATCTCTCTCAGTCTCAATGTCTAAAGCGCTTGTTGCCTCGTCAAAAATTAATACCTGAGCATTGTTCATAATCGCTCTAGCTACTCCTATTCGTTGAATTTGCCCACCTGATAATCTTGTGCCTCTATCACCGACAAGGGTATTGAGCCCTTCAGGTAATTTTGAAATTAGTTTATCTAATTGAGCTAGTTTAATAGAATTAGCTAAATTTTTGTCGGTTTCTTTGTCTATTTTTTTTCCAAAAATTATATTTTCTTTAATTGTATCATCTAAAAGATATATGTTTTGAGGCACATAACCTATTTTTTGTTGCCAAGATTTAATATTTTTTTGAATATTATTATTATCAACCAAAATTTTTCCTTCCTGTGGCTGTAACAGTCCACATATTAGATCAATAAATGTTGATTTACCCTCTCCAGTTTTACCAGTAATACCAATACTTTCGCCAGTCCTTATTTTTAAGTTTATATCTTGTAATATATTTGCATTATTATCTGGGTACTTGAAACTTAAATTAGAAATATTAACCTCTCTATTAAAATTTATTTCTATTTCAGGGCTCGACATATAAGATAATTCAGATTTTAAAGGAAATTCTTTATGTAGTTTATCTACACCTGAAACAGAGTATCTTAAAGCCTGAAAATTTACAATCAATCTACTAATTGAAGGCATTATTCTAAATGCTGCCGCTGCAAATAATGCTAATTTTGGAAAATATTCTGTTACATTTAATGATGACTGAACATTATAAATCATAAAGGATACAATTAAAAAAATTGCGATAAATTCAATTAGTATTGAGGGTATTTGAGAAACTAAGGTGGAATACTGATTAACTTTAGCACTTGATGATAGATTATAATTAAATTTATCAAGAAAGTTTTGCTCTTGATTAAAAATTTTTATAGTCTTAATGCCATGAAGTCCTTGGGTTAAATTTTGCAATTTTTTACCTTCATGAAAAATTCTTTCCTGTCCCCATTTTTTTATTTTTTTACTTATTATTAGATAATAAATTACTGAAAAAAATAAAATGATCACTAATACAAATAAAGTACTTTTTGTTTCAACAAATAGTAACAATAATATAATTCCAATCACTACTAAGATTTCCATAAAAATAGTTAGGTAAGGCATAATTACATTTTTTAAGAAAAAAATTACTTCATTAGAGATAATTCTTATTAGATCTGCAGAGTTTCTTTTTAAATGAAACAGTTGATCCTGATAGAGATAATTTTTATAGATATCATTCGAAAGTTTAGTTACAAATTCATATGAAAATTTTCCATTGTAAAACCTTAAAAAAAGTAAATAAACACCTTTCAATGTATAAACAAATAATAATATCAACAAAGGAACTATAAACAATTCTGTTTCATTTAAACTTGATAAAAAATTATTGAGAATTTTATTAATCCCTGGTCCAAAATCAAAATGAAAATTTCCTGTAGTAACTATTGTTATTATAGGTAGAACTAAACCAATTCCTAAAAGCTCAAAAAAAATTCCAATTATGGTAAAAACAATCAAACTTAAAGATTTTATGTAAAGACTTCTGGGAATTATATTTCTTACTTTTTTTACAAAATTCATTATTTATTTTTTAATTCCCTTTTTAATTCTTCATACTCTATTATTTTTTTTTGCATAAAATTATAAATAAGCTTAGCTTTTCTTGATATCCCTTTAGGTGTAAGAATGTAAATATAATGAATTTTATTTGGATTTTTTTTAAAATTTTTAATCTTAACCAAACCTTTCATTTTTAAGGCTTTTATACAGTAATTCAGTTTACCCAAACTAAATCCAAGTTCCTGAGCAAGTTTTCTTTGTGTTAAATTAGGTTTATTGTTTATTTTCCTTAAAACATTCAAATAATCTTGATTTTTATCCATAATTGTTCAAATAATGAACACAAATAGTGTTCATTTTATGAACGTTTGATAAAAATTTGTTAAGTAATATCCGTTGAATAGAGAAAATTTAAAGTAAATTTTAATTATTATCTTTAAATATATTAATTATATATTTATTATTTTTATAATAAAAAAAAGCTGGAAACTGTTTATTACTACAAATTCTTAATAAATTTATTTGCTGCTTAATTGATTTATTAAGATTAATCTTAGAAGAATTTTTATTTCTCATTTTATAATAACTGGACTTGCCCTTTTGATTGTAGCTTTTAATCGATTTATTTTTTTTATATTTTTTTACAAATTTTGAAACTAATTCTAAAGCATACCTTAATTGCAGATTTTTTATTTCATCATATAGCAATGAATCTTTAAATAAAAATTTCTTTTTAAAATAATATTTACCAGCATCCATTTTTTTTGATGCTTCAAACAATGTAAAAATAATCTTAGTTTTTCCTTGAAGAATTTGCCAATACAAAGGTGAATGTCCTTTGCCGCTTGGAAGATCTGACTCATGTACAACTAAATTGTACTTGGATATTTTTAAATATTTCTCTGGAATAATTTTATAAAAACTCAATATTATTAGTAATTCTGTATCTTTTTTAATTTTTTTAAAATCATTTATTAATGAAATCTTTTTTGTAAATTTTTTTAAGTAATTAATGATAAATTTTTTTTTTTTTAAGTTTAACCAAGAATTTTTGGAGGATAATACTTGTACTTTCATAAATTAATCTAAATCTAAATCATTTGTTTAAAAAATTTTTTTTACTTTTTTGGCTTATTTTATTAATCATAGTATCCTTTCTGATAATATTTACAATTTGTACTCAATCTTTATATACTTAAATTTTCTAATATTTGTAGTAATATTTTAAAATATGATATTAAACATGAATATAAATTTAAATTTTTGGAAATAAATACTATGTCATTTGACATTTCATATCTAAAATTGGAAGATATAAAAGATCATATAAATAAATTTAAAGAAATTTCTTACAAAATTGAAAATAATTTCATTACATACACTAAAATTTATTACAATAATCCATCAATTAAAGATTTATCTTTTTTAATTAAAACAAAAAATAATACAATTTATTGTCCACTTACTCTAATAAATGAAAAAAAACCTGAATTAAATTTTTATAATTATCCGATAGAAATTTTTTCTGAAAAAAAAATCGATAAAGAACTAAATCTATTTTTAAATAAAACACTTAGTGATATTAAAAAAAAAAATAATGTTAAAAACATGTTTATCAAAGTAAAAAAAAAAAATATTTTAAAGAATGAAAGTACTTTAAATAATTTAGAAAAAGTAGTTTCTGAAATTTATATAAACTTAGCCCTAAGTCATCTAGAAATACAAAAAAATTTCAAGCAATCTCTTAGGACCATTTTGAGAAAAAAATATGATTTTTTAAACTATGAAATTATTGACAAAACAAACTATAAAAAGAATGAAATATTTCATATGCGTGAAATGCATTTTAAAGTAAGTGGAAAAGAAACAAGGTCGAAGGAAAGTTGGTTACAAAATGAAAAAATGATTTTGGAGGGAAATGCTTTCATTGTTAAAACAATTTATAAATATAAACCAATTTCTTATAGTTTTTTTTTCTTCAATAATATAACTTGTGTTTATTTTTTTAGTTGTACTTTACGAGAATATTTTAAAACATTAAAAAATATAACTCACAATAGCCTTTGGCATGCTATTGTTTATGCCAAAAAAAAATGTAGTTATTTTTATGTTGGTTCATCTACAGTTTATTCGAAAACTCTAATTTCAGATAAAGAGCTAAATATTGAAAAATTTAAAAAACAATTTAATTCAAAAGGTGAAGAATATTGTATTTTTAACGATGTGCCTAATTTTTTTTAAATTAATAATGAGTTATATTTATTTTAAAAAACATTAATTAGTTTAATGATAATTATTATTATAAGTTTTTTTCAATAAATTTTTTTAATCTATATCCTGCTTTCCCATCAGAATTACCTAAATAATAATCCACACACTCTTTTTCTTCTTTAGAAAGATTTTTTACTTCATATGTTTTGTTCAAATTTCTATTAATCATCTCAAAAAAAATTTCTTTTGTATCAGCAAATTTATTGGGTGACTTAAGAATAAATTTATTTAATTTTGACCTATCTACTTCAAAATTTGGAATCACAATTTCCCTATTGGACAAAATGGCTTCAAACATTACAGTTGTATTAAAGCATATTACAACTTTAGCATCTTTTAAAAATCCATGACCAGGGCCTCCTAATTCAAATCTACAATTTTGAGGAAGATTTTTAGGCAAGTCATTCGAAGTGTGAACCCCGCCCTTTCCCTTAAAAACTATATCTACATCAGGGTGTTTATATGCATATTCAGTTAAATGTTTGATTGTAGAATTAGCTAAATCAGTCCATTTAAAAGTACCATCTCCTTCTTCTTGAATCATAAAATATACAATAGTATTTTCTAAAGGTTTTTCATTTCTTATTTCAAAACAATAATCTGATCTTGCACAACCAGTCACCTCAACTTGATTGGGTTCTAAAAAATTTGAGTCGATAAGTTTTTTTTTTTCGTATTCACAGTATACAGCAACCTTATCTGCAAGATGTTTTTTGTTTTGATCTCTATAGATTTTTAAATCTTCTATATTTCCTTCTGGAGAGTTCACAGACTCTTTATGAATTATTAAAAATTTCTTACCTATGTCTTTTATCGGTTCTGCTAGGTCGTGCTCAGCATAATAAAAAGGATTAAAGCCTACAACTGCATTAAACTTCCAAAATTTGTTAAGTTTCAAAAATGTATTTTTTGTGAATAATTTATAATCTTTTTTTTTTCTTTTTACACTCTCATTAAAATCGATTGTTAAAAAATCTTTATATTTTTCATTTTTTAAAAATTTATAGAAAATTATTTTGATCAATATTCTTGGTAAAGTATAATATCCAATACTATTATTTTTTTCTGAACTCCTATAAGCTGATAAAATATCTTCAAAACCACCTCGTTTTGATAAAATAATAATTTTTTTATTAATTTCTTGAGTATAAATTTTTTTTACTCTCCGTAAATTTATAAATAAAATTAATGCAGCCAAATATGATAAATTTAATTTTACAGCTATTCTCAAAAAAAAAATTGAAAAATAAAGAATTATTTCATTAAGTTTTTTCTTAACCATTCGCTAATTTAATCTTCCAAAATCTGTTTCAGAAACTTTTGTAATTAAATATCTATAAATATCTTCACCTTTCTCACATTTAGAAATAACACAAAAAATCTTTTCCAAACACTTCAAGTACATGTTTATAATTTTTTTAGTATGAGATATTGAAACATAAATTGTAGTTGTAGCTAAAAAACCATTTTTTAACATTTCTTGTGTAATATAAGTTTTGTAGGCTTGATGATTTTTACTTTGAAATATAAACGTCGAAAGCGACGGTATACCTTGAATCTTAATTTTTACTTTATTTTTCTTTGCTATTTGAAGCCATTTTTTTCTTATATAAATTCCAAGATTAGTTATATATTTCCATGTTTTTTGTCTTTCCATAATCTTTAAAGTTTCTATTGCAGCAGTGGGTCCTATGCTTTCAGTCCAAAATGTACTACTTATAAATGTTTTTGAAATAGAGTTCATGATTTTCTTTTTCCCTAATACTGCAGTTATAGCATAACCATTTCCCAAAGCTTTTCCTAACATCATTATATCTGGGTCAACTCTATACTTCTTTTGAATACCTCCAAGACATTCTCTAAAACCTGACGTACACTCATCAAAAATAAGTATAATTTTTTTTTTATCGGCTAAGCGTCTTACCTTATTAAGAAAATTATTTTTCGGTGCTTCATTTCTTACAACTTCCATCTTAATTATTCCAATCCCAGGATTATCTTTAATTAGTTTTTTTAGCCCACTGAAATCATTATATCTAAAGGGATAAATAGTATCTCTCAGTTTTTTGTGAACTCCTCCAGTTTTTAGACCAGGCAACAAATGATCATTTAAATTATTTTTATTTTTCAAATTTGCAGCTAAATACCAATCGTGCCAACCATGATATCCGCAGAAAGCAATTTTATTTTTTTTGGAATAAGCTCGGGCAATTCTAATTGCAATAGCATTCGCTTCACCACCTGATCTTGCAAATCTTACTTGTTCTGCCCATGGATGAAGCTCTATAAGTTTTTTTGCAAGCAAAACTTCTTCTCTACAATTTAAAGTTGACATATTTCCTTTTTTTAATCTTTGATGAACAGCTTGATCTATTTTAGAATTTGAATATCCAAGTATATTAGTTCCAATTCCCATAATACAAACATCAATATATTTTTTTCCATCGAGAGCTTTAATTTCACAACCTTTTGCTTTTGTAAAATAACTTGGCCATTTTCCAGGCAAAAAAGCATCTGGTCTTTTTGAAAATAACATATTACCCCCAGCAATAAATTTTTTTGCTGTATTCCAAGTTTGCTGATTTGTATCTAACTTTTGAAAATTAATGTGTTCAGTCATTTTTGAACAATTAAGAAACAAATTTTTGTTTTTTTTATAAAACGAAATTATATCCTCATAATAGAACATTTTATCATTAAATTTATTAAAAATTTTTTTTATTAATAGAAAATCTGGGTATGTGTCTAATGTCACTCTTATATTTGAGTAATCTTTCTTATATTGATAATTGTACTTCTTAAATCTATTACTTCTTAAAAAATATTTTGTTACATGTTCCTTATCATAAGCTGACTTTAGATTTAGGTTGGCAATTTCTAAACTTTTGAAAGAAAATATTTCAATATCCATTCCATCTGCAAAGGTGCATTTTTCAATGTTTGAAACATAGTCGAAACTATTTTTTTTATAGATTTCAACTAGTTTATCTACTAATTTTGGGTCAACAAGTGGGCAGTCGCCTGTAATTCTTAAAATATTTTTTGCTGAGAATTGTTTGGCGCATTCGTAATATCTATTTAAAACGTTTTTTTCACTCCCTCTGAAAACTTTAAAATTATTTTTTTTTAAAATTTTATATAAAATATCATCCTGCTTACTTTTAGGTATAGCTACTATTATATCATCTATTTTTTTTGCTAAGGACAATCTATTTAATAATAATAAAATTAACTCTTTTCCATTTATCTTTTTAATAACTTTACCTCTTAATCTATTTGATCCAATTCTAGCTTGAACTATGGCAGTGATTTTTTTATTCATTAAATTGTAATTTATTTATGATTTTTTTATCATATATACTATTTATTCATCTAATGTAAAATATCGCAAAATTTCTTTGTTAAAAGAACATTATGATGATAAATTTAAAAATATGTGTATTGTTTAACCAAATTTTAAAAAAATCTTCAATGAATGCTAAAAATAATTAAATGAAAAAACGAATAGTTTTTGGTCAACCATCTATTGGAAAAGAGGAAATGGTTTATATTAATAAAGTTGTACAATCAAAGTGGATTGGAAGTGGAAAAATAACTGAAAAATTTGAAAATAATTTTAGGAGATACAAAAAAAGCAAATATGCTTTATCTGTAAATTCGTGTACTGCTGCATTGCATTTATCATTAACATATATTGGAGTTAAAAAGGGAGATGAGGTTATTACAACACCAATGACATTTGCGTCTACAATTAATTCTATTGCCATGATTGGTGCCAAACCAATTTTAGCAGATATAAATCCTGAAACTTTTAATATAGATCCTAAAAATATTGAAAAAAAAATTACAAAAAAAACAAAAGCAATTTTAGTTGTTCATTTAGCAGGCCTTCCGTGTGAGATAATTAAAATATCAAAAATTGCAAAAAAATATAAATTAAAAATAGTTGAAGACTGTGCTCACGCCATAGAAACTAAATTGAATGGTAAACATGTTGGAAATTTTGGTGATGCTGGCTGTTTTAGTTTTTACTCTACAAAAAATCTTACCACAGGTGAGGGTGGTATGATAATTTGTAAAGATAAAAATTTTTATGATAAAGTAAGAGTATCAAGACTTCATGGTCTATCAAAAGATGCTTGGAAGAGATATTTGCCAGAAAGAGTAAATAAAAAATATTACGAGCATTATGACGTGACAGAAATAGGCTTTAAATACAATATGATAGATATCAATGCTGCAATGGGGATAGTTCAATTAAATAAATTGGAAAAAAACTGGAAGATTAGAAAAAAATTATTTAATATTTACAGAAAAAAACTTGTAGAACTTCCAATAAAATTTCAAAAAATAGATTTTAAAAATATTAAGCATGCATACCATTTATTTTTATTAGTAATTGACAAAGATAAAACAGAAAAAAAAAGAGATGATTTAATTAAATTTTTGAACAAAAATAAAATTGGAATAGGCGTTAATTATAGAACGGTTACTGATATGACTGTTTTTAGAAAAAAATTTAAATGGACTGATAAAATCTGTCCCCATTCAAAGTACTTGGGAGATAATACTCTGAGTTTGCCGGTACATCCCAAAATAACTACTAAAGAGGCATATTATATTTGTGAGAGAATTAAAGAGTTTTTCAATAAATAAAATAATTTTTAGGTGTGATGCAGGAAATATTCCTGGTCTTGGAACCGGTCATATTTATAGATCAATAAATATTGCTAACTTTCTTAAAAAAAAATTTAAGATAAATAATAATAAGATATGTTTTTTAGTAAAATTTCAGAATAAATTTAAAATTGGTTACGATATAGTAAAAAAAACAAATTATAAAATTATTAAGGTAGATCAGAAAGTTTCAGATTATTCATCATCTGAAATAAAAATACTAAGCAAATACAAGGCAAATTTACTGATAATAGATAGACTTGGAAAAGTAAATAATAAATTTATTAATAAAATTAAAAAAAATTATAAAA
>MDTG01276515.1_pt1 | contig 12981 bp, 11 predicted proteins | sample 811421 | NCBI WGS metagenome assembly MDTG01 (sample SAMN05326645, study PRJNA326480) | marine metagenome | isolation source: seawater | place: Pacific Ocean: South East | collected 2011
GTTAGGTTGAATATATTGATACAAGTAGTCTATATACAATTCTGCGGCCACTTCAGAGCTTTTGTTGAGCGTTTCATAAAAATCTTTGTTATAGGTATTATCATTTATCATTTTCATCTTATAGTTTGAAATGAAATTATACTTTATCAAAAAGTATGCTGCTCCACTTTTCTAAACTTTTATCTTGATAAAAGTAGTTTCTTGTTACTTTATATGGATGGCCTTCTTTTTCAATGTGACTTTTAAGGTCATCAATTGTATTTATTTGTTTAACAAATTCATTTCCTTTTAGAGGACTCATGTCTAATTCCTTTCCATCGTGGAAAACTAAAACATCTAATCCAAACGTATAAGCATCCACTTGTGCGGAAGTCATATTGCTGCAAAAACATTTTTTGTACTTATTGAGAACCGTATTAATTGATTGAGAAGTTTTTTCAGCAGAAGCGAATTTATATTTTTTCAATTCAATCGGTGAATTAATATGTTCCTTAAAAACAAATTTTATATTATTAGGATAGTTTCGTTCATATTCTTCTAAAAAACTCATCATATTTTCTGTATATATTCTTGAATAATCTAGTAAAACCAATAATTCATTTGAATAGTCCATTGATGATTTAGGTTTCTCTCTGTATCTAAGAGCTTCACACTCAATAATGTTTATATCTCCATAATTGTTTTCATAATGATCTTTACCATGTTGACTATTCATTAAATAATAATCTATATTTATTGAATGATCAGATTTATTAAGAAGTTTTGAATGGAAATGACGAAGATCCCAAAACCGAATTGTTGAGTGAGGTACCGCATAAAGTTTGTTTTTTGAATTTGTATTAACAATAAAAGTTACAATATTTTCCCAACCTTGATTTTCGTGCAAAAAGAATATTTTTTTACTGTTTAGAAAAAGATCAATCTTTTTTTCAAGATATTTATATGCAAACATACAATAAATTAGATTAGGGCCCATAAATGTATCCATAAAATTCTTATTTAGGATTTTATATAAATTAACATTTGAGTCTTTAAGATAAAATATTTTTTTTGTCTTGTGATAGAAAATAAATTTAAAAGATATTTTTAACCAATTATAAAAAATAAAACATTTATCTAAGAATGGTAAGTTGATATCCATAAGATAATGGTTAGATTTATTTGATTTATTTAATACATTTATCAATTTAGATGCTTGTTTCGGGCTTTCAATTTCTTGATGAGGCGAAAATATATGTAAAAAGTTTGCATTTATTGATTTATTTTCAAATAATTCTGGTATACCACTCCAAAGATTTGAGTTGAATTTCAGGTAATTTTCATCAATTTTGGTATTCAGATAAGAAAGCGGCGAAATAAAAAGTATACCCTCTTTATCAATCTCAATTTCTTTTTTTGAAAACTTTCTCAGTGATAACTTCATAAAAAAGATTAAAGATCTAGTAAAATTAAGTATGAAGCTATTTCTGAAGATATTAAATAATAAACCTTGAGTTTTATTTTGTATTATTATTTCAACGTTTTCATCTATGCAAAGCTCATTTAAAGATTTTGCAAGTAGAATAGAATCAATTGATAAAAAAATCTTACTTATTTTATTCTTTTTAATAATATCCTGAATTGCTAAAAGTCTTATTGAATCAGAATAGTTTTGACTATAAATACTTTTTTCAAAAAGACTACTTGAAAACCAATAACTGTAGTTATTATGAATTTTAAGAATATCAATGATTTTCTTTGAACCTAATTTTTTTTGAGCTAATTCATCTATAAATTCAATGTATCTTGATCTAAGTACAAAAGAATTTTCTTCGATGTACCTTGCGAGAGACAATATTTTTTTGTCTTTAGAAAATCCTAATGTACATATTTGTATGTCTTTATTTTTATATAAATGCTTATCTAAATTTTCACTAGAATCTGTAATATAAAATATCATTTCTACTCAATAAAAGATTTGAAGTTATTTACAAACTCAATATTTTCATTTTTACAAAAAGATTTCCAATCAAAAACCTCGGTCCAATTAGATATAAAGCAAAAATCAATTCCACATTCGCTTGATGAATAATAATCGTATTTACTATCACCAAAGTAAATGGATGGTAATTTAATTTTTTTTTCTTTTATCAACTTTTTAAATATTGAAGTTTTTTTTGAAGGACTTCCGAAGATACCACCATCAAATAAGTTATCAATTTCTCTAAACTTAAAAATCTTTTGTAACTCGTCTTGATCACCACCTGAAACAACAAACCATTTATTGAGATTATATTTTTTCTTTAGTCTAAAAATGTCTTCATTAATTTCTGATTTTTTTAGTTCTTCAAAAACTATAATTGCAAATTCATTACATAATGTTTGTAAATCTGTATGTTTAGGTTTTTCTTTAAGTATTTCTTTGTAAAAGTATTCAAATTTTTTGTATCTTGATATTCCACCATTTGATATATGGTATTGAACGAGTTTATTTGCATTTATTTTTCCAAATGATTTTGTCGATTTAAAAAATGCATCAGTTTTAATTTTATTAGAATTGAGTATCACCCCATCACAATCGAAAATGAAAGAATGGTAATTGTTAAGATTTCTCATTCTTTTCTGCAAATCTTATAGCATCTTCAACTCTTATTATGTCATTAGGTATATCTACAGCTATTGACTCAGAACTCATTTTGATCATTTTTATTTCATACCCTAGCTCGAGAAATCTTAAAATTTCAATATCTTCATTAGATTCAAAAAAAGTTTTATTTTTTCTAGAAGAAAAGTTTTTTAGAGCTTTTTTTGGAAAAGCATAAATACAGACCTGTCTGAAAGATAAATTAGGTTTATATTGTTTAGAGTAAGGAATTGGTGATCTGCTCATATAAAGTAAATTCTCATTTTCAGAAAATACAACTTTAGGGATATTTTCTGATTCATATAAAGTGCTTGAATCAATATTACAATATCCATTAAATATAATTTCAGGATTATTGATAGATCTTTCAATTAAAGTTTTTAAATCATTTGGATTAAGAATTGGTTCATCACCTTGAACATTAATATAAACAGGAGAATCAACTATTTCTGAGAATTCAGCTATCCTATCTGTGCCTGTGATGCATTTCTCTCCTGTCATAACAACATTAATAGAGTTCTCACTACAAAAATCTTTTATTTTTTTTGAATCAGTGGCTACGTAAATCTTTTCACAGGCAACTACCTTTCTGCACCTATGATAGGTTCTTAACAACATTTCTTTACCTGCAATTTTGATTAAAGGTTTTCCAGGAAGCCTAGTTGAATTGTATCTTGCAGGTATTACAACAACATAATCATTATGAGATTGCATACATTGACTCTATTGATATTTCATATTTTGATGGCGTTATCGAAATTAAATTACATGAGCTTTTATTTTTTTCGTACTGTTTTAGCAGTAAATTCATTTCATCATTTCTAGGATCATCTTTTTCATATCCATCAAAACCAGCAAGATATACTTTAGATGCTTTACCGCTATTAGCAATTGCTAGAACATATGCAAAAACTAAAGGAATAGGTATATTTGCACTAGTATCTTTGTAAATGAACTCATTTTTTATTGTAGTTACACCAAAGTCTAAAACTTCACAATCATTTAATTTTTCTCTAACTAGTTCTGGCAATCCACCATATGGAGTTATTAAAGGAATATTTTTTGTTATATATCTCTGAAGGTCAGCAACTACTCTCATAGGATGACAAGCAGCCTGATAATTTATTAAGCTATCAGTTATTGACGTATTAATGTTTAAACTAATCGTAATAGGATCAAGATTTTTTATAAATTGTTCGATGCCTTTTGAATGTTCTTTTGCGGATGGACCACTTCCGATAATTAAAACATCCTTATCTTTGATAATATTTTTTGGCTTCCATTGGCCTAAAATTTCTTTATCATAAATATTTTTTTGGGAATCCAATATATTTTTTGTATATTTTTTACCTCCAACCTCTTTAAGATGGTCTATAAGTGATAAGATTTCTAGCTCGTCATATCTATTGTCGCTGATAGCTTCTTGGATATAAGTTGGATGTATTGAGTTAAGTCCACTTAGATAATAATATGGATTTTTTCCCCATTGATGTTTGTCTTTTAATGGCAAAAAGTGATTTTCAATCAATTTAAGTAGTGAAGAATAATTCGTATTATCTTTACTTTCTGAAAATTCAATTAAAGAATATTCTGTTTGCAAGTTTCCTGGTCCTCTTCCCATACCAGTAACAGTACTATCAATCCAAGTGACACCATTTTTTTGTGCCTCAATTGAATTGCTCATGGCTAAACCCATATTATCATGAGTATGAATACCCAAATCACCCTTCCATTGTTTTTTTAAATTTGAAATAATTTTTTTAATATTTTCGGGTTTTAGATTTCCTAAACTATCAGCAAAATATAATACATCAGGTTTTGACAATGTTGCTTCCTTGCCAAAGCTAGCAATTTGTTCATCAGAAGCCTCCGATATTTGCATTATGTTAATGCCAACAATATATCCCAGCTCTTTGAGCAATCTACATATTCGAAGAGACGAGCTGAACTCATCAAGATGAGATGCAATTCTTACTAACTTTACTTTTGATAAATTACTTTTTTTAAAGATGGAGAAAATATTGTCTTTAAGTTCCTTTTCATTAAAAGAAATAAATTCAGAGGCATTTATCATCACTCCAATTTTAAGATCTTTTGGTATATCTAATGATTCTAAGAAAGTATCTGATGAAAAGGCATAAGGACCTTTAAAACCCTTATTTTTAAGGGATCTCAAGCCAATTTCAACAAATTCAATTGGAGTTATATCCATTGCTTGCAAATAGTTAGAAACTAATTCCTCGCCAAACTCCCAATTATTATAATAGCCGCCATCTCTCAATGTGCAATCAAGCATCTTTATCTTATTCATTATTTATTACCCATTAAATTAAGTTGAGATTTTAACTTTTTATTAAGAATTATTGAATCATCTTTTGAAATTGAAAATATGTAAGGGAATTTAATAAATAATAAAATTGAAAAAATTATGAAAATAATTGCATACGAACAAATTTCAACAAAAAGATATAAATCCAGATTTAAGGAATCTAGTGAAAATTCTACAAACTCATGAGTAATAAAATTTATCATAAAAAAAGTTATTGGTATGGTCATAATAAATTTGAATTTATCATTTATTATTAATTTTTTTCTTACAATATTTGTCATTACAAACATGAATATTATGGCGATTAATAAGGTCTTTATTGCCATAAAGCTTGCAACGCTAAGAGATGAATTTAAATAGTTTGTAAGAATATAAACTCCTAAGTAAGAAATAAATATTGATAATAATCCTTGATAAATTTGAAATTTAGAATATGAATGTGTATCTTCTAATGAGAGAAATACGACTCCATTTAATTGACCAAAAACTTGCATGCATGGATAAAGGAATAATAATTTCATTGTAACTGTTGCCATAATGTATTCTTTGCCTAGAAATAAATTTATTATATTTTCTGCTTGAAAAAATAAAAAAACAGCGCAAAAGTTCATGAACAGATACAAATATTTGGAAAATTCATAATATAATTTTCCAGCCTCAATGATATTTTGATTTTCAATATTCTCAGCAATCTCTTTCCAGAATATATTTATAACTGAGCTCAAAACAACCACCATTAACATACTAAACTGAAGTGATATAGAATAAAATGCTTGCTGTTCTATTCCGCCAAATGTAACTATAATCCATGGTTCAAACATCTTTACAATTCCGAGAAATATTATTGATGGTGCAATTGGTAAACAATATCGATAATATTTACTTAATAAAGATGTATCATTCTTATCGCTGCTGATTTTTATAGGTTTAATTATAAATGTAATAACAAAAAGGCATGCAAACTCAACAGTTATTATTTTGAAAATAAGAGTTACATTCAGTTCAAATAACTTATCAACAACTAAAATAACAATACAATAAAAGATTGCTGCAAATGCATTTATAAAATTAATTACAATAGACAATCTTTGAGATTCATATATTTTCTTAACAATATTCCATACAATACTTCTCAGAAAAATTGCTGGTATAGATATTAGAAGGAGAGTTTTAGATGACTCAAACGATAAAAAATCAAGGATCGTTTTTGGAGCACATAGAAAAAGAACAAATACTATGGAAATAATAAAGAAAAGGAAATAAAAATAATTAAGAAAAAAATTTAAATTCTTATTATTTTTTGCTATGAAAGTAAAGAAAGCGCTTGATGAACCAAGATCTAGCATATAAAAAACACCACTAAAGAATGCAACTAAATATGCATATGTTCCATAATCAGTTGGTCCTAATGAATTAGCAATATATAAACCAGATATAAATGTAAAAATAAGTGAGATAATATTTAAGACATAAGAATATACCGATCTTTTTAAAATACTCATCTTTTATTCATATCCTTTCTAATATAACTAGCGAAGTCTTTTACAGAAGTATTAGAAATTCGCGCATATTTATTTACAAATTTTTTCCTAACATTTTGCAGCTCTTTATCTTGCCACCATGAGTCAATATCCTCCCATATCTGATTTATGTGATAGCTTGCATTTTTAGGATTACTAAAAAATATTTTTTGCTTTGATAACTCTTTAAAAAATATGTCAGCCTCATCAGTCAATTCATTGAACTTGGGGTTCCAAAATATAACCGTTGGTATATTTTTTGAAAGTGTTTCTAAGTAAGTGGTGAAATTTGCTGTTTGAATACAAATTCTAGATTTTGATAATGCATCAGACAAAGGACTTGATGCATCATCTAAATTTATATGAGGGAATTGTTTACTAAAAATTTTTTTCTGATTCCAGCCATATCTGCCACCATGCTTAAATCTTAAAATAGTGTCAATCTGAATTTCTTTTTTTAAATTCTTATAAAATGATTTAATTTCATTCTCATAGTTTACATACTCGCTCGAGTATGGATATGAAAATAAATGATAGCTATACCTTGGAGTATCTTGTCCAACAATTAGAAGATTTCCTTTTTTTGAATAACAATTTTTTTGTAAAGTATTTGATAACTTTATGGACGGAAATTCTTTAATCTTTTCAGAATTTATGTTCCAGCCCCATGAAAAATATTTTTTAGCTATTTGGAGTTCATAATCTAACATACCACTTATCTTTCCTATTCCATAATGGCCTCCATGTTGAAGGATGTATAAACTAGATTTATTTTTTGAAAGTTGTTTTGCTAAATAAAATTTAAAGTAGTCATCGGCATAGAAAGAACCTGATGAGAGAATTAACTCTGGATTACTAGGCCAGTGTCTGAAATCTTTATTATTTATGCTTTTAAAGCCTTCAATAAAAACTTTCGGTATTTGATATGGTAATAGCGAAAATAAAAAATTTTCAAACTCTGAGTGGGAATCTTCAGATATTTTTATTTTATCCCTAATCATTTTTTTAAAGCAAAAATTATTTATTTTTTCTGACTTATAGTTTGATGGTAATAATCCCAAATAAAGCTCTAATTTCATTTTATCAATCTTATCTATAGAAATATCGTGAAAAAAAACTGTATTTTCAGACTTAAATTTACTTATAAAATTAAATATGTTTTGAGCTAATTTAGTTTCATTATTTTGATATTTTGGATAGGGTTTTTTTATAACTCCATCAAATTTATTTTTTAACAACTTTACGTTTTTTTTCTTTGTTTTATAGTCTGATATTAATGAAAATATGTGCTCATTCCAGAAGTCCTCAAGATTAAAGTTAATATTAAAATCAAATGTACAGTTTGGAGTGACATCGGATGCTAAAAATTCAATAGTTGAAATATTACAAATTTCATAATCTTTAAGCACATTTTCAACAGATTCCCATCTATCAAAAATTGAGGGAATAAAAGAGTTTAACCATGGTTTAAGCAGTATTCGCCAATAGTCAATTGATTCTTCGCAATCATGCAAATTATTTAAATTTTCTTTTAAAAGACTTAAAGTCCTTTCAGACAATTGAGTGAGATATTTGTAATCATTTGAAAATTTTCTAGAATCTGACCAATGATAATTTGCAACTTCTATTTCTGTTTCTGTTTCTTTTTTCAGTGTTTCGTATATTTCAGACCTTGTTGACCACAAACCAGATAATAATATTTTTTCAGATTTATTTTTAAAACCTAAAGGCGTATTAACTAATTGATATTTCAAAACTAAAAACTGTAAAAATCTAGTTGATTTTGATTAATTATTCCCAGAGAGGTTTCATTGAGTAGGAAGTAATGTTGATCATTATCTCTATCATGATGATAGTCCCAATTTCTTTGAAAATTTGCCTTTAAAAATCTCGAATTAGCCGTTCTTCCATCAACAAGAATTATTGTACCTGGAGTAAGGAAATGCTCAATTAATATTAAATCAGAGGACATTGGCATAAAGTCTTTATGATCTGTATTTAGTCCATTAATATCTCCCATAACATTAAACTGATCAGGTGCGTCGAGATATATAAAATCTGGATTTACCTTTGGGAGCTTTTCATATCTTGTAGTAAGTTTTCCTTGAAAATCATATGCCATAACTCCAGATACACTATGTGACGAATTATCCAAACCAAATTCTATAATTCTATTGATAGAAACATCCGAAAACTTTTTTATATTGTCTATTGAATGATGTTCAAACGGATTATTTCTTCGTAAATTTTTTATTTCTTTTGAATAAAGTTTTCTATTTATATCCAAGGCGTGACTTAATACTAGTGATGACCAGCCGCAACCAAACTCCAACACAGTAGTTCTCTTAAGATCAACTACCAACTTATGAAGCCTGTAAAGATCATCTAACTCTGGTTTATATAGATTTTCTACCTGCATCTCATTAATGCCTCTACTTTCAGCTTTAGATTTCTCTACTATTTCATTCATATTATGATGAATAAAGTAGTTCTCTATTTCTTCAGGAGAAATGTTCTCAGGTATCAAATCTTTCAATTTAATGTTCATTTTTTGAAATAATTTTTAAAGATTTAATTGATTCTACTATAGATATGGGTGAAGTTTTATTATTATTAATTGAATCAAATAAATCCTCTAGCTCCGCAATGAACATATCATTCCTTTCAAAACTATCCTCCACTATTTCTTCAATTTTACCTTCAAAGTCGTTAAGGATTAATTTATTGGAATAATAATCAAAAATAACCTTTCCTTTGTTAAATACTAGTTCAAATGCCCTTTGATATGGTTTTTGTACAAAATCAAAATGTAAATTTGCTGTTACTCCATTTTTAAATTTGAGTAAAATATCATTTGAATGAGATGATTTTATTTCGAGCGAAGAGTTATAATTTCCAAAATTAGTAGACTTTACAACTTTTGAGTTTACAAGCCATATACACAAATCAAGGTCATGGCTTAGTGTTGATGTTGGTCCTCCACCAAGATTATCGTTAGCAGCATATGAACTCTTGTAGTCTTCCCACGGATGCCAATCGGGAAGATATTCTCCCCATGAACTTTTTACAAAAACAAGATTGCCATATCTTTTATCATCAACTATTTCCTTCATGATCTTAATAAGTGGATGGTATCTATACATAAAGCCTGTCATGCATATCAAATTTTTTTTATCTACAATTTCTTTTAAATTTTTTACCTTTTTCATATTCATAGATAGAGGCTTTTCTATAAAAATGTGACAGCCTGCATTTGCACAAGTTATTGCTGTTTCAATATGTAATGAGGTTGGATTGGTAACAAATGCTATATCAGGTTTTTCATTGAGCGCGTCTTGAAGATTTAAAAATATTTTCAAATCAACTTTAACATTTCTTAGTTGTTTATTTGATGTTCTGTATAAAATTATATCTTCATAACCAAGACTTAAAAGGTTCGATATATGCCTCTCACCAACAGAACCAACTCCACATATTAATATTTTCATTACTAGAATTTAACACAATCAATGTTTTTGAGTCTTAATGCAGTAAGCTCTAAAGATTCATTATCATCGATATCAATAAAATATTTTGGTTCAATTAAAAATGGATAAATTTTATTCCCTGTCATGCTTTTAAATTGTCTAATGGTATTCGGTCTTGTAATATCAATTGAGCCTGTTTGTGTATAAGTTTTAGGTAAGATTTGTCTAGCACTATTGTAGGGCTCACGATTATCAATTAACTGAAGAAGTTGTTCCATGTTTTTATCATCTAAAAGTTTCCACATTTTATAAGGTGTATGTATTGATTGAGATATACTTCTGAGACTGTCATAAGATCTTTCTTTTATCATTATTGAGATTGAATCGTCTATCATTTGAACAGTTCTTAAGGGTGAGGTTGGTCTTAATTGTAAAATTAAATCTGGATTGTAAGATTCATTTTCATGAAGCCAATTAATCACGTGCTTAAAAGCATCTAAATCTGTTGAATTATCTTTAGAGATTTCTTTAGGTCTCAAAAATGGTACTTCTGCACCATATTTAACTGCAATATTAGCAATCTCTTGTGAGTCTGTTGAGCAAATAATTCTTGTTACTAAATTAGATCTTTTTGCAGCTTCAATGCTGTATGCGATTAATGGAACATTTTGTAAATTAACAATATTCTTTTTGGTAATGCCTTTTGAACCAGCTCTCGCTGGGATAACTGCCAAAATTTTTTTTTGAAGTTTCATATATGTGATGCTTAATCCTTTACCACGAGGACCATCCACCATCTATATTAATTGAAGAACCTGTGACATATGAAGATTCCTCAGATAACAAATATTTTACTGGTGAGACAATCTCAGATTTTTTCATCATCCTTTTCATTGGTGTCATTTTTGAATAATTTTTGATAAATTTTTCAGATTGATCATTTTCAACTCCACCAGGAATTATTGTATTAACCCTTACTCGAGGTGCAAAATATGTTGATAGATAAGCAGATAGTCCCATAACAGCTGACTTAGATATTGTGTAACCTGGATGTTTATAAAAGTCTTTTTCATATATAAAATGCTTTGGAGATAGAATCCCATAAGTAGAACCAAAATTTATTATTGATGCTTTATCGCAGCAAACTTTTGAGAATTCTATACATATTGAATACAAAGCAATTACGTTCACTTCCATAAAATTCCTTAACGAATCTAATGAAATATCTTCAGGGCTTTTGCTTTGTCGTGTTGGTTGAGGGTTAATTGCAAAAAGATTTACAAGACCATAAGCTCCTTTATTTTTTGAAAAGATCTCAACAAGATGTTTTTTATTAGTAAAGTCATTTCCTTTTTTTAAATCTAAACAGACAATATCATATTCATTACTTAACGAATTAGATATTTCTCTACCAAGTAATCCTTCTGAACCAGCAATAATTACTTTTTTATAATTGCTCATAATTTAATTAATATTTTTTTTGAATAAATGCTCTAATAACTAAAAAAAGATAAATTAAAATTGAAATGAAAACTGTTGCCGCTAAAGTAAATATTAATTTTGATGGCTCTGACTTTCTTATTGGTTCATAGGGGCTATCAATAATTTCTATTAATCCACTTGATGAATTTGAAAGAGTAATTTTTTGTATATCAGATTGGAGCATGTTAGATAAAGCCCTATCAACAGCTTGAGGGTTGCTTTTTTTTAACATTTCCGTAAGAAAGTTATATGAGCTTTCTGCCATAAGTTTCTCTCTACTGGATAAATATATTACAAAACTGTTAATGACTATCTCTAATGTCAATTTAGAACTGCTTGGCGATTTGCTTTTCATAGAAACTATAATTAATCCTGAATCCCTATCTTTAGAAACTTCTAAATGTTCATTTAAAAAAGTGGTGTGAGCTTCAAAAAATGGAGGTCTTTTTGACATATCATATCCATTATTGACACCAACTAAGTTTTCGGAAAAATTTGTAAAGCTTTTGCCTTTATCATAAAAATCTATAGCAAATGTATGTTGCATAAAACTTTTATCATTATAAAGTTTTTTAAAAAAGTCTCTTGATTTTAGTATCGATATTACTTTGAAATCTGTGCCATAAGAAGGAGATTCTCCACTTAATAATCCCAAACCTTGAGCAAGTCCATTATCAGCATTGTTATAGAGAAGTTTGTATTTATCTTGAATAGCTATTACTGCTTCACTTTTATACAACTCTGTAAGCTTAAATGAAATAAAGAGAGATAAACAAAAAGCTGCAAATATTGATAATACAAATATTCTAAAGTTATCAACAATAGGTCTATATAAAAATACCAAATTCAAAACTTCATCATTTTTATTCTCAGTCATTCATATCACCCTGGTACCCGGAGCCGGACTTGAACCGGCACGCCATTGCTGGCGAGGGATTTTAAGTCCCTTGTGTCTACCAATTCCACCACCCGGGCATTTTAACAAGCTTAAATTATATTTTAGTACTCATAAGTAAAATTTATTATAGTATGTAACCCTATTAAAGAGTAAATTAAAATTTCCCGTCAAGAAAATTGAGGGCATTCCAAAATCCCTCACCTTTATTATTATGACCTTGCCATATTTCAGGAATAAACTGAATATTTTTTTGATGCTTTTTTAAGACTTTAAATAACTCTTTGAAATTAACATCTCCTTTCCCAATTTCAACACCCTCTCCATCAGTACCTTTTGCGTCTACAACATGCAAATGAACCACATAAGGTGATATCTTTTTAATATAATCTATAAAATCCCAGCCATAGTAATTACAAGCCATCATAGTATGTGAAATGTCTAGGCAGATTTTTATTTCTGGGTTTTTTTCACAAAAATTTACTATTTCATCAGCACACACAAAAAGGTTGTGAAAACTTTGGCCACCAAAATGCCAAGGAAATGGAGGCATAGTTTGAATGGCGATTTGAATTGAATTAAGTTCTATCTCTTTCAATGATTCTTGAAGTAAAGAATATTTTTTATTTTTTTCATCATTGTTTATAAAAGAGCTTCTTTCCCAA
>MDTG01135363.1_pt1 | contig 12980 bp, 12 predicted proteins | sample 811421 | NCBI WGS metagenome assembly MDTG01 (sample SAMN05326645, study PRJNA326480) | marine metagenome | isolation source: seawater | place: Pacific Ocean: South East | collected 2011
CTAAATTTTTAAAGTTGTATGAAAAATATTGTATTGTTTGGCCCTCCTGGCGCAGGTAAAGGTACTCAGGCACAGATTTTAAAGGATCAGTTCAATTTGGTTCATATTAGTACAGGAGATGTGTTCAGAAAAAATATTAGAGAAAGCACTCCGCTTGGATCAATGGCCAAGTCCTTTATGGATCAAGGTCATTTGGTTCCTGATGAGGTTACTATTAAAATGCTTGCTGCCGAGGTCGAAGCTCAACCAGAGGTAGAGGGGTTTATTTTTGATGGATTTCCAAGAACAGAGGCACAAGCAAAAGCATTGGACTCACTGCTGTCGGTCAAAAATAGCCAAATCAATGCCATGGTCGCTTTAGAAGTTGATGATGAACTTTTGGTTGAACGCTTGCTCACAAGAGGCAAGGAAAGTGGTCGTGCAGACGACGCCAATGAATTAATTATTCGCGAACGTATTGCAGAATACTATCGAAAAACAGACATCCTAAAGCATTTTTATCAAGCCAAAAATAAATATCACGGTATCGATGGTGTGGGCGCAATTGATGAGATTACTCAGCGACTAAAGCTGGTATTCAAAAAGCTTTAAATTCAAACGATGACAGAGGGAAATTTTGTCGATTACATAAAAATTCACGTTACTTCAGGAAATGGTGGTCAGGGAAGTACGCATTTACGTCGCGAAAAATTTGTGCCTAAAGGAGGACCAGACGGGGGAGATGGAGGTCGAGGGGGGCATATTATCATTAAGGGTAACAAGAATTTATGGACCTTATATCATCTCAAATTTAAGCGCCATTTTAGTGCCGGACACGGTGGGGCAGGAGGAAAACAAACCAGTACGGGAGCAGATGGTCAAGATGTGGTTGTCGAAGTACCCCTCGGAACTATTATTAAAGATACAGACACAGGGCTAGTTTTAAATGAAATAACTGAAGATCAGCAGCAGTTTATTGCTGCTAAAGGCGGTAAAGGGGGAATGGGTAATGCTCATTTCAAGTCAGCAACTAATCAAACGCCGCGCTATGCTCAAACTGGCTTGCCAGGAGAGAAGAATAACTTAACCCTAGAGATGAAAGTTTTAGCTGACGTCGGGTTAGTGGGCTTCCCTAATGCTGGTAAATCTACACTACTTTCGGTACTCTCCGCGGCCAAACCGAAAATCGCGGATTATCCATTTACCACTTTGAAACCTAATTTAGGTATTGTCAGTTATCGTGATTTTCAGTCTTTTGTTATGGCAGATATTCCAGGGATTATTGAAGGGGCCGCTGAGGGTAAAGGATTAGGACATTATTTTCTCAGACATATTGAGCGTAATTCGATCCTGTTATTACTAATTCCAGCTGATGCAGATGATTTAAGGAAAGAATATGACATTTTAATTGATGAATTACGTCGATATAATTCTGAACTCTTAGATAAACAAAGTCTTATCGCGATTTCGAAATGTGATTTATTGGACGATGAACTAAAGGCCGAAATAAAAGTGCTCCTCGATAAAAGTTTTAAAGGAATTCCATATCTCTTTATATCTTCGGTAGCGCAGCAAGGTTTGGATGCCTTGAAAGATTCCCTTTGGAGTAGACTTAATACCCCCTTGACTTGAGGTTAATCAAAAATCTGTAGTCTGTGATATTTACAGATTAGAGTGTCTGTTTTTTCACTACCTTGTAAAAAAAATGTTATGAAGCCTTTACTTATCGGGCTGTTGCTGACTATGGCTAATTTTTTGGCCTCGGCTCAATGCCCTAATGGTTCAATTGTTTTGGGCAGTCAAGACGATATTGACAACTTCTCTATAAATTACCCAAACTGTACCGAATTTAATGCCACAATTTTAATCGATGAAATCGACGGTCCGGTAAATAACTTATTGGGTTTGTCGAATTTGAATTCTATTTCTTCATTGAGCATACAATATACTCATTTGGAGAATTTTACTGGTCTTGAGAATGTTTCTCAAATTAATGAGTTTCGATTATTTCGAAACAACCAATTACAAAATTTTACTGGCCTTGAAGAACTCAATGAGGTCTTATCTTTTAACGTGCTTCAAAATGATATTTTATCAACAACTCAGGGATTGCAGAACCTTGAAACCTTGGGATATCTCAATCTCTACGCCAACGAGCAGCTATCGAATCTTGAGGGTTTTATAAATATAACCGATTTAGCCAGTCTCAGAATAGTGGGGAATAACATATCTTCCTTATCTGCCTTGCATAATCTTACTGTGATTTCAGAAGAGTTGTATATTTCGGGAGAACCTCTGACAGAGCTCAATGACTTGTATCAAGCTTTACAAGACTTTACAGGCTCTTTGTATTTGGTCAATAATGCTATATTGGAAGACGTAACAGTTTTTTCAGAAATTACAAATCTTGAAAAACTGATCATAGTAGGATCCGAGGCCCTCAGTGATTTACATGGATTTGAAAATTTAGTCTCGGTCTCAGGACTATTTCGCATAGGCTTTAATCCCGAAATATCAAATTTCTCTAATTTTTACAGTCTCAACTCTATCGGATCTCTTGATGTTTATGAAAATGGTAATTTGACGAGTTTGGAGGGGCTTGGTTCACTCAATCAAGTAAGCCAGGGTGTTTATTTGATGGATAATCCTTTATTAGTCGATATATCAGCTATTGAAAATGTTGAAGCTCAAGGATTACAACAAGTAGTTATTTCTAGAAATACAAGTCTCTCTGTATGTGATAACGATTTCGTTTGTAACGTCATCTTTGATCCTGAGGTCCCTGAAGAAATCCAAGGAAATGCCAATGGCTGCAATTCTGTTCCTCAAGTTGCAGCGCGTTGCATATTGGGAAAAGACGAACTGAACTATAATACGGAATTGGCAATTTGGCCCAATCCTGCTCATGACCTTTTGCATATTGACAGTCCTAATCATTCGGTAGAAAAAGTAATTATTTATAACATGGGGGGAGTTTTGGTTAATGAAGTTCATAGTGACTTTCTAGATATTTCTAATTATGCAAAAGGCTTCTATTTCTTAACTGTTTTTTCTGATCGTGGTATGACCCATCATCAATTTATAAAAGACTAACTTGGTTCATAGTAAATCGAGACATGCTTAAAAGGTTAATCTTAAAAAAAAATAGTCCTCAAACTATTAATTCGATAATCATATTATCTGTCTTATTTTTTTTCGCTTTTGGTGAAACTTATAGCCAAGAAGATGCAGCGAAATCTATCGAGTATTTATTGTCAATTGGTAAAGTGGAAAAGGCTAAGGCCGAAATCCATAAAAAGGATTACAAGTTTAAAAATAGTCCCAAAGGGGTGGAATTGATGGGTGATATTTACGGTAGGCTAAAAATGTGGGATTCAGCTATGGCGAGCTTTGAAAAATTAAAAATATTGGCACCAAATAATGCTGCAGGATTTTTTAAATACGGTGGTGCTTTAGGAATGAAGGCACTTACAAAAAACAAGATGTCTGCTCTATTAGATCTGGATGAGATAGAAGCGCATTTTATTAAGGCCACCCAAATTGATTCTAATTATATCGCCGCCTATTGGGCATTGATTGAATTTTATTTTAAGGTACCTAGTGTCGCTGGTGGTGGAACCAAAAAGGCCAAAATACAAGCTAATAAATTATTTAAGATTTCGCCAATTGAGGGCCTAATGGCCTTAGCTCGTGTTGCTGAAGAAAAAAACAAACTCCCGGAAGCCGAGGAGCTATACAAAAAGGCCAATAATAAAGGAGGATCGCTTTTGACCCACCAAGCCTTAATCTCCTTCTATGAGCGTCATGAAAAATGGGATCAATCTTTTGAAGTGTTGACTGATGCCTTGAATAGTTTTGACCAAATATCCCTTTGTTATCAATGGGCTAAAATTTCAGTTCTCAGCCATCAGCAAATCCAACGCGGATTAAGTTGTATTGAGAAATGCGTTGCTAAATCAGATGATTTGATAAATATTCCACTTAAGTGGTTATTACTTAGGCAAGCTCAATTATTGATGTTGAATGGCCAAAATAATTTGGCACTGACAAAAATTGAACGGGCCCTTGATCAAGACAGTGATTTTAAAGAGGCAAAAGATGAGAAAACCCGATTAATGAAATTATTGAATTAGTAAATCCATTTGGTCCATAGGGCTTTTGTATCTTTAAATTTTCAATATTTATTTCAACTTAATGAGGGTACATTTTATTGCAATTGGAGGTAGTGCCATGCATAATTTGGCTTTAGCCTTAAATGAAAATGGGCATCTGGTAACCGGCAGTGATGACTTCATATTCGAGCCTTCAAAAAGTCGTCTTGCTGCCCAAAGAATTCTTCCTGAAACTTTGGGTTGGGACGAAAAACGAATCACCCCAGAATTAGATGCGGTTATTCTTGGAATGCACGCGAAGATAGATAATCCTGAATTATTACGAGCCCAAGAACTTGGTTTGAATATTTATTCATATCCTGAATTCCTCTATTCTCACAGCCGTTACAAGACACGTGTAGTTATAGGAGGTTCACATGGTAAAACTACTATAACCTCGATGATTTTGCATGCTCTGGCTTATCACGATCGTTCGATAGACTTTATGGTTGGGGCTCAATTAGCGGGTTATAACAATATGGTTCACTTGACCCAAGACAATGAATTCATGTTGTTAGAGGGAGATGAGTATTTATCATCTCCCATCGATCGAAGGCCAAAGTTTCACCTTTATGCACCAAATATTGCTCTAATTAGCGGGATCGCTTGGGATCATATCAATGTTTTTCCAACTTTTGATAACTACTGTTTACAATTTTCAGAGTTCATCGAAAAAATAGTTCCTGGGGGGACCTTAATCTACAATGAAGAAGACGAAACTGTGAGGGCCTTGGTTGAACAAGCATCTCATCCCATTAAGAAGATTCCTTATCGCTGTGCACCCCATAAAATTGAGGATGGTATAACTTTTTTAGAAACTCCTGAAGGGTCTTTGCCACTAGATATTTTTGGCTCCCATAATTTGAGCAATTTAGAAGGGGCTAGATGGATTTGCCAGCTGATGGGCCTTGATTCTGAGGACTTTTATGAGGCAATTGCTTCTTTCCAAGGAGCTAGTAAGCGCATGGAACGCCTGATGGATCAGGATGATTTGGTGGTCTTTAGAGACTTTGCGCACGCTCCTAGCAAAGTAAGTGCGACTTTATCCGCTGTGCGAAAGCAGTATCCCAATCATGAGCTAGTGGCCTGTTTGGAGTTACACACCTATAGTAGTCTCTCAATTGACTTTATAGGTCAGTACGCCGAGACTTTGAATCTAGCAGACCAGGCTCTGGTTTTTTATCAACCTGAGACTTTAGCATTGAAAAATAGACTACCTATTGCTCCAAATGTCATTCGCGAGTCTTTTAAGCGTGAAGATCTTAGAGTAATAACCGATACTGATATCCTTTTGAATTACATTCAATCTTTAAATAGACGACCAAGGATTCTGCTGTTCATGAGTAGTGGTGATTACGGTGGTCTGGATTTGACTAAACTATTTGCTAACTAATCGTTCACGTTTAGTGTTCTGAGATTTGCCCCGTTAATTTTTAAATGGTTTTGAATTCAGGTTGGTAAATTCATATATAACGATTAATACAGAGCTAGATATTTCATTTCGATTTGTTTATTGACATCTACCAATTCAAAAATCTTATCATCCTCTCTTAAAATTTAATTTGGTAGGAGGTTTTGTATCATATCATTTTGACTTAAAAAGATTATTTTAGCTTTGTCGTCTTCAATCAATATAATTCATGCTTCTAATTTATGTTGCCGAGACAAGTCCTCGACTCGATTATGTATTCAAACATGTTTGCACACGTATTTTGGGCTTAGATTTTGAGTTCACTACAAATTTGGAATCATTTATTGCGTATCAGGGAGCCAAAATGTCTTATGGCAAAGCACCATTAGGCAATGAATATTTCGTACAGAGTCATGATTTACTATTTAGCCAAGGTATAGAAGATTGGGAAATTAATCCTCGCCCCTGGGGTAAAACGGTTGGGTTTTTTGCCGTATCTGATGCTAGTGCTCTACCATATGATATTTTTGCTGCTTCTTTTTACTTATTGAGTCGATATGAAGAATATTTACCACACGTTAAAGATTCATTAGGCAGATTCCCATATAAGGAAAGTTTAGCATGGAAATACAATTTCCTAAAGCAGCCGGTGGTTGATATTTGGGCATTTTTGTTTTGGGATAGTCTTTCTTTGAATTTTCCCAATTTGTTAAGTCATGCATCAACTTTTAAAGTCAAAGCAGTTGTTGAGGCGAAACGACCGTTTGAATTTTTATATCGTGGATTTTTGCGAACCACATTAGGTTATTTCGCAGATTTATACAAGCTAAAATTTAGTAGAATCGTTTGGCGCACCCAAGTATTGATGGGAATGCGAAAGGATCCCTATGATACATTTAATTGGATAATCAAACTTTCTAAATCTAGTCCTACCAAACTCGTAATGTTTTTTTTGCTTGGTGAAGGGTATACTTTTCGGGAAACTTTAAAGACCAACCGTATGGGTTTTATTAATTTGATTAAATATGTAGCTGATTACGTGGAAATTGGTCTGATTTTGTCTTATCACTGGATGTTAGATCTTAGTCAATTAATATCTGAAAAAGATCAGCTGGTCTCTTACACCCGAAGGGAGGTTCAATCAAGTTATAATGATCGTCAATTTGTTAAATTGCCAGAGGTTTATCGTAACTTAATAGAGGCGGAGGTATCTCAAGACTACAGCATGTATTATTTCGATCAATTTGGTTTCAGGGCAGGTAGCTGCCGACCATTTTTATTTTACGATTTGGAGTATGAGGTCAAAACTCCATTGAAATTGATGCCAGTTATTGGAAAATCTTTATCCTTAAAGGGTAGCTCAGTAGAAATAATTGAGCAAACTTTTAACGGTATTTACCGAATTGTAGAAAGCCTTGGGGGGACCTTCATAATGGTATTTGCAAATCGTGATTTTGAGCCGAAAAAGGATAATAAAATATGGAGATATTTATTTTCAGAGAAACTTATGCGGCGTGTATCGTAAAGTAAAAAATATATTTTTTGATTTGGATCATACCCTCTGGGATTTTGATAGAAATTCTCGTTTGGCATTTGGAGCCTTATTTATTCGCTACGGCATCGATATTGATTTGAATGATTTTTTGAGTGTATACGAGCCGATTAATTATGAGTATTGGGCAAAATTTAGAATAGAAGCCGTTACAAAAACTCAGCTAAGGCGAGGCCGTTTGAGCGATAGTTTCGGCCGATTTGGTATTACTTTTGACGTGGATAAACTCGATGCGATTGCAGAAAGTTATATCGAGGAATTACCTAAAAACAATCACCTATTTGAAGGTGTACATCAGACCTTACAAGAACTTGAGGTTGAATATCAACTGCATATTATCACTAATGGTTTTCATTCGGTACAGCACAACAAATTAATTCAAAGTGGTTTATATCGATATTTTAAATCTGTTACTACTTCGGAGGAAGTAGGTGCAAAGAAGCCGAATCCGTTGATATTTAAAGCAGCTTTGGCCAAAGCAAAAGCAAAACCAGAGGAGAGCTTAATGATTGGCGATACTTTTGAAGCGGATATTTTAGGTGCTGAGTCCCTGGGAATTAATACTTTGTTTTTCAATTATTGGTCGGTAGATGTCCCTGAAAATTATCGTGTCATTCAAGATATCCGAGAAATCAAGCTACATCTATAAAGTCTGGCCCTATTTTAGTACTGGATTAGCATTGATCCATGATTTAGGGCTAATTAATGTTTATATTGCAATGGATCATTTTTTGAGCTATTCGGACTTGGTAAAAGCCAAAGGTGCATCGATCCAATTTGGAATTAACGTAAAATTAGATAGACGATGAAGCGACTTATAATATTTATATTATTGTTTTTAAGTGCTGTAAAATCTCATGAAGTGACGGCGCAGCAAGAAACACTCAGCGCGTTTAATTATGTGGTTATTCCTGAGCGTTTTGATTTTCAGCATGAAAGCGACCAATATAAATTCAATTCATTACTTAAGTTTTTATTCAATAAGCATGGTTTTCGTGCCTTTTTCCCTTATGAACTTCCGGAGGCGAGTCGCTGTGATGGACTTTATGCAGAAATTCAGCAGGTTAGCGGTTTTATATGGACTGAATTGAGTATCAGATTAGTGGATTGTGATGGAGTTTTATTTTATCAGACCAAAACAGGCCGAAGTAAGCTAAAAAATTATGCTAAGTCCTATGTTGAAGCACTTCGTATGGCCTTTGAAAGTATTGAGATTTTGGGAGTTCGTCAGCGCCCATTGGATATTTTACAAAAGGCAAATAGTCATAATCAATTTGTTGAAAGTCATACAGATTCAAAAAAGCCCTCCCAGATTAAAGACCAGCTGGCGAGTGTTATATCTGACCGATCTTCGAATCAAGATTTTTCGCAAAATGCGGTCAGGGATACTGAAATTTCAAAAGATCAAACCGTATTCTTGGGTTTATTGCCTGATGCTCTTTTTATGAATTTTAAAACAGGTGATCTTCGATTTTTATTAAGGCGCACTGATGATGGATACCAGTGGTATCAGGAATCGACACAAGACTTGGTTTACCAGGGTAAGTTTTTTGTTGTGGATAAGACTTTGTTTTATGAAGACAAGGAAGGGGTGCGCTACACGGCCGATTATCGCAATCAAGTTGAGCTCGTTTTAAGTAGAGGAGGAAAGGAGACGGTTTTTCAAAAAATTAAGTAAGCCTAATTTCATTAACTCTAGTATTCAACAATGTTTGCTGAAAAATTGACCTATTTTTGTTAAAGGTTTTTTCTCTTTAAAATAGATGAACTCGGCATAAAATGCAGATAAAAAAAAATATCCCTTTTAATTGGTTTGTGCTGATTATACCAATATTGTTCGTATTGAGCATGTGGGTGGTTTTTTGGCTGGAGATTAGTTTTGGATTTCGTTTCAAGGAATTTGGTATATTTCCGGGTGAGATAAAGGGTTTATGGGGTATACTCGCTGGGCCTTGGATTCACTCAGGCTTGGATCATTTGAGCAATAATTCTTTACCCATGCTCTTTTTGTTAGCCGCTCTTTTTTATTTCTACAAACCAATTGCGCTCCGTGTTTTATTAATTGGTCTTGTTTTGACTGGAATCACTACTTGGCTAATTGGACGTCCCTCATGGCACATAGGTGCTAGTGGCTTGATTTATATGCTTATAGCGTTTATTTTTTTTAAGGGTGTACAATCCCGGATTTACCCACTTATCGCCGTAGCGTTGACAGTAGTTTTTTTATACGGAGGTTTATTTTGGTTTTTATTTCCCTTAGATCCTAAAATATCTTGGGAAGGTCATAGCGCAGGCTTTATCGTTGGAATCATAATGGCGCTCTATTATAGACAAGAAGAGAGTCATCTTTATGAAAGATATTTATGGCAGCAAAATGATTTTGATCCGGAGCAGGATCCTTTTATTAAACAGTTTGATGAAAATGGTCAGTTTAGGCCTCAGGAAAATCCGAAGGATCATCGGGATGAAACTTATGATGGCCAAGTAAAAGAGGCTGAGCAGGGGCAAGCTTCACCAGTCATCAAAGTGCGCTACGATTATAAGCGTGAAGATTCGCCGTGAAAACAGAAATTTTAAACCCGGAATCTGTCTCTGCCCAGTTAAATGTTTCTTTGACGCAATACCTCAAATAAAATGGCTCCAGTAGCTACTGAAACATTGAGTGATTTGGTTTTGCCGCGCATTGGAATCGAAATAAGGCCATCTAAGAGCTTTAATACTGATTTGCTAATACCTAAAGCTTCTGAGCCCATAACGACGGCAGAAGGGGTGCTATAATCTCGATTAAAATAGCTCTGAGACGCTTTTTCATCGGCACCTACCACCGTATATCCTGAACCTTGAAGGTAAAAAATGGCATCTTTGACGTGATCGACCTTACAAATCGGCACATTGAAAACAGCCCCCGCAGAGGTTTTGACGGTATCGGCGTTGACTGGAGCTCCGCCAGTTTTTTGAATGATGATGCCGCTAACCCCCGTGCATTCAGCGGTACGAATAATAGCCCCAAAATTTCGCGCGTCAGTGAGTCTATCAAGTATCAAAAAAAGACCAGGTTCTTTTTTGGTTTCTTCAACCTCGTCTACAAGAGTCTCAAGTGAAACAAAAGTAATAGGAGATAAATAAGCAACAATTCCTTGATGATTAGAACGAGTCAATTTATCGAGTTTGGCCAGCGGCACATGATTTACTGGGACACCCATGTTTTGGGCTAATGAAATAATTTGATCGAAGCGTTTAGGATTGCTAGCCTGATTGATGAATATTTTATCAATAGTTGCTTCAGCCCCTAAGGCCTCCAGTACCGGATAATAGCCAAAAATGAACTCGTCTTTTTTCATATTTGAAGTTGAATCCTAAAATTAGTACAAAAAAAAGAGGTTGTCGAAAGACAACCTCTTTAAATTTATAAGGCGTATATCAATTACTTGATAACTTTTACAGTTCCTTCAGTACCACCGATGTTTACTTTAACAAAGTAAGCACCACTAGCCATACTAGACATATCTACCTGAGAAGTCATAGCATTAATGTTAGCACGGTAAACCTCTTGACCTAAAACGTTGAAGATAGCAACATTGCTAATAGCTTCGTTAGCTTGTAGGTTCAAGATGTTATTTACTGGGTTTGGATAAGCTGAGAATCCTTTTGCCGCAATGTCTTCATTACTAGCAACAGAATCAGTAAACACATAGTCATCAAAATAAGCTTCGTTATCAGCTGAAATTGAATAGATGTTAATACCACCTAGACTAGTTGGAACAGTTCCTGCACTGTCAGTGAAAGCAGTTCCTGCTGGAAGAACGTCATTCCCATCAACTTTGATTTCGATGGTTGCCAATGAGATACCGTTAGAAATATCAACATTTACTTGTACTTCAAACCACTCATCGTGTGGGAAAGTAAAGTCTACAAGACCAAGAGCACTGTTGTCAATTTGACCTTGTCCTGGAGATCCTAGAGCTTGGTTAAAGAACCAGTTTCCGATTACCCACTCTCCAGATCCAATTGGCGTCTGGCCTTGGATGTTCATATATCCTTCTTTTCCTGAAGGAATGTACATTTGGTGAGTCAAGTACCAGGTTCCGAATATTTTATTACCCAAGTCAAGAACTGGGTCAACACCGTCACCACCTACAACCATAGATTGTGATCCACTGTTAGCAAAAGCGTCAGTACAAGTACCATAACCGATACCAGTTACCCACTCTAACCACCAATCACCATCAACTGGCGATCCTAAAGCGTAACCTTCCATATCATCTGTGAACTGGGCATTCATGCCAGTTAAGATGAAAGCGAAGATCGCTGCTAAAATGTAATTTTTTTTCATAATAACTATAAATTTAAAGTTTAATAAATTCAAAAATACAAAAAAAACTAAATACAATAAAAGGGAATGCTTAAAAAAGATAAGAGGGGCCAAAAGGCCCCTCTTAACATATAAACTCTTTTTTTCTCAGGTTATACTGGTAAAAATATGACCTTGAACAAGAAAGGTGAGTTAAAGTAAATTCCACCAGATATGGTAGCACCTACGTTATCTGTTGAGAAAACTGTACCGTCCGACATCACTATTTCAAAACGTAACGCCATGAAACTTGGCACGGCAGGTGTAGATTCCTGTGCTGTGTAAAGGTCTAGTATATCTTGAGTAACAAGATTCACATCTGTTCTCGGTAGACCGTTTGCTGAAATTACGAATTCACTTGCGTCGAACGCTTGTAGGAACAATTCTCCAATTTCATCCCCATTATCCGTCAATAGTGGGTCCAAGAGGTCCTGGTCATTGTACATTCCGACATAAAGATTAACTTCACTAAAATCTGGAACGAAACTACCATCACCCTGTTGTACTTCTATTTGGAAGCTGATGAAGTTGTTTGATTCATTAGTCACTGTGACTAAATCAGGTAAATCACCTATTGTTCTTAAAATTGCACCGGACTCAGTATCTACGGTATCGAGTACCTGATTAATCAGAGCATCGGATTCACTACATCCTGTGAAACTCAGTGTGATTCCTAAAACGAATATTTTTAAAATATTTTTCATGATGTTTATTTTTTAGTTAGCAACTGGGAATCCAGGTGATGGAGGATTAGTATCCCAGAATACTTGCACATCAACACCAGGTTTCTGCACAATATTACTATTTACATTGGCTTCATTCGCAGGATAGAAGAAAGAACGCACAAAGGCCCCTGGGTTAGGATCAATGTTTAATTGTAATTTCTTCGGATATCCTGTTCTGCGGTAGAAGTTATATGAATCCATTCCATTTCCATAGTGAGCGATAAATTGCTGGGTCGAAAGAACTTCCCACTTATCCTCATTCGAACCATTATTAAATGAATTTACAACACTACTAACATAATTACTCACGTCAGATGCAGAAGCAAAGAAGGCAGAATCAGCTTCAGGATCTACACTGCCAAATTCTAAAACTTTATTGATGTGTTTATTGACACCTGCACTAAGAGCACTTGATGCCGCACCTGCACTACCTGAGGCTAGTGCAACTTCAGCTTTCATGAAATCAGTCCAGCTTGCTAGCATTATTGGAACTATACCAGCACCGCCGCCACCGCCACCGACGGTTACAGACGTGAATCGATCGTCATCAAAACTTCCACCGATTGGATAAACACCTCCTGATGTTTTTTGAAAACTATCAGGCGGAATTCCTTCAGCATTTCCATGGTCACGACCCCAATATCCCTCTTCCAGCGAACAAAATAACATATCTGACGGGAAGTGATTTGGACGTGGTGCTACGGAACACGTAAGTGTTGTTTGACTTCCTCCTGGATTACAAGATGCTCCAGGACAGCAGTCACTTTGGCGGTAAAAATAATAACGCATTCGGGGGTCTCCAAGGTCGAGC
>MDTG01169304.1_pt1 | contig 12980 bp, 14 predicted proteins | sample 811421 | NCBI WGS metagenome assembly MDTG01 (sample SAMN05326645, study PRJNA326480) | marine metagenome | isolation source: seawater | place: Pacific Ocean: South East | collected 2011
GGGCCCTTAGCTCAGTTGGTAGAGCACCTCCCTTTTAAGGAGGGTGTCGATGGTTCGAGTCCATCAGGGCTCACCAATATCAAGTTTTGATTGGTGGGTAGCCTGTTATAACTTCGTTAATCCATTTTTTTAAATTTATAATTCTATTTTTACTTGATGGATGTGTACTTAAGAACTGAGGTGGCTCTTTCCCTTTTTTATTATTAGCCATTCTTTCCCATAGTGGAACTGACTCTCTTATATCAAAACCTGCTAAAGAAGAAAAAATTAATCCTAAATAATCTGCCTCAGTTTCTTGTTTTCTTCCAAATGGATTCATTATTCCTAATTTGAAGATATCTACCCCAGAATTTCTTCCAATTGCATTTCTAGCTCTATTAATTTGTCCACCAAGAAATACATCTGCTATTTGTGTTCCTAAATTTACAGTTACGGCTTGACTTTGTCTTTCAATTGAATGTTTTGCTACTGCATGAGCAATTTCATGCCCCATAATAATTGAAAGAGCATTAATATTTTTTGAAACTTTAAGAATACCCGTATAAACAGCAATTTTTCCTCCTGGCATACACCACGCATTAGCAACTTTGTCATTATCAACAAGTATATACTCCCATTCAAAATTACTTGTTGGATCTGTTCCGTCCTTATTATTAAAAAAAGATGATACAGCAAATTCAATTTTTTTTCCTACTTCTATAATTTGTTTAATTTCCGATCCTTTAGTTATGATCTTATTTTTATTTTTGAATACTTGATAAGCAGCAGCAGCTTGTTGGTTAATTTTAGCTTCAGAAAAAATAGTAAGTTGTTTTCTCTGAGTAATTGGTACTGTAGAGCAGCCAGGTAAAACAAAACCACAACATCCACATGAAAATAGTTCAAGAAATTTTCTTCTTTTTATGTTATATGTTTTCATATTCTTAATTATGATTTTAAATAATAAATTACTAATTGCAATTTTTATATTAATAATAACTTTTATTATTTACTCAAGCTACTTATAATGTCTGTAAAAAAAGAAAAAAAATCATTATTATCAAGAATAAGAAACTATTTTTTTGCTGGTGCTGTAGTTTTAATACCAATAGCTATTACATTATATTTAACTCTTTTTATAATTAAAATATCAGCAAAAATATTACCCAAAGAATTAAATCCAAATCATTATTTACCTATAGATATACCTGGAATAGAAATTCTTATTTCAATATTTATTATAACTTTTATTGGGTGGATCTCATTATCTTTTTTAGGAAAAAAATTTATTGATTTTATAAATAATGTTTTAAAAAAAATACCAATACTTAGAACTATTTATTCAGCATTAGGTCAAATGACAGAAAGTTTCACTCAGTCTAATGATAAACAAAAAAGCGTTGTTATTATTGAATATCCTAGAAAGGGTCTTTGGGTTGTAGGTTTTGCAACAAAAGAAAATAAAGGATTGATAAGTAAAACTATTCAAGAAGATTTAATAAATATATTTGTGCCTACTACACCTAACCCTACAAGTGGTTTTTTACTTATGGTGCCCAAAAAAGATGTTATATATTTGGACATATCATTTGAACAGGCTTCAAAATTCATAGTATCTGCTGGAACTTCAAATATTGATTAGTTATATTCACTATCATTAATAATCTCAGCTTTATCAAATAATTTTAATAAAATATTATATTTACTATCAGTTAATAAATTTTTTTCATTTTTTTTTATCTCAATTTCAGCTTCTTTAAAAAGATCTTCATGATGAAGAGGATCTGCGATTTTAAAATATTTAATACCACTCTGTTGAAATCCTAGTATATCTCCAAATCCTCTAAGTTTCATATCTTCATCAGCAATTAAAAAACCATCATCAGTAGACTTTAAGACTCTTATTCTTTTGATTGCGTTTTTATTTAGATTATCTTTAAAAAGTAAAATACAAACACCTTGTTTAATTCCTCTGCCAACTCTACCTCTAAGTTGATGTAGTTGAGCTAAACCAAACTTATTTGCATTTTCAATTATGATTAAATTAGCATTAGGAAAATCAATACCCACCTCAATTACAGTAGTTGATACTAATATATCTATTTTTTTACTTAAAAAATTATTTAAGACTTTTTCTTTTTCTATTTTATCTAAACCGCCGTGTATTAATCCAACTTTGTTTGGAAATTTTTTATTAATAATTTGAAATTTTTTAACAGCAGCTGAGTAATCAAGATACTTAGATTCTTCTATCAAAGGACAAACCCAAAAAACCTGATTACCAATATTTAATTGTTTCTTAATAAATGGCCAAAGTTCGTGAATTTTATTTTCTGGTTTACTAAGTGTTAATATTTTTTTTCTATTTAAAGGTTTTTCATTAATTTTAGATATATCCATATCACCGTAAGTTGCTAATATCATCGTTCTTGGTATTGGTGTTGCAGACATCAGCAAAACATCACAATCATTTCCTCCTTTTTTAGCTAAGTCTATTCTTTGTTTGACACCAAATTTATGCTGTTCATCAACAATAACTAACCCTAATTTTTTAAAAATAATTTTTTTTTGAAATAATGAATGTGTGCCAATTATAAAATTTATATTTCCTAATTTTAAATCTAAAATAATTTTTTTTTTGATTTTTGAGTCGGTTTTACCAGACAAATACTCAACATTTATATTTAATTTCTTAAATATTTTTTTGGTTAAATTAAAGTGTTGTTTTGCTAAAATTTCAGTCGGTGCCATTAAAGCGCATTGAAATTTACTCTCTATAACATTTGCTGCAGAGATTAAAGAAACAATAGTTTTTCCCGAGCCAACGTCTCCTTGAAGTATTCTAAACATACGAAATTTTGATTTTAAATCATTATTTATCTCATCAGAAACTTTCTTTTGGTCATTTGTTAATTCAAAGTGTAGATTTTTAATTATTTTACTCGAATAAAAACTATTAAATTTTTTTGATTTTTTTTTTATTTTCTTAATTTTTTTTCTGTTATTAGCTAAAACCAATAAGTTGGAATAAATTTCATCAAAAGCTAATCTTTTATAATAAATAGAATTTATATCTCTATTTTTTTCATTTTTATGAAGATTTATTATTGATTCCTTCCAGGAAGAAAACTTTAATTTTTTTATTACATATTCATTATGCCATTCTTCAATATCTGGAATTTTTTCAATTACTTGCTCTATTATTTTTCTGTAAGTTTTTTCCGTTAAACCATCAGTTAAAGAATATTTTGGTATAATTCTTTTAACATAATCTATATTTTCTATTTTTGATATATAATCGGGATTAGTTATTTGATACTTATTTTTAAAAAAGTTTATTTTCCCGCTAATTATTAGCCATTCGTTTAAAGGGTATAATTTTCTCAAATATCCTTCTCTACTATTAAAATGAACAATATCTATTTGTCCATTTTCATTTTTACATATAATTTTATTAGGCAAGTTTCTTATTCTTGGAAAAGAATATTTTACAGTTTTAACTTTTATTGTTGATAATTTTCCTACTTGTAGTTTATCTAATTCATCTAAGTTAGATCTATCAGTATAGGAGTAAGGTAAATTCCATAGCAAATCATTAATTCTTTCAATTTTTTTTTTTCTTAAATATTTGCTTAATTTAATTCCCACACCTTTTAATTTGCTTACGTTTTGAAATAAAAAATTATTTTTTTTTAATTCTGTCATTAATTAATATATAATACATTTTTGCTATGAATAAATTAGAATCATTAAAAAAAAAATTGATATATAGATCCAATTATAGAGGCACTAAAGAAATGGATATGATATTAAGTAAATTTGTAAAAAAAAATATTGATTCTTTTTCCAAAGAAGAATTAGAAGATTTAGATAAATTTTTAGATTTTGAAGATGAAATAATATACAATTTTTATCAAAACAATATTTCGTCATTAGAACTAAATAATAACAAAATATCAGCTAAGCTAAAAAAATTTAAAATTTAATATGGCGGAGAAGGTGGGATTCGAACCCACGAACGAGTTGCCCCGTTGCTGGTTTTCAAGACCAGTGCTTTCAACCGCTCAGCCACTTCTCCTTAGCATTTAAGACAATCTTAATACTATCAATATACAAAAATAACAATATCCATATAGCCTATTGTAATACTAGTTTATGCAATTATTTTGTGGTAATTAAAAAAATGCACCTGCAAATAAAAAAAATAATATTTATTTTAACTTTTTCATTAATTTTTAATGTTTCTTTTGCAAACGAAGAAAATTTTAATAATTGGATTAAATCTTTTAAAGTGCAAGCTTTAAATTATGGTATATCAAATAAAACAGTAAATGAAACTCTATCAAATGTTAAATTTCTTGCTAAGGTAATTGAATACGACAGATTTCAACCTGAATTTTATGAGGACACTTTTACTTATATAAAAAAAAGAGCAAATAGATCTAAAGTAAATAGAGGTATTCTTCTCTATAAAAAAAATAAAGAATTTATTCTAAAAGTTGAAAAAGAATTTTCTATTGAAAAAGAATTACTACTTTCTCTAATGGCTATCGAAACTAATTATGGAAATTATTTAGGGAAGATGGATATAATATCATCTTTAGCGACGCTTAGTTTTGACAAAAGAAGAAGTGCTTTTTTTACTAAAGAATTGTTAACTCTCTTAAAATTAGTTGATGATGATAAAATTGATGTTAAAATTTTATATGGTTCTTGGGCTGGTGCTGTAGGAAACTTTCAATTTATGCCTTCTACAATTAAAAACTATGCAATAGACTACGATAAAAATTCTATTATAGAATTAAAAAAATTTGATGACAGTTATGCTTCCGCAGCAAATTATTTAAAAAAAATTGGTTGGAAAAAAAATGAACCTTGTTTTATTAAAGTAAAATTAAAAAAAAATATTCCAAAAAAATATTTAAATAAATCAGCAAAGAAAATAGTCAATAAAAAACAATTTATGTATTTCAAAAATTACATTGTAAAACCAGATAATTTCGATATCCCTGGCAATTTAGTAGCTGGTATAATCACGCCAGATAAAGATATAGTAAAAAAATCCAAAGATTTAGAACCTGCATATGTCGTTTTTGAAAACTATGAATTAATTTTAAAATGGAATAGATCGTTAAGATTTGGATTGGCGGTCTGCACTTTGAAAGATAAATTTAAAAATGAAATTTAAGATTTTTTTTTTTATTATATTGTTAACTTCGTGCAATACAAATTATATTAAAAAGTTCGACTTAAATCTTTTTAATTCTAAGGGATTTGCTTACATTTACAATATTGATAAAAATGATTTAAAACTTAATAAAAAAAAAATTGATACAAATAAATTTTTAATTGCTCATAATTATCTGCCTCCAGGAACTCCTATTAAATTAATTAATTCTTACAACAATACCTCAATGGATCTAAAAATAACTCATAAGATTAAATACGACGATTTTTATAAGATTCTTATAAGTAATAATTTATCTAAACAATTATCTTTGGATAAAAACTTTCCATTGATTGAAGTACAAGCTGTCAAAAGGAATAAATCATTTATTGCCAAAAAAGCCAAAACTTTTAAAGAAGAGAGAACAATTTCAAACAAAGCACCAATTCAAAAAGTAACAATTCAGAATATTACCAAAATTACAAATAATCAAAAAACTAAAAAAATTAAAAAATTTTCTATAATTATTGGTGAATTTTATTCAATTGATTCTGCTCGGTTAGTTAAAGAAAGGATAAATAAAGAACTACCAAATTTTGACATTAAAAAAATTATCATAAAATCTAATAATAAGAAGAATATTGAGGTTAAAGCCGGGCCTTATTATGCTATTAATTTACTTAAAAATGATTACAGTGAATTAAAAAAATTTGGATTTGAAACACTAGATATAAAACTTGATGAATAAACTCTTTATATTTTTATTTTTAATACTCTTTTCAACTAAATCTTTAGGAAGTCCTAATTTAAAAGCTAAAACTGCAATTTTAGTTGATTATAACTCAGGTAAAATTTTATATGAATTAGAACCAGATCTCGAAATATATCCCGCTTCAATGACAAAAATTATGACTACAATAATTGCTTTTGACTTATTGAAAGCTAATAAATTATCGCTTGATGATAAATTTGTTGTATCTGAAAAGGCTTGGAGACTATCTCAGAGCGGTTACTCTTCAATGTTTATTATGGTCAACGATGAAGTTTCAGTTGAAGATCTCTTAAATGGAATAATAATAGCTTCAGGTAACGATTCTTGTATCGCTTTAGCAGAAGGAATTGCAGGATCAGAAGAAAATTTTGTAGAAATGATGAATGAAAAAGCTGCAGAAATAGGTATGACTAATACTAATTTTGATAATTCATCAGGGATAAATAGTACTGAGAATTATTCTACAGTTAGGGACATCGCTATAATGTCAGATTATTTAATAAGGAACTATCCGGATTTTTATAAAATTTATGCTGAAAAATCTTTTACTTGGGATAGAACAGGCGGTGACCCAATAACTCAAGGCAACAGAAACGGCCTTCTTTACAAAAATATTGGAGCCGATGGAATTAAAACAGGTTATTTAGCTGTAGAAAAATATTCCTTATCTAGTAGTGTGATGAAGAATACTAGAAGACTTATTTCTGTAGGCAGTGGATTTGATACAAAAAAAGAAAGAATTTCAGAGTCTCAAAAATTGATTAATTGGGGTTTTAGAAACACTGATACATTTGAAATTTCAAAAAAAGAAGAAACTATTTTTGAATTAAAAACTTGGCTAGGTAAATCTGATAAAATTAAAGCTATAACAAAAGAAGATGTTTATGCAACTTTTGGAAAAAAAGATTCGAGAAATATTAAAGTTATTATTGACTATGTAGGACCCATAAGAGCACCAATAAATAAAGATCAAGAAATAGGTGCTATTAAAATTTTTTTGAAAAATGAACCAATTAGATCAATACCATTATATTCTATTGAAAAGATTAAAAAAGTTAATTTTATTCATAGCTTATTCACTTCATTAAATTATTTGATTTGGGGAGATGTATAAAAAAAAGTTTTTTTTCATTGTTTTTGAGGGCGTGGAAGGTACTGGTAAAAGTTTTCAAATTAATAAACTTTTTAATCAACTAAAAAAATATAAGATTCCTATTATTAAAACTAGAGAACCCGGAGGTTCAGCTACTGCTGAAAAAATTCGTAATTTGATATTTGGTAAAAAAAATAATCAATTTGATAAATTAACAGATTATTATTTAATGTTAGCGTCTAGGAATGAACATATCAAAAAAACTCTAATAACTGCAAAAAAGAAGAAACAAATAGTAATTTGCGATAGATTTACAGACTCAACTTATGCTTATCAAGTAATTGGAAAAAATATAGATAAAAAATTAAACGAAGTAAACAAAAAATATATTCTCGGTTCTATAAAACCCAATTTAACAATAATTTTAAAGTCAACAATTAAATCAGTATCTCAAAGGATTAAAAAAAGAAAGATAAAAAATAAATTTGATAAATTAGATAAAAATTTTTATATAAAAGCTCAAAAGACTTTTATCAAAATCGCTAAAACTAGGAAAAATTATTTTGTTTTTGATTCTTCCGCAAATGATAATCTTCTTGAAAAGAAAATATTTAAAATAATCAAAAATAAATTAGGTTTAAAATATTAATTAATGAACAAGCTTGATGATAAAAATAATAATATTTATCTTTATGAATTAAAAAAAGAATTAAATCTTTTTTTAAAACTTTTTGAGGATGATAATTTTCCAAAAGTTTCTCTTTTATCAGGAAGAAAAGGTATTGGTAAATTTACTTTAATTTTATTTTTTCTAAATAATATTTTTAACCAAAAAAAAAGTTTTTTTAATAAAAAATTTATTGAAAAGGATTCTATTTTCTACAACCAAATTTTGTTAAAAACAGATTCAAATATAATTTATTTAAATAATGAAAATCATAATATCAAAATTGAAGATATTAGAGAATTAAAAAAAACGTTACAAAAAACTTCAATTTCTAATTTGCCAAGATTTATCATTTTAGATGACGTAGAGCTGTTTAATGCTAGTTCATTAAACGCTATGTTAAAAATTATAGAAGAACCAAATCATAACAATTATTTTATACTAATTAATAATGAAGAAAGAAAAATTCTTGAGACGATAAAATCAAGATGTTTAGAAACAAAAATTATTCTTAATAATTCATCAAGAATTAAAATAATAGATTCCTTGTTAATTGATAGCCCTATGACTGTAGTTATTGACTATAATAATTCTGACATAACGCCTGGAAACTTTTTAAAATATAATAAAATTTGTTTGGATAACAAAATAGATTTGAATAATTCGTATTTTATTGAAATAGCTAAAATTTTAAAATTTTATAAAAAAGATAAAAATCTTCATTTTGTTAATTTAGCTTATTTTTTCACGGAACAATTTTTTTACAAAAAAGCACTTTTGGAAAAAGGTCATATAAATTATCTAAATAGCACTAAGATTAAATTTCTAAAATATATTAATGATTTTGTTACTTATAATTTAAATTTAGAATCAGTTATTAATTTTATGCAAACCAATTTCAAATATGAAAAATAAAAATTTTTATATTACAACACCAATATATTATCCTTCCGGCAAACCTCATATGGGTCATGCATATTCTAGTATTATCGCTGATGTATTTGCAAGATTTAAACGATTACAAGAATTTAATGTTTATTTTGTAACCGGTACTGACGAACACGGTTTAAAAATACAAAGAGAAGCAGAAAAAAACAACAAACAAGTTAAAGAATTTTGTGATGAATTATCTAAAACATTTAAGGATCTGACAAAAACATTGAACTTATCAAATAATGATTTCATACGTACAACAGAAAAACGTCATTATGAGTCTGTTAATGATATTTGGAATAAACTTGTTAAATCAGGAGATTTATATTTGTCTAAATATAGTGGTTGGTATTCTGTTTCTGATGAGGCTTATTATGATGAAGATGAAATTGAAGAAAAAAATAATAAGAAAATATCTACAACTACTGGATCAATAGTCGAATGGGTAGAGGAGGAGTCATATTTTTTCAAGCTATCAGCTTGGGAAAAAAAGTTAATTAATTATTATGATGAAAACCAAGAGTTCATCTTGCCATCTTCTAGAAGAAAAGAAGTTATTAATTTTGTAAAGAAAGGCTTAAAAGACTTATCAGTAAGTCGTACTTCGTTTTCATGGGGAATACGTGTGCCAAATAACAATAAACATATTATTTATGTATGGCTAGACGCTCTTACAAATTATATCAGTGCATTAAATTATCCAAATACGGAAGATCCTCTTTATAAAAAATATTGGCCAGCTTCTGTGCATATTATAGGTAAAGATATATTAAGATTTCACGCAATATATTGGCCAGCTTTTTTAATGGCAGCTAAATTGCCTCTTCCTAAAAAAATATATGGACACGGCTGGATATTATCAGATGATAAAAAAATGTCTAAATCACTAGGCAATATCTTGGATCCCTTAGAAATTATTTCAAAGTATGGGATTGATCAACTTAGATATTATTTAATTAAAGAAGTGTCCCTAGGAAATGATGGAAATATTTCAATGGAAAATTTAAAAAACTGTATTAATAATGATTTAGCAAATAATTATGGAAATTTGTGCCAAAGAGTTTTTTCATTTATTAAAAAAAATTCCTCTAATAAAATACCAAAGGCAACAAGCCTTAAAGCTGAAGATGAAAAATTAATAAATAATTTAAAAAATAATATTCCTTTTTTGATTGAGTTGATGGATAAACAAGAGTTAAATGCTTATTTAAAAGCTGTTATAAGCTATTCATTTGATGCAAATAAATATTTTAACGACTCTGAACCATGGTCATTAAAAAAAAATGATGTAAATAGAATGAACACAATACTTTTTACAATTGTAGAACAAATAAAAAATATTAGCATTCTTCTTTGTCCGATAATTCCGATTTCCGCTAATAAAATTTTAGATATACTTAATATAAAGGAAGACGACAGAACTATAGAAAATATTAATAAATTAGATATTTTAGACACCGATTTAGAGTTAAAAAAAGCTGAAATATTATTTAAAAAGATAGAAAATGATAATTGATTCACACTGTCACCTTGATTACGAACCTTTGTCTAAAGATATAGATCAAGTAATTAATAGAGCAAAAAAAGAAGGTGTTAAATTCTTTTTAACTATAGGCACTGAAGAAAATGGTTTTTCTAAAATATTAGATATAACAAACAAGTATAAGGAAGTTTTTTGTTCATACGGAATTCATCCTCACGAAGCTAAAAATCATAAGAGTATAAATAGAGAAAAAATAATAAAGAAAGTTAATTTAAATAAAAAAATAATTGGTATTGGCGAAACAGGACTAGATTTTTTTTACAATCATTCAGATGAAAAGGACCAAATTAAATTATTTATAGAACATATTAAAGCTGCTCAAGAAACTAATTTACCTTTAATTGTTCACACTAGATCTGCTGAAAATAAAACAATTGAAATTTTACAATCAGAATTGAAAAATAAAAGTTTTAAAATATTAATTCACTGTTTTACTGGTTCTAAAGATTTTTCTAAAAAGCTTATTAATATAGGTGCATTTATATCTGCTAGTGGAATAATAACTTTTAAAAAATCAGAAGATTTAGCAAAAACATTCAAAGCTATCCCAAATGATAGAATATTAATAGAAACAGACTCGCCTTATTTAGCCCCCGTTCCTTATAGAGGCAAGTCTAACGAACCAAGCTATATAATCAAAACAGCTAAATTCTTATCAGATCTTAAAAATATAAAATTTGAAGAATTTACAAATATTACTACTAATAATTTCTTTAAACTGTTTGGAGATTTAAGCTGAAAAATAAGTTTACAATATTAGGCTGTGGCAGTTCACTCGGATCCCCCTGGATAACGGATTTCTGGGGAAATTGTAAAAAAAATAATAAAAAGAATATTAGAACAAGATGTGCTGCACATATTTCTTATAAAGGTATTTCAATTTTAATTGACACCTCCCCAGATATTAAAGCTCAATTTAAAAAAAATAAAATCAAGAGTGTAGACGCAATAGTATACACCCACGAACATGCTGATCAGACTTCTGGAATATTTGAGTTAAGACCTTTTTTTTGGAAAAATAAAAAAAAAATTAATGTGTTTGGTAGCAAAAGAACTATTAAACAACTTTTAAATAAATACACATACTGTTTTCTACCAAGATTTGGATATCAACCAATTATGAAAGCTCATACTTTTAAAAATAGATTTAGAATTTATAAAAAGAGAAATTTTATGGAAATGATAGGTTTTGATATTAAGCACGGATTGATAAATGCCTCTGGTTTTATGTTTAACAAAATTGCTTATATAAGTGATTGTAATGGGATACCTAAAAAATCCGAGATATATTTAAAAAATCTTGATTGTTTAATTGTTGACTGTCTTAGAAATAAAAAACATCCATCTCATTTTAATTTCGAAGATTCATTAAATTTGATAAAAAAATTTAAACCGAAAAAGGCAATACTTACTAATCTTCATGTGGATTTCGATTACGATGATTTGAAAAAAAAATTACCAAAAAATATAATTCCCGCATATGACGGATTAAGTGTTAGTTTTTAATTTCTTTTTCAATAAAATTTATAAATCTATTTGAAGAAGGTTTTGTAATAGATGCAAAGGTTTCTACGATTTTTCCATTTTTGCCAATTATTATTTTATGAAAATTCCATTTAGGAATGGCATTTTTGCCATAATTTTCTTTAGCCCATTTATAAAAAGGATGAGAATTATCTCCTATAACTTTAGTCTTTTCACCCATTGGAAAATTTATATTAAAATTTGTTTCACAAAATTCTTTAATATCATCATTAGTACCTGGCTCTTGTTTAAAATCATTAGTAGGAATGCCCAAAACTATTAAACCTTTATTTTGGTATGTTGTCCAAAGTTTTTGTAAATCATCATATTGATTTGTAAAGCCGCACCTACTTGCTACATTAACAACAACAATTACTTTATTTTCAAAATTACTAAGTTTTATTATTTTTCCATCAATACCTTTAAATTGAAATTCATATGCTAATTGAGTGTAATTCGCTGATGAAGTGCCAAATAAACTAAACATAATAATTAATGATACTAAAATTTTTTTCATATTTTATAGTTTAAATGCTTTCAGTAAAGCCTGAAGAGGCAATATAACGCAATTTACTCTATTGAGGTTATCTTTTGTTATTAAATGCCTGAATTCCTTGAATTTTGATGGAATAATTGTTTTTTTATTTTTAATATTGTCTTTTAAAGTTTTAACGTCCTTTTTAAAATTTATAAAAGAATAATTTTTAATTTTATTGGCTATTAAACTTGCAGATGCTTCACATAAAATACAAGATTCGACTTCATATCTCATTGATCTAATAACTTTTTTGTTTGCTATTAATTCAATTTTAATTTTATCACCACATAATGAATTTTTAATAGTAGATTTGTGGGTAAAGTAATTTTTCAAACCTGAGTACTTTGTGTTTGATGCAATTTGAATTATTTTTTTACTAATCATTTTTTTGAAAAAATTAATAATAACGCATAACCAAAAATTGTGGATAGTAAAGATCCAGCTAAAACACCTATTTTTACTCCATCAATATATTGCATATCATTGGCAAAAGCTAAATTTCCTACAAACAAACTCATTGTAAACCCAATTCCTGTTAAAATTGAAACAGCATAAAAAGCTGGCCAAGTTGAATTATTGGGCTTATCGGCAAATTTTAATTTCACTGAAATATATGACAACAGAAATACGCCGATTTGTTTACCAAAAAATAATCCTAAAACAATGCCTAGAGGAACAGGAGTTAACAAAGTCGCAAATGTTAAACCCTCTAAAGATACTCCAGCATTTGCAAAAGCAAAAAGAGGCATTATACCAAATGCAAC
>MDTG01219927.1_pt1 | contig 12978 bp, 12 predicted proteins | sample 811421 | NCBI WGS metagenome assembly MDTG01 (sample SAMN05326645, study PRJNA326480) | marine metagenome | isolation source: seawater | place: Pacific Ocean: South East | collected 2011
AGTTCCTATTTCATAATTTGAATACTTATCAAAAATTAGTTTAATACAGTTAACAACATCATCTATGTAAGTAAAATCTCTTTTAACAAAATTATTGTTTATAGTGTTAAGTTTAATGGGCTTATTTTTCTTTATTAATTCAGTAAATTTATAAATAGCCATATCAGGCCTACCCCATGGACCATATACTGTAAAAAATCTTAAACCAAAAAAATTAATACCATACAAGTTAGAATATGCATAAGCCATAACCTCATTTGAAATTTTAGTAGCAGAATATAATTGTAGAGGAAGATTTTTGATATTATTTTCTTTAAAATTAAATTTTTGATTTCCATAAACACTAGAAGTACTTGCATAAATTACGTTGGAAATTTTTTTTAGCCTTGACAGTTCTAATATTGAAAAAAAGCCAAGTATATTTGAGTCAATATAAGCTTTAGGATTCTTTAAGGAATAATTTATACCAGCCTGTGCTGCTAAATGTATTATAAGATTTATTTTTCTTCCTTTTAAAAATTCAAATAATTTCTTTTTTTTTTTAATATCAATATTTTTCGAGATTATTTTTTTACTTTTATCAAAGCTTTTTAAAATTTTAGCTCTATCTTTTTTAAGTTTGACTGAGTAATAATCGTTGAAATTATCAATACAATATATTTTTTTTACTTTTTCAATTTCAATTAATTTTTTTGTCGTATGATAGCCAATAAAGCCTGCAAAACCTGTAATTAAAATATTCATGTAGTTAAAATATAAAAACCAGAATATAACGAAAAAAACCTATGAACACTAATATAATTTTTTATCAAAATCGCATCATCATAAATTAGATTTTACAAAATTTACTTATTAGGTTGGTAATTCACAAAGTTATTTAAAAGAATTTTTTTTAAGGTTTGATTATTGTTTTGGTTGTATGAATTTAAAACTCCCTCATATATTTCTTTAAACTGTTCTTCATTAATTTTAGTTTCATTAGATTTAAATATATATCTTTTGATGGTTTGTTCTGCTTTATGGTCAATAAGGAGTTCCTCATAAAGCTTTTCACCTTCTCTTAAACCTACATAATCAATTTTTAATTTATTATAATTGTTTTGATTTTTCGATAATCTTTTACCTGAAAATTTTATGAGTAATTTTACAAGATCATAAATCTTTATGGGCTCACCCATATCTAATAAAAAAATATCATTACTTTTTGCAATTGAAAAAGATGTTATAACTAAATTTGAAGCTTCCTCAATTGTCATAAAATATCTTGTAATTTCTTTATGAGTAAGTGTTATATTTTTATTATTTTTTATTTGACTGATAAATAGAGGTAGCACTGATCCAGAACTATTTATTACATTGCCAAATCTAACAAAAGATAGTTTTAAATTTTTAATATTTTTATAATGTTTCATATGATGAAAGTGTAGAGATAATTCTGCCAACCTCTTACTCGCACCCATAATATTTGTTGGTCTTACTGCTTTATCAGATGATATTAAACAAATTGATGTAATTCCTATGTTTATTAGGTTCTCAAAAAAATAATGTGTATTTAAGAAATTATTCTTTATAGCTGCAAAATTATCTAACTCCATAAGTGGAACATGCTTAAAAGCTGCACAGTGAAATACAATATCAATATTATAATTATTATGTAATTTTTTTATAAATTCACTGTCATCAAAATTATTAATAAAAATCTCTACATTATCATTTATTGGCAAATTTGAGTTTATCAAATCGTATGTATTAATTTCAGAGTTATCTAATAAAATAATTTTTCTACATTTTGTTTTCATTAATTCTAGTAATATTTTTGAACCAACACTCCCGGCTCCACCTGTAATAAGAATGGTTTTATTATCGTAGTAATTATCAAGTTCAAATTTTTTAAGATCTCTGTCAAAATAATAATTAAAGTCGAAGTAAGTATCTTCTACAAAGTTACTTCTATGATACTGCTTCAAAATTGATACGCAGATATCATGCTCAAATATAAAATTTCTTAAATCTGATTTATTCTTTTCAAATAGTGCAATATCATAAATTATAATTTTATTAATTTTATGAATGTTTTGATAAAAAGTGTGTAATGAAATAATTTTTACATTATTAATGCTTCGATTTAGGTTATATTTATTTTCGTCAACTATTATTTTTATTTCATCATTAGTAAAAATTAATGGTGTAATTTCTTCAGAAAATCCAAATATAGCAACTTTTTGTTTATCAAAAGATACAGATAAATCTAGAATATTTTTTACAACTAATCTATTTACAAATATTAAAATGAAGGACAATGTTGGAAAAATGAAAATTAGACTCCTAGGAATAAAAAAGTAATCATTAAGGATAAGGAAAACTAAAAATGCTAATCCATAACAAATATAAAATTTAAAATATTTTCTATATGAATTTATATTAAAGTGCCTAAAAAATTGTAAGTGTATTTTTAAAACAAAAAAAATAATAATGTAAATAATAGACACTATATAAAAAACTCTAGTGTTAATAATTGATAAGTTAATAAATTCTTCTAATCTTATAGAATAGGAAAGATATAATGATATATTTATAATTGATAAATCATTAAATATTATTAGTAAAAGTCTTAAATTATATTTGAATTTTGAGTTACTAATTGAATTTAAAAAATTATTTATTAGCATAATTTTCCATAAAATTTTTTTTGTAATCTAAGATTTCTATTCTTCTATCTTTTTTAAAAAATATTGTTTTAAATAATAATTTTACTGTTTGGTTTAATATGTATATATCTAACATAAAGCTCATATTTTTTACATAAGTTACGTCATTATCAAATTTTTTATGCCAATCAGTGCTATCTCTAATTTTTATTTGAGCTAAACCTGTTAAGCCCGGCTTTACATTAAGTCTCACTTTATGATTTATTTTATAGTAATTATTAAATTCTAAATAAAGTGGCCTGGGACCTATTAATGACATATCATTAAAAAAAACATTAATAAATTGAGGTATTTCATCAAGTTTTGTAAGTCTAATAAATTTTCCAATTTTAGTTATAAAAAGCCTTTTTTTACTATCATCGTATTTCATAGATTTAATTTTATATATTTTAATTTTTTTTCCATTTTTTCCAGACCGAGTTTGAATAAATATTGGAAAATGCCTATCAATAATTATAGAAAAAACTAAAACTAAAAGTATTGGTAAAAAAAAAATTAATATCACAAGTGTGCTAAAAAATAAGTCAACAATCCGTTTAATTAATAAATATTTCACAGATTTGACTCAATCATATTAAAAAGGTCATTCAAAACGTCCTCTTCTTTGAAGTTTTTTATGACAAAGTCTCTTCCCTTAATGCCTAGATTCTCTCTTAAATTACTATCATTCAATAAATTAATTAAAATTGAAATAAAATTATTTTTGTCATGGAGTTTATATTTTAAGCCATTAATATTTTCAATTAAAGAGTCATTTAAACCACTAATATTTGAACCAACCACAGGTAAACAACATGAGGAGGCCTCAATTACAACATTACCAAACCCCTCTCTCTCGCTTGGTAAACATAAAATATCTGCTATTTGAAAAATCTTTTCAGGATTAACTGTGTGATTTATTAAAAATATTCTATTTGATATATGATCATAATTATTTTTTATAATTTGTTCTATGTCAATTTCTGACGATCCACATAATACCAAATTAACATCATTGTGTTTTTTATATATCTCTGAAAAACAGTCTATTAAAAAAATTATACCTTTATCTTTATCTAACCTACCCATATAAAGTATAATTTTATCGTATTCCTTCAAATAATTATTTTTTCTAAAGCTTTTATAAGTATTGAAATTTGCACAAAATTTATTTGTATCCACACCTTTTATAGAACCATTTGAAATTAATTTGCATTTGTTAATTTTAAAATTATTGTCTTCAAAAAATTTAATTTGATTGAATCCATCAAAAAAAATCTGATTTGAAAAAATAAAATTTATACGGTCAACAGTTTTAAGAATAAACTTCTTAATTCCTTTTTTATTAGACCAAGTAATACCAGTATAAATATGAATTCTTTTCTTCCAGAAAAATAATAGTTTAATAATTATTCCAAAAACTATTCCTTTAGGCGTGGATGTAATGATTAATTTTGGTTTAGTCACTATAAAATAAAAAAAAAATTGTAGAATTCCAATTATATCAATAAATAAATTAAATTTTCTTGAAATTCTTATGTTTTTATATTTTGGTGAAGCATTCAGAATTTTGGAATTGGGAAAACTAGTTAATACAAAGACTTCGTATTTATTTGATAAAATTTTTTCTATTGGAGAAAGAAATGTAATGTAAAATTTATAACTGGATGAAAGGATTAATATTCTTTTCTTCATTAAAGATTTTTAAATATATCCCATTTACCTGATAATTTCTGATTAATAGTCATTATGTCATCTAAATTCCAAACATTAATTCTTGGGTAAAGTTTGTCATTGAAATTATTATTTAAATTAAATGTGCTATTGACGCTATTACAAATCAAACTTATATCTAGATCGTTAATTAAATCAATTACACTTTTATTATACTGACCATGTGGTAAAGAAATTTGTGATGCTTTTTTGTTAGTTATTTTTTCTATTGTATTTTTGCAAGAATTTATCTCATTTATCAATTCGTTTTTTGATAGTTTAGTAAAGGGTTTGTGAGATTTACCATGTATTTGAAAATCAATAAGATCAGAGTTAGACATTTCAATTATTTGGTCTGTTGTTAAATGACCATCAGAATTATCTACTTTATCAGAAATTATAAAAATTGTAGCAGGTATGTTCAATCTTTTTATTATGGGAAATGCATGGAAATAATTATCAACCCTACCATCATCGAATGTTATAGAGATAGAATTTTTATATCTCACTGAGTCAGTTAAAGAACATATTTTATACTTTAAGTCATTTTTTATGAAATTGATGAGATTGAAAAATTGATTTTCTCCAAAACTATAAAAATCACTGTTTGTATTACTGTCATTCAAAATAGAGTGAAACATTAAAATAGAATTATTTTTTTTAGATTTAAATAAATTAGCAATTAATTTTGCCATTATAAATTTGTGTTCAAATTTTATCATTTAAATTTTTTTTTGGGCTTAAATATGTAGAGAAACATATAATGTTTTTACTAAGATAAATGGCTGTTGGGTCATATACATTTTTAGGTAAAGACGTCCAAGAAAAAGCTAGATAATTATTTTTAATAATCCAATCAATTATTCTTTCTCTCTCAAATCCATTTTTAGCTATTATGGGTAGGCACCATGGAGTAAGAAATGAATGGTGTTTTAATGGACGTTTAAATGGCGAATTTAATTTATTATTTTCTGCAAACATAAGCCATAAATTAAAATTATCAGTCCTAATTTTAGAATTTTCAACCCAATTGAATTTTTTAATAATATGGCTGGATAAGTAATCTAATTTCATATGTTTGATATTTGTTTCTAACTCATCATTAATAAAATTTTTTTTCTGGTTGATACCAATTTGATTTTTAAAAATTAATTTTTGTTTAAGAAAATGGTAACTAAAATTATAATTAAAATAATTTTTTATAGAAATTTTTTGTCTTGGCAATTTTATATAATCATTTTGAATATAATTTTTACAATTTAATTTCAAAAGACCGCCAAATTTTAAAGGTAAATTTTTTCTTGGAGAAAGTATTGAAATATCACCTATATTGCCAGTTTTATAATTTGATTTTGTGCCAGTGAATCCATGAGAAGAATCCTCAATTAAAAAAAACTTGTATTTTTTTTTTAAAAATAAAAATTTTTCAACATTATTAAATATTCCAAAATAATTTACAAATAATATGGCAAATAAATTCTTATCAATTTTAGACTCTAGATCTGCCCAATCAGTTGTGAGATCTCTATTTATTTTATAGAAACATATATCTAAATTATTTTCTTTTATTGGTTGAATAATTGTATTGCAAATATAATTAGGTATTAATATTTTTTTTTTTTGTTAAATCATTTTGATGAGATTTTAAGTTTTTAATACCAAAATATAAAGCTGATCTCGAATAATTAAAGTATAATAAATTAGACATAAAATTTTCTTCTTATAAAAAGGAAAATAATAAAAAAAAACTTTATAAAAGTATTATTTGAATAAATATATTCATGATTAGTTTTTAATAAATTACATCCCGTACCACTTTTAAAATTAAAAACACCTTTATTATTTTTTATATCGACGCCACAAAAATCAAAAAATTTGACTTTCTTTGTTATTAAATTTAGGAAAATATTATGCATTAAATAATAATTAGCATAGTTCTTTCTTGCTGAGTCTTCTGATAAAGCAAATAAATCCCAGGCTTTATTATTTATAATTATTACTGTCCTAATTGCTAAAAGTTTACCGTTTAGTCTGCATTCATAGTTTTTTATATAATCGTTAAAATATTTCAAATATATATATAGATCTCTAGAAAAATTAGAATAAATTTTTTTATTTTTGAGTCTTTGAAATTTACTGTAAAGCTCGTCAATTTCCTCTTTATTTGGTGAATTATTAATTTTAAATTTAAGATTACTTTTTAATGACCGTTTATAATTATGTCTCCAATTTTTTGAGTATGAGTAAATTAAATTTTTTTCATCTAAAGGTAATTCTTTATGAAGATTATCAATAGATGAAAAACTTAAATAATTAAATTTTTTGTAACTCAATTTTTGACATTCATTATTATTAACTAATAAAACATATATTCCGAAAAATTTTTGATTTAAATACTCTATTAATTCACTATAAACAAAATTAGGATATGATTTATTAAAACCACAAGGGATATTTAAAAAATTTATAAATAATTTTTTTTTAATAAAAATTTTTAAAAAAATTATTTCATTTAATGATTTATCCTTAAAAGAAAGATGTAAAATATCCCATTTTGCGTCATTAATATAATTTTCATAAAATATTGATTCTTTGTAATGTTTTATATTTTTTTTATCATAGTTAATGGAATTAATTTCAAACCATGACATTTAATAAAGATAATATATTTTACTAACATTATATAAATAGAAATTAATCATGAAAATATGTCTATTAGGTTATTCAGGAAATATTGGTTCAAAATTATTAACTAAACTTAATAATATTAAAAATAATTTAATATTAATCTCAAGAACTAAAAAACAAAAGTCAGACAAATTAAAATATATTTTTTGTGATTTAAATGAGAAAAATGATGAACTAAGAGAAGCTTTAAGTGACTGTGACATTATTATAAATATGATTGGTGAATACAAAGATGAAAGTAAAATGATGCAAACAAATTTTGGATTAGTTCAGAATTTATTTGAACATATAAATGTGGGTAAAAGGAAAAAAAAAATTCATTTTGTTCAAATAAGCTCTTGTTCAGTTTATGGTTACAATAATCAAAAGAGGTATCTGAGTGAAAATAGTAAAACTATACCTACGAATTATTACGGTAAAACAAAATTGTATGCTGAGAATTTTATTAAGAAAAATAAAAATAAATTATTCACATTTTCTATAATAAGACCATCTGGAGTAATTAATAATACTAACAATAATAGTCTTTTAAAATTTCTGAACATTGCTACTAAAAAAATTGTAATTTTATTTGGGAAAAAAGACTCTATTGGTAATTTTGTTCATATTGATGATTTAATTGAATTGATTTATGAGGTTTCATTTAATAAAAAAGCTCAAAATAAAATCTATAACATATCAAATAATTTTAATTATTTAGATTTGTTAAGGTATATTGATAAAAAATTATCAATTAGCCCTGTCAGAATTTATTTTTACTCTGACTTATTTTTAAAAATTTATCTTAGTTTAAGAAAATTATTATCAAATTTTTTTAATATTCCAGATATTAGTTTTTTAGCTTATAAAACTAAATATGACTCAAGTTTAATCATGAAAGATTTAAATTTTAAATTTAAAAAAGATATAAAAAAAACTTTACTTAATAATTTAATCAATAAAAAGATAACCAACTCTAGGAAAAAATTTGATAATAATATTTGATATGAGTTTAAATTCTTTTAATTGTATCCAGTGTCTAAATATATTATTTTCTTTAGATATAAATTTATTTAAATCATCGCCTTTTATTTTGATTAATTCATCAGATTCAGTTAAGTAAATATAAACTGTTTCATTATTGATATATTTGTTCGACTCTTTTTTATCAACGACAAAACCATTATCTAAATACAGGTATTTACTGAGTGGTAATACTGTAAAATTACCGTATTTTTCAAATATTTTATTATTAACCCATGGGATTATTAAAAACTCAATATGTGATATTTTACCTAATTTTGAATATAAATTATCCTTTACAAAGAGTAAATCATTGTCGTTTAATTCGTTAAAATTCGTATTTAAATTAATATTGTTTATTATATCAATATTATTTTGATTAAATTTTTTCCAGTGATTTGAAATACCAGCCATAGATAAAATTAAGATAATTGAAATAATAACAAAAAATATATTTTTTCTTATAATACTTGATAGCAAAATAACAAATAGAAAAGATGAATATATTGTTATTCTATTACCTAAATTAAAAGTTGTTTGAGGATAAGAGCTAGTTAAAGAAAAAATGAACAATGAAGAAATATAAATTAAAGTCATAGAAATAAAAATATGGAGTGTATTTTTTTTAACTGTATTATCAAAAAATGATATTTTATCACTAAAACCAATAAAAAGAGCAAAAATGAAAAAAAATGTAATTATCAAACCTATGATATCAATAGATTTTATTGAATAAAAAATTTTAATAAAAAAAGATAATCCTATATTTGCATCGATCGAAGTTATAAGTTGGAATATAAAATTTATAGCTATTTTAAACACACTCAAATAGTCATCTACTCTGTGTTCTAAATTTTCATAAATATTACTAATGATTAAATAGAATAGAATATATATACATCCAATTGTAAAAAAGAAAAAAAATTTTTTATAATTTTTTTCTAATAAAAAAATTGCAGATAACCCTAATACATATGGTGGAGATGTATAATTGAAACTCGATAAGATTAATAAGATTGAACCAGTTAGATAAAAATTTTTTTTTATCAATGAGAATGAGTAAAATATCATAGATGGAAAGAAAATATAGAGAGGTGTTGCCATTAACCAATAATTTGATGAGTCATGGGTTGGAAATAAAATAATTAGAAAACTTATAAAAAAAGATCTTAAATTGGAAAAATAGTTTTTAAAAAAAGAATATAAAAAAAAAAATAGATATAGAATTTAATAAAATTTTCAATAAATCGTATAAAAAAATATTCTCAAAACCAATTAGAGCATATGAACACCATATTAAATACGATGGTATATTGTAAATATACTTACCCAAATTTTCTGCAGTAAATATTAATAATGATTGCTTTCCTTGTAGCTCTTTAATTAATGCATAATCATCTCCATGAATACCTGTAAAAAAAAATAGGTAAAATAAGAAGATAATTAAAGATATTGCGGGATATAGATATCTATAATTTTGAAAACTTGTCATAATAATGTGCACAAATTTTTTTTAATTCTGAATTAAACAATTTTTTTTCATACCACCCTAAGGACCTTATTTTTGTTGAGTCAATTGAATATCTAAAATCATTAAATGGCCTGTCATATTCTGTGTAGATATTTTTTATGTAATCTTTTTCTAGTAAAAAACAAATTTTTTTTACTAAATTAGATATTCTAATAGATTTATTTTTCGTACCAACATTATATTCTTCAATTAATTTTCTATTGAATAACACCTTAATAATTGCATCGCAAAAATCTTCGACATGAAGAAATTTTCTCATAACGTTACCACCACCATGAAGGTAAATTTTCTTTTTTTTAGCTAGTGAATAGCAGACATATGGTATTATTTTTTCTGGGTACTGGTTTGTACCATATAAGTTATTACCTCTAATGATTGTTAAAGGCACTTTAAAAGTTTGTGCAAATGTTCTTCCTACAATCTCTGCACTAGCTTTTGATGCAGAATATGGATTCGTAGGTTTTAGTCTAGAGTTTTCTTTGTATGGCTTACCAAGATTCTCACCATAAACTTCATCTGTACTGATTTGTATTATTTTTTTTATTTTTTTACTTAATCTGCCACACTCAAATATATTTCTCGACCCTATAATATTAGTTTTTAAAAATGTTATTGAAGATTTAAATGATTTGTCTACATGGCTTTCAGCAGCACAATTTATTAAATAGTCACAATTTTTTGCAACACTATAAAGTTTTTCAAAATTACAAATATCTTGTTTATAAAATCTATATTTATTTACTAGCTTTTTTGAATTTAAATTTTTTAAACTGGCTGCATAAGTTAATTTATCATAACAAATTAATTCAAGGTTTTTTTTATATTTATCAAGTTTTTTAATTAAATGTGATCCAACAAATCCGTATCCACCAGTTATTAAAATTTTAGTTTTATTTGTCATAAGCTATTGTTTAAAGTTAATTTTGGTATCAACTATGTAATCTGGTCTATCTTGTTGACTAATAAATATTTTAGAAATGTATTCACCCATTATACCGAGAAAAATTAAGTTGAAACCACTAAAAAATAAAAGGATCGTTACTATACTCGCCCATCCCTTTGTGACATCACTTTGAAAAGTTTTCACAAAAAAAACATATATAATTAAAATTATTGATATTAAAGAAATTAAAAAACCAAGTAAGCCTATTATTCTAAGTGGTTTAACCGAGAAAGACGTTATCCCATCTATAGCTAGATTAAATAATTTTTGAAAATTATATTTTGACTTTCCTTTTCTTCTTATCTCTCTATCATATAATACAAACGTTGACTTAAAGCCCATCCAAGCAATAAGACCTCTGATATATCTTTTTTGTTCTTTAAGTTTATTGAACTCATCAATTACTTTTTTCGAAATAAGTCTAAAGTCTCCTGTATCAAGAGGAATGTTAGTCTCTGCTATAAAGTTTAAAAACCTGTAATAATATTTAGCAGCTAATAGTCTTAACTTACCAACCCCTTGCCTTTGGTTTCTTTTACCAGCAACTACATCAAATCCTTTTTCCCATTCAATTATCATTTTTGAGGCAACATCAATAGGATCTTGTAAATCAGCATCAATGATAATTGCAGCATCATCAGTACAAAAATTAATACCTGCAGCTACAGCAGATTGGTGTCCAAAATTTTTTGTAAAATTGATAAGTCTAAAGTTTTTATTATTATTTATAATATTTGTAATTATTGAATAAGTATTATCTGTGCTTCCATCATTGATAAATGTAACATTGAAATTATATTTAGAATTTTTTTTTATAAATAGCTTAATTTCATCTATTGAGTCTAAAATACATTCTTGCTCATTGTAGCAAGGTACTATAATCGATATTTTTTTCATTTATTTTTATAGTGACTAAATAGTTTATTATTTAAAATTATGCTTAATACAATACCTGTAATTCTACCAAGATCTAATAAAAAACCTGTAAAAAATAAGGTAAAAAATTTAAAATTAATTTTACTAAATATATTAATATTTTTACTTTTATATAAGGGAATTAACAAGAGTTTAAAAAAAGTATAAATAAAAAATAAATATGAGATTATAAATGAATATTTATATACACAAAAAATGATAAAAAAAAATATGGCTATTGATAAGTAAGCTTTAAATGGATAGACCTCTTTAAAGCTAGTAGAATAATAAAATGATTTCTTGAATACGTCTAAATAATTTGAAGCATAATTTGTGCCAAGATAAGTAATTATAGCATTCTTATTAATAATACTTATTTCTTTATTTAAGTTTTTTTTTATCCAAAAAGAGTCATAATGAGATTTACTGTTAATAAAAAGATTATTGGACGTATCAAATAAAGATTTTTTCACTAATGACGATGGTATTGTGGGATTCATTTTTTCTAAACCATATGTGTTAATAACACAACATTTATCAATAAAGTTTGTGCCTTTAAGTAAAGTATTACCGAATATGATTTTTTTTTCTGGATATTGTAAAGCAAATTTAACTTGATTTTCTAACCAATTTTCTTGAAATGACATGTCACAATCCATAAAAGCAAGCCATTCAAATTTACTCTTCATGATCCCTAAATTTTTAGCTTCTGATGCAGATTTTATATCTGTATCAAAATTATAAATATTTATTTTATTAGTATTAATGAAATTTTTGACAATTGATGGACTATTATCATTCGAATTAGAGTTTACAAAAATAATCTCACTAGGTTTGTAAGTTTGTCTCGACAACTGGTTGAGAGTATAAATGATGTTTTTTTCTTCGTTAAAATACGGGACTATTAAAGAAATTTTCATAGTAAGTTTAAAAACCTCTTTGATATCTTTTCTTTAAGATTTTTTTTGAAAAAGGAAGAATAATCAGAATAAGAGTAATTATCCAAAAAAAATTTATTTGTGTACTTCTCATTAAATTTACATAGGCATCATATCTTGAACTATATACTATTAATAATCTTGATTTTTCGGAAATATTTTTTACTTTAAGTTTTTTTAATAACATAAATTCTGTTGTTTCTGGATTAGATTGTTTGAGCATCCTATTAATCCAAATTTCTTTCTCATTTACAAATTTAAAAGGAAATTTATTGGTGTCACTTTCAGAGTGAAATCTCCATTTAGCAGTTACCTCAGGTATGTAAACTGAAATGCAAACTTTACTTAATCTTATTAATAAATCGTAATCAGATATAAAACTATATTCGGGGTTAAATTTGTATTCCAAACAATCTAAATATTTTTTCCTCATAAGAATTGTTTCGAGAGGTATTTTATATTTTTTAAGAAATTCAAAATAAAAGTTTTTTTTAATAATTTTTTTATAAGGAAAAACTTTTATTTGTTTTGTACTATTAAAGTATTTTGAAGCTGAAAAAA
>MDTG01301624.1_pt1 | contig 12978 bp, 12 predicted proteins | sample 811421 | NCBI WGS metagenome assembly MDTG01 (sample SAMN05326645, study PRJNA326480) | marine metagenome | isolation source: seawater | place: Pacific Ocean: South East | collected 2011
GCAGGCTTGTATAACCAAGTAAGCCAAGCGTTTTGTGCATTTCTCCCAATTAAATCAGTTGGGGTTGTTGGTGATGAAAGAAGATATGCCGATGTTATAGCGATCAGAGCAGTTGAGACCGTAGATTTTATGACCGCTACATGGGCAAGACTTCCATATGATTTCTTAGCTCATGTCTCAAATCGAATCGTGAATGAATTGGAGGGAGTTAGCAGGGTTGTTTATGATATTTCTAGCAAGCCACCAGCCACCATTGAGTGGGAATAAAAGGGTTGGTTGAAGCCCGCATATTTACTGACTTTTGTAGTTACAAACTATTTTTGCTCGTTCTGTAGTCCTTATAAACAAAGGGCTTGTGACAGCACTGTTTATAGTGGGAATAGATTATTTTTAAAAATTTGATATTATTTGAAGATGAGAAAGTTTTTATTATTTACATTAATTTTTTTAGCTTCAAGTTGCGCTGTTCTTGTTGATGAATTTCAAGTCAATCAAAGAAAAGTTTTATCATACCTCCTTTCAGACCTCCCGCTTCCTAATGAAGCAAATATAATTAAGGAGCCCACTGTAATTTTAGGAACGGGTAAATCCATTTCTGGAAGAGTTGTTCTAGAGTCAAGCTTCACTCCAGCAGAAAATTTAATCTTTTACGGAAATGAAACTCCATCAACTGGATGGAATTTAGCAAGTTCAAAGGTAGGAGAGGAGATTTCATTAATATACACAAAAGATGGTCGTTATGCGTCAATTTATATAACTCCCAAAAGTGGCTTAGGTTCTTTTTTTTCAGGTAGCCCAGGGAGTGATATTATAATTTCTATTGTTCATCCAGAAGCAATAGATATGCAAAATCCATATGAAGATCTAAATTACGATAACCTTCCTGAGGTTCCATAAATTACCAGAATCTCAAAGATAAAAATCAAATCAATTATTTAGATGACTTTCAAGCCCGTATACAAATCTGGCTTTGACAATACCTATTAATGAACTTGAATAATAGTTTAAAAAATACAATTTATTTTTTAGCGATCATCTTTCTCTATTAAGACCCGCCATTTTTTTGATTGATTGTAAAAAAGCCTTTATCCAATTTGGCAGTGATTTATAATTTAAATCTCTTTTTAATCGAATTTCCCACCTATTAAAGAAACCATTTTTATTCGCATATTTTAAAAATACATTTCTATATTGATTCTTTAATAAATCAAGATCTTTATTCTGCGAATCAATTCCAAATAAATGTAACCAATGTTCTATCCTCTCTTCATGAGTATGTCCAATCATTACGTCGTCAGAAAAACAAAAATTTTTATAAACTTCTTTTTTAAGTTTTTTACGAATTTCTATTTCTCTATGCTGATATGCTTTATGTTCTCGAATATCAAAAGTTATAAGAAAACTGTATATATTCTTCATAAAGTTGCCATCTATTAAACTGTCAAGAATATCAACTTCGCTTCCCTCGCAGTTTGTCTTAACAACAATATAATCATCAGGGTTGATATTTTTACTGAACCATTCGTTTGCATCACATAATTTAATTTTTTCCGCTGCTCTATCATCCCTAAATGTTTCATCATGATCTTTTCCTAGATCATGGATTTGACCTTTAACAATAGTTCCCCCAAGAGACCCTGGTTGAAAAAGCTCAGCATCTTGATTCTTATTACTTAAGCCGAAATCACATATAGTTATTCTATGATCTTGATCTGCAAATTTTTTTAAATCATCAATACAATATAGGGAGGGCTCAAAGCAATAAATTTTATCAAAGGCATACTTTTCTTTTGTAACCTCAACAAGAGTTTCTCCTATATGAGATCCTATATCTACAAATATTTTCATAATTTCTTTATTAACGATCTAGATTATGAGCTGACTAAATTTATATTAAAATAACTGAAATTTCATTTAAATAGCATAATATCATCCTTTTAACTTTCTAGGGTATTAGTTAATTTAAATTGCAAACTATTAAGTAACTTTTATCAGAATAATGCTCAAGCACTGTGAAATGAGATCTAAAGGGAATAAAATCTATTATTCACAAAAATATTTGCAGGTTACTAATTGACAAAATTTACAGATTTAGAAATAAAATCATGCCCAGTTTGTCTCAATGATGAGTTTCAATTTATAGGAATGCGTGGAGGAAAATTTCAAAGAGAGAGTCTTGGTGTTGAATCTAAAATTGTTCAGTGCCTTAATTGCTCATTACTATACCCAAACCCATTCCCAATTCCAGAAAGCCTTGAGTCTCTTTATGGGGATACAAACGATTATTTTTCTAAAAAAGAGAGCTGGGAATTTCGTTCAAAAACCTATGAAAGCTTAATAAAAGAATTCATAAATAGAATTAACTTTAATAATAAGAAGATTGAATTACTCGATGTTGGAGCTGGAAGAGGTGAATTTTGTCAAGCAGCACTTTCATTTCCTGAAATCAATTGCACAGGGATAGAAGTTTCAGATGGAAGTATCAAATATGCTGAAGAAAAAGGTATTAAGCTATATAAAAAATCTTTAAGTGATCTAATTATTGAGGGAAAAAAATTTGATGGTATAGCATTGAATGCTGTCCTTGCGCATGTGCATGAGCCCGGTAAGTTAATTGAAGAGGCTTCAAAGTTATTAAATACAGGAGGCATTATATATATTGACACTCCAAATGAACCCAATTTATTAACAATATTAGGCAATTTTTTAAATAAAATTACTTTCAATAAAGCTGTCTATAATTTAAATCCGACTTGGCAACCGTACTGTGTTTTTGGGTTTAATCCAAAGGCATTAAGAATTCTCTTAAAGTTAAATAGAATCAATATTGAAGAAATACTTATTTACGGTGACCCGATTATTCCAAGCTCAGGGGGCTTAAAAGATAAGATCAAAGCAACAATGGGCACTTTAGTTCAAAAAATTGCAAACAGAGTTTCCTTGGGAACAAATATGTATGTTTGGGCTAGAAAATTATAATTTTTAAGAGTTATTAATTTATTTTAGATGAACAAACCCAAAACAAAAAAAATCTTGATCATTTGCCCTTTTCCAGTGGGTGAAGCGGCTGGTCAAAGATTGAAATATGAACAGTTTATATATCATTGGGAAGAAAATGGGTATGAGGTAGAAATTTCTTCGTTTATGGATCACCAAATGTGGAAAGTTGTGTATACAAATAAAAATTTTTTGCAAAAATTTTTAGGCACCTTGCGAGGATATATTAGAAGAATTAATGATATTTTCAGATTAAAACAATTTGATGTAATTTATGTATTTATGTGGGTGACGCCATTTGGAACTTCTTTGTTTGAGCGCATTTTTCGTTTTCTTTCGAACCATCTTATTTATGATATAGAAGATAATGTAACTATCGCTCAATCAAGCAGTCTAAACTCTTTTATAAAATTTTTTAAAGGATCAGGAAAAATTAAATTTTTAATAAAAGAGTCCGATCATGTTATTACCAGTTCACCATTCTTAAATGATGATTGTTTGGTATTAAATAAAAAAAAATCAGCAACTTTTATTTCTGATGCTATGGATATCAAGAGATATATTCCAAATAATCCTTATACAAATAATGAAACTATAGTAATTGGCTGGACCGGAACTTTTAGCTCAGTAATATATCTAGATCTTTTAAGGAATATTTTTATAGAGTTGAACAATCGGATAAAATTCAAACTTAGAATTATAGGGAATTTTGAATATGACATACCAGGAGTAGACCTTGAAGTCATTCAATGGACAAAAGCTAATGAAATTGAAGATCTGCAGGGAATAGATATTGGTATTTACCCCTTAACTCAAGATAAATGGGTTTTAGGGAAGAGTGGTTTAAAGGCATTGCAATATATGGCATTAGGAATACCAACAGTAGCTACTAATGTTGGCACCAATCCAAATATTATTACGCACATGAAAAATGGATGGCTTGTTAAGACTGACGATGAATGGATTGAAGCTTTGGAAAGTTTGATTAAGAATCCAGACTTACGTGCTAAAATAGGAAAAGAAGCTCGCAAAAAAATTTTAGAAGATTATTCTATAGAAACTACCAAAGATAAATATCTGTCCATTCTAAATCAACTAACATTAAAATAAATAAGGATAAACACTCATGTTAATTCAACTTTCAAAACCCAATGTATCGTCTAAAGAGATTAAAAGTGTTGAAAAAGTAATATTAAGTGGCTACCTCGGCATGGGGCCAAAAACTAAAGAGTTTGAGAATGAGCTTTGTAATTTTTTTGGAAGAAAGGTTGTATGCACTTCCTCCGGTACTTCTGCATTGCATGTGGCACTTCAAGCAATTTATTCATTGGATAGTAAAAAGGATGAGGTTTTGGTGCCGTCTTTAACATATGCCGCTAGCTATCAAGCAATTTCAGGCGCAGGATTAAAACCTATTTCATGCGATATAGATCCTAAGACTTTAAATATTTGTTTTAATGAAATCCAAAAAAAGTTTAACAAAAAAACTTTGGCAATAATGCCAGTGCATTATTCAGGCGATCCTTCAGGAATTAATAAGATAAATGCTTTTGCGAGAAAAAATAAAGTCAGAGTAATTGAAGATGCAGCACACGCATTTGGCTCTAGTTGTAAAAATAAATTAGTTGGAAGCTTTGGAGATATCGCATGTTTTAGTTTTGATGGAATTAAAAATATTACTTGCGGAGAGGGAGGGGCTATTGTTACAAATGACCTGGATGTTCTTTCAAAAGCATCAGACATAAGAACTTTAGGTATTATAGGCGATTCAGCTAGAAGAACAGCAAAAAAAAGATCTTGGTCATTTGATATTGAGGAGCAAGGTTATCGATATCATATGAGTGACATCAATGCCGCAATTGGCATAGTTCAGTTAAAAAGGTTTTCTATTTTTCAGAAAAAAAGAATGCTCCTTGCCAAAAACTATGATCAGATTTTTCAAAATTCAGCCTTTATTTCAACTTTTCAAAGAAATTATAATGAGATTACTCCTCACATATATGCGGTTAGATTGCTCGTACCTAATTCCAGGGAGAAGCTTCAAAACTATCTTTTAGATCAAGGAATTCAAACCGGATATCATTATTTTCCAAATCATCTTTTAACATTCTTTCAAAAAAAAGGAGAGGTCCTCCCAAATGTTGAAAATATTTTTCCTAATTTACTAACTCTGCCATCTCATGTAGGCGTTTCTAAAAAAGATGTAAAATTAATTGCTAAAACCATTAATTCATTTTATTGCTGATCCATATAATTCGAAATCATTTGATGCTTAAAATTTTGAGCACCATTTTAGACTATTAATTACCAGCATTTTATAAATTTTAAAAATATGATTTAGATATAGTTAATTTATGCACTTAAGCAAATTGGTTAGAGCCATTTCGATAAATTAATCTATTTAACGATCAATATATTATAATTTAAAAAAATTTATCAGGATGATATTTATGTTAAGTGCTAACGAATTTTTAAGTGAGTTATATTCTAGGCTAGATGATCAAAATCCTCTGTATACCAAAGGTCAGATTTCCTTGGATAATTTTCAAAACAATGAATTTGCAGATAACTTTATTGATCAGTATAAGCCTTTTCTTCCGATTGATAAAAATGCAAAAATTTTAGATATTGGCGTTGGGGAAGGGTGGTTTGCATCTCTTTGTTTAAGGTTAGGTTATCAGCACATCGAGATGGCTGATTTTGGGTGCTCTAAAAAATTTTCTGATATTAAAAATAGCCTTGACGAAGTGAAAAGTATTTTTGATATTGAGACCTCAATCAAGGATTTGCTTCTTCAAGAAAAATTTCTTGAACACTATGATTTTATTCACCTATCTCATGTGATTGAGCATATTCCTAAGTATGATTTAATTGACACGATTGACTCTTTAAACGGAGCCTTAAAAAAGGAAGGGAAATTATTTTTAAGAACACCAAATTTACTAGGCCCTATTGCTTTCAATGCTCTGTATTGTACAGCGGGACATGAATATGGATTTGTTCCATCCAATCTAAAGCAATTCTTGCAAATTTCAAATTTTGAAGAAATTAAATTTCATAAAATTAATGCTGGAAATAGATCTCTGAGCCAGTTTATAGGAAACATTGTTCGTAAATTTTATACTTTAAATGCAAAAATAAAATATCGAGCTTTTGAAGGTTATTTTCCTGAGACCGTTGAGCCAGAATTAGTCGTGTCTGGTAAGAAAGTATGAAATTTTTTAGAATAAAGATTTTTAATTACCTTTATTTCCTCGACCTAAAAAACCCACAATGTTAATGACTTGCTTTTGAGAATTAACTAAAAACTTAACTATGGAGCTTTAGAATGAATAAAAAAATCTCCGTGATAGGGATGGGTTATGTTGGCTGTGCAAATGGACTGATGCTTTCAAAGAGGCTAAATGTCTCCATGATGGACATTGACCAGAAAAAAGTGAACAACTTTAATAACAATTCAAAGTTACCAATATATGATCCCTTTGCTCAGCAATATTTTGAAAATGAAAAAGATAATTTAAATATTCATGCAACTACTGATTTATTGGAATCAATTCATGGATCTTCTTTTGTTCTTTTATGCCTCCCAACAAATTTTGATGAAAGATCTAATAAGTACGATACAGCAGATATAGAAGAAACAGTAAGCGTAATTATTTCTGAAAACCAAGACACAAGCATAATAATTAAATCAACTGTAAATATTGGCTACACATTATCTTTGCAAAAAAAGTTTTGTAGTTCCAGAATTATCTTTAGTCCTGAATTTCTCAGAGAAGGCCACGCGCTTGAAGACAATTTTTTTCCTTCAAGAATCATCCTTGGAAATGAAGATCCTAATTCAGAGTCATTTGGAGAACTGCTACTTAGTGCAATACATTTGGATGATGTGCCGATTTTATATATGCCATCTACTGCTGCTGAGTCTGTTAAGTTGTTTTCAAATACTTATTTAGCTATGCGGGTAGCCTACTTTAATGAATTAGACAGTTTTTGTTTTAATAATGATATTAATACAAAAGATGTTATAAATGGAATCTCCTTTGATAAGAGAATAGGAAATTTTTATAATAATCCATCTTTTGGATTTGGAGGATATTGCCTTCCAAAAGATTCTAAGCAACTATTACATAGATTTCACGACACGCCGCATGATTTGATTGAGGCAATTCAAAACTCAAACCTTGCTAGAATTAATTTCATTACAGATAAAATAATGTCCTCAGCACCAGCTACTATAGGAATATATAAACTTGAGATGAAAGAAGGAATAAAAAATTCCAGAGGTTCTTCTATGCATAGAATAATAGAAAACCTTATTGTGAAAAAAGTAAAAGTTTTAGTTTATGATCCAACCATTCAAGAGCTTGATATTGTTGGAGCAGACTTAATTCACAGCTTTAATGATTTTACCTCTCTATCTGATACTATTATTACAAATAGGATGGATGAAAAAATAAAAGCATTTTCTAGTAAAATTTTTACAAGAGATGTGTTTTCATCTGATGAATAATAATTTCTTTATTTGCCTTGAAATAGAAAAAGAAAGATCTTAAAAAAGTGATGAATAAATTGTATTACTTATCCGTTTTTTTAAGGCAGCTATTTTTTGTAATATTTTGCATCTTTTTTGTATTAACTATTTTTTTTAAGATAGATTTTTTAAAACATGAATGGATTCTTCCAGATAATACCAGTCACTTCATCAACGAAGTGAAGAATGAAAAATATAATCCAAATCTCTCATTTCTAAATTCAATAACAAAATTAGAACAATATTTTTTAAATGAGATTGAAAAAAAAGACCTTACCAACATGGAAGCAATATACTTTGCTGATGAATTATTGAGAAATAGGTTCTATCATCAAGATACATTAATTTCGATTCATGATAATTGGCTCCTTTACGTATTTAATTTTTTTTCAAAAAACAAAAACAATAGTTTATATATTTCAAGCCTGGATCCAAACTATATCTTGAAATCTGACCATGCTTTATGCAATCAACAAGCGCTTGTGTTTCAAGAGCTAATGAAGATTATTAATATTGACTATCAGTCAATACTATTCAGCGTTCCAAGATCTCCTGTTCCATTTGGGCATTTTGCTTCAGCTGCCCGTATAGATGAAGATTGGTTTTTTATTGATACAAATTTAGAACCTCCATATCAACAAAAAGATGCATCAATACTACCAAGATTGCTTGATGGTGATCTAGATCTATTTAATTTACTATATTCAGAATTTTATGTTGATAGCTTGCCACAGGGAGCGATTTCAGCTTCATACCTAAATCAAAACCCAGCATTTATGGGGAATTTACTTCAAAAAATTACATATATGATTTCAAATTATATGTGGGTCGCGTCATTATTTGCTTTTTTTCTCTTTAGATTTTTTTCAAGAAAATTTAATAATATCCTTTAAAGTCAGGAAATTTCTATAGAAATAACTTTTAAGCTTTAGCCAGCTTCTTGATCACGCCAACATATTTTCCTTCAAACTCAAGGACACTAAATTTTAAATTGTGCAAAGAGACAAACTCCATAAATGCTGTGTTATCCTCAATGTCATCAGAAACAAATATTCCACCTTCGCAAAGATTTCTCCAAATGATTTCTTGCGACCACTTTCTTCCATAGTAAGATTTATCAGAATCATAATGAACTAATTCCAATGATCCATAAAATTTTTTAATAGCTCTAGGTAGGCCAAATCTGTCAGGTTCTCTTCTCAGTTCCCAGAAATTTTGCAATTTAGATTCAACAGCAACTCCAATCAAATGATAATCTGATTGTTTTAACATTGGCATATCTATTGAGATTAAGAGTCCATCTCTCTTAGATAGAGAGCTTAGAATTGCAGCAGAGGACCATCCATAGGCTACACCAGTTTCTATAGCATTTTTTATGCCTAATCTTTCGCAAATTGTGTAGATTAAATCTATGTGACCAGGACCGCCAAAGTTTGATTGCGAGCTACTTATCACTTCATTAATCTTGGACCGATAACCTTCATCAAAAGCACTTTCTATATTAAGTTTATGAGTTGGTATTCCAATACTTTTTAAACATTCTTCAGTGCTTACAACACGCTCCTTACACCAGTTTGTTGCAATTTCAACATGTATATCAGAGTCTTGATTCTTTCTGAGCTTTGTCAAGATTTGAGCAAATAATGTTGAGTAATACTTTGGGCCTTTAAACAGGAACCAAAAAAAAGATTTAATATCTTCGATCATATGAAGAACACCCCATAGTTTAAAATAAAGATTATTTGATTTAGAAATTCCGAATTATATTAACACATAGTAAATCTAATTGAACTCAATTAAAAAAAATAGAAATATGTTATATCTTGGGATACAAGAGATATTAAATAGTATCAAAGATTTAGCATTGAGTAATATATAATCAGTTAAAATCTAACAAAATTCTTGATAAAACCTAGGAAGCATCATGGCTAATAAAAATATTGATAATAAAGTAGTTAGAGATTTTGGTAAAGAATGGCAAGCTTTTAATCATAAGGATATTGATCAATCTCTCCTAAATTCTGCGTTCGATAGTTACTTTCATATTTTTCCATTTGATGACTTATCAAATGCTATAGGCTTTGATATGGGGTGTGGCTCAGGTCGCTGGGCCAAGTTTGTTGCTCCTAGGGTTGGATTTTTGAACTGCATTGATCCTAGTCAAGACGCCTTAGATGAAGCTAAATTAAATCTCAAAAATTATAAAAACTGCTCTTTTGAGTGCAATGGAGTAGATGGAAATACACTTGATGATAACTCTCAAGATTTTGGTTATTCTTTGGGTGTTCTGCATCATATACCTGATACATCTTTGGCATTAAATGCATGCGCAATGAAATTAAAGTCAGGAGCTCCATTTTTACTTTATCTTTATTATAGATTTGACAATAAACCAAGAAGCTATTTTTTCCTTTGGAAAATTTCTGATCTGGTAAGAAGAGTGCTTTGCAGACTACCATTTGTAATTAAATTCTCTATCTCGCAAGTGATCGCATTATTTATTTATTTACCGCTAGCAAGGCTCGCATTTCTAGTGGAAAAAATTGGAGTAAACGTGACTCATTTTCCATTAACCTGGTACAGAAATGAGCCATTTTACATTTTAAGAACTGATGCTTTAGATAGATTTGGTACTAGGCTTGAGCAGCGTTTTACTAGAGATGAAATCAAAGCAATGCTTGAAAGCGCAGGTTTTAACAATATTAAATTTAGTGATCGAGAGCCGTTTTGGACTGTATTAGCCTACAAGAAATAGAAAATTAATACATATGAGGGAAATGAATCCAAGGTTTAGCATTATTGTTCCAACTCTTGATAATTTAGATGATCTAGAGAAACTCATTTTAAGCATAAATTCTCAAACGCTTCTTCCTGAAGAGGTTGTTATAGCAGATTCAAGCTCGACAAATGACATCCAAAATCGAATTGATTCTATTCCATCAGCATTTGATATTACTTATATAAGAGTTGGCAGGGCATATCCTTATGATCGATTTCTAAGGTATATTTTCTCCTTACCAGTCTTGCGTAATAATAAAAAACGCTTTCCTAAAGGTAGGGCATTTCCATATGAAGCAACTAATGCAGGAGTTGATATAGCTCAAAACGAATGGATTGGTTTTTTGGATGCAACCACAATTCCTAAAAACTCATGGCTTAAAGACTATTGGGGTTTTGTATCTAAATATAAATGTGATGTTGTTCTTGGTAATACAAAGTATTTTGCAGAGTCAAAATTTCAGAAACTCTTGCGCGCATCGACTTACGGAAGAAGAGGTCATGAAACGGCTCCTGGTTCTATAATTAAAAAAGTAAATTTTCTAAATGGATTTAAAATTATGGAAGGTGTTAGATCCGGAGGGGATGTTGCATGGAAGAACAGCGTAAAAGAAAATTTTAAATACTTTTCCCCCGAGAAGCATTACCTAAAGTACTCTAATCTCGCAAAAAATATATTCCCAGCATTAAAAAAATTTTTTGTATATCAGATTTATACTTCTTTTGTTGATATTCAGCACAATGTAAAAGACATATATCTAGGGTTAACATTAATTTTAAGTTTAATTATCGTTCCCAAGTGGAATTATATTGTTGGATGGGATAGTCCAATGTTTATTCCACATATCACAAAAGTATTTTTTATTTGCGTGCTTCTAATCATTACAATTACCTTTTTAATAAATAGAACTGTTTTTAGAACTCTTTCTAACAGTTCTTTTTTAGCGAATTTATCAAAATTATCAATATTTATGATAATTACTTTTTGTATATATAACTGGAATGCCGTTGTCGCTAAATGGGTTGAAGATTCAATTTGGTATATCCCCCATATTACTAAAATATTCTTATTAATCATAATCGGAGCTTCGTTTGTATATAGAGGTATTTATTTTCCAATTAAAAATAAAATTAAACTTACTTATCTTTTTCCTTTTAATTGGATTTTAGTTGGATTTCTAGGAATTGCCTTAGATATAGTTAAAGCACCTGGATATATTTTGGGCGCAATTTTTGCAACATTTTTACGAGGCAGGAAATAAGCCTCAGACTTTTTAGATTTATATGAACCAGAAAACAATGATTTTAGTTAGCGGCAGTGGTGATACTGTTGCTTGGTTTAGAGTTGAATTTTTAAAAAAATTTTTAGATAAGTCATATAAAGTCTATGTTCTAGCGCCTGATATCAGAGAAGACCTAAAACCTAATTTAATAGATCTAGGTATTGAATTTATTTATATAGACCTTCACAGAAAAGGATTTGATATTATCAATTTATGTTATTCAATAATACAACTGTCCAAAATATTTAAGACACTAAATCCAGATATAATTTTTTCATACACACATAAAGCAATTTTAGCCTCGTCAATTGCTGCAAAAGTTTCTGGGCATCAAAATATTTTTTCATTTATTACTGGAACAGGTCATATTTTTGATGATCAGAGCCTTAAGGAAAAATTGATAAGACAGTTGGGATCTCTAGCTTTAAAAGTTTCTTTATATTTCAACAAGCTTATTTTTTTCCAGAATCCAGATGACAAGTTTTTATTTGAAAGAAAAAAAATTGTTTCTTCAAAGAAATCTAGGCTAGTCAATGGCTCTGGTGTAAATTTAGAAAAATTTGTTGTGACAAAACTTCCTTCAAAGCCTATTTTTCTTTGTATGGCCAGGCTAATAAAATCTAAGGGTATTCTTGAGTTTGCGAAAGCTGCACAAATAATTAGAGAGCATAATCCTGAAGCTAGGTTTTTATTATTTGGATACCCAGATGATCATGTTGATTCTATTGATGAAGATGAAATTATCAATGAATGGAATGAAAAATATGGAGTTGAATATATGGGCTATTCTTCAAACCCGATTCAATCAATTAACGAATGTAGTGTATTTGTATTATTGTCCTATAAGGAGGGAACTCCTAGAGTTGTATTAGAGGCCATGGCAATGGGAAGGCCAATAATAACTACTGACACGCCTGGTTGCAGAGAGACAGTGATCGATAAGCTAAATGGTTTTTTAGTTCCAAAAAAGGATTATTTAAATGCAGCATCATCAATGAAGGCATTGCTTGACCAAGATCTTAGGCAAAAAATGGGTAATGAATCTAGGAAATATTGTGAATCAAAGTTTGATGTTCAAAATATTAATAACTCCTTATTTGATGAAATGGGAGTTAACTAAAATTTATGATTCATGTTAAAGAGGTAGACATTGATAATCCAATAATTGAAGCAGAGATAATTTTGCTTATAGCCGCTGCATTTAACTCTGATCCTATTCAATCAGGCTACTTAAAGAAAAATATTCAATCGAAATCATCTTCGCAATTATCATTATTTTTATGCGCATTTGAAGAAAAGAAGATGATTGGATGTAATGCATTTATAGCTAATGACTTCTCATTTGAAAATAATTTAGCTGTTTGCTATCAAAGTTGCTGGTCGGCA
>MDTG01015051.1_pt1 | contig 12977 bp, 7 predicted proteins | sample 811421 | NCBI WGS metagenome assembly MDTG01 (sample SAMN05326645, study PRJNA326480) | marine metagenome | isolation source: seawater | place: Pacific Ocean: South East | collected 2011
AAGGGCCCGTGGGTTAGCTTGGCCAATACTTGGCGGCTGGGGGCCGTCAGACCCCGGTTCAAATCCGGGCGGGCCCACCATTTTTGTGACCTGAGACCTTTGGTTTGATATGCTGGTTATGTGAAGCATATAACATGCGAAAGGACTTATCAGCGACCCATCTCGTAATTTTATTACTAGTATCTTTGATGATTCCTTTAGGAACAAATGCGACAGATAGTTCAATTTCTACCGATATGAATTGGTCTGGTCAACACACATTAACGGGTAATGTGACAATCACTCAAGGTGTGACTTTGACAATAGAACCAGGTACTTCCATTGATTGTGGAGATGATTATTGGATTTTAGTCGAGGGTAATTTAGTTGCCGAAGATGCACATTTCTTTTCCTCAGCAATCCCAATTACACAAGGTTCTCATGGAGCAGGCTTGTGGAAAGGAATTGAAGTCGCTACTAGCGGCAGTGCTATTTTGAATGAAACATTGATTGAGAATGCAAAGACTGCACTAAAGGTAAACGGGCAATTAAACGCTAATAACCTTGAAATTAAGCATTCATATATTGGAGTAAATAATTTAGCAACTACCAACATAATCGGTTATGGTTCGCACCAAATCGATTATGATTCTATTCAAAATAGTGGAACATTAAGTATTTCAAATGCACAAATAAATCAATCAGCAATAGGAATCCATACTACTGGAGTAACAACAGTTTCGGAGTCTAATTTTTCAAGTATTGGAATTGCATTAAGCACTCAATCAGGCGAACTGGATGCACAAAATATCAAACTGGAAACAATTACCGTAGGGATAACGAGTCAATCTTCCAGTAATATAGATGTTTCAGGAATTACTGGTAGCAATGTTTCATTGTTGGTTGATGCAGGTAATAGTGATGACTTAGTTATCTCAAATGTTGATATTACTGGCGATCGATTATTGGTCTCTAATCAAGCAACCTCATTTGAAATATCTAATATCTCATTTACTAGAACTACTAGTCATAATACCCCGATAATTGATCAAAACTGTGTTGGATTATGTAATCTAAATGATATTTACATTTCAGATACCTTGAATGGAATTTTTCTATCTGGGAGCGGGATTCATGAACTGGTAAATATAGATACAACAGTACTAGAGTCGGGAATCGAAGCCACAGGGGTAGGCCATCTTTTGGCAACAAATTTGTCCATTACAACTCAGAAATCAGGAATAAAATTACGAGGACCCAGCTCACAACTCTTGGGAAATAATACAGTTACAATTACGCAGTCGGATTCGATAGGAATTGACATTTTAGATTCATTCCACACTTGGTCAAATTTAATTATCAAAAAATCATTTAATCAACAAGATACAATGTCTTTAGGTGTTAATTCTTGGTATGCAGATATTGATTATAACGATTTAATTATTGAAAATCTATCTACAGGAATTCACCTTCAAGATAGCTCATTGAATGGTAATAAAACCCATATTTTGGGTGGCACAGATACTGCAATCGAACTAAAGCATAGTTCAATTATTTCAAATGAAATATCAACAAAGTATCAAGCATTTGGAATACAAATGCACGACCAGTCATATCTAAGAACTACCAAATGGACAGCAGAATTACACAATTCTCCTTTGAAATTATTTAATGATTCTCAAGCTAATATCAGAAATTTCGAGCCACTGAATACTAATTCTAACTCATTTGATGCGTCAGGAGATGGAACAATATTGTATGGTGCAAGTTCGAGTATTACAATTTCAACCACCAATTATGGTATTTTTGAGGAAACAAATGTCCAATTTACTGATATATCAGGAAATGCTGTTCAAGCAATAATTAATGTTAATGACTTTCAAATAGAATGTGATGAAAATGGTTATGCTTCTTTACCACTATTGTCTCAAGGCTCGATAATTGAAGCAATTTTCTCATCTACAGGCGTAATCCAAACTTTAATCGGTGGACTTTCAAATCAAGTAGTTCAAATTCCTGTAATCCCTCAAGGCGACTGGACTATCAATTCAGGACAATCAGTAATATTGGGTCCCCGTCCAGATGGGTTGCCGCATTCTATTTCAGGAAACTTAGAACTATTAGGTAATAGCAGTTTGAAATTAATTTCATCATCGATTACAATCCCAACTAATTCGCAGATTTCATTGTTTGACCAGTCTGAAATAATTGGAGATAATGCAATCATTTCAGCGTCAAATATTGAAATAAATTCTTTGGCAAAGTTAACATCTTTAGAAATTAGTAAATTAACTGTTGAAGCACCAGTCAATTGGTCTTGCAGTTCGACAATTTTTACAACTTCTGTATTTTTCAAGCAAGCCCTTGAATTACAACCTAACTGCGATATTGAGATGCTAGGCGGCAGTATTGATTCAACATTCAACATACCTATTAGTTCATCATTCACTCAACTATCTTCCTTGGAGTTGACTGTTTTAGATAAAGGAAACCCTGTTGAAGACGCACTTATTTCCATTAACGGAGCTAATGAATTGACAGATGAAGAAGGCAAGGTTGCTATTAATGCAACCGCACGATTCATCGATGGCGTCTCTGATAATATAGGGGGGACCCAAAATATAACCTTGCAGGTAGGTTCATTCTCTGATTTTGTAACATGGGATTCTTCAAAATCATTCGATTATACATTTATTGCTTCAAGAATAGATTCAGGAACTTTATCTGATAATATGATTCTAGAAGCGAAATGGAGCCCATATTATCTGGAAGATGATCTAATAATACCACAACTTAAGACCTTGAAAATCGACGATGGCGTATCATTTAGAATATCTGAAGGAGTTACTATTGAGGTTGATGGAACCCTGGACGCTGGAGAATCTACCATGTCATCTACTGGATTTGGTGCAAGGTGGGGAGGATTGGTACTTGGAGAATATCTTAGTTCAAGAATAGAGTTATCCAATACGGATGTTGTGGAAGCCTATACCCCAGTCTATGTCTCATCATCAGGGTCATTATTTGCTGATGGAATAAGCTTGATGCGGTCTACTGCTTCAGAGCCACTGCTATTTGTAGAATCAGGTAGTACAGCATCGATTGAAATCAAGAATTCCCAGTTTAGGGATGGAGGAAGTAGTTGTATTGAATTATATCAATCACAAGCATCGATTATTTTTTCCAATTTAGATATGTCATACTGTAATGGCCCAGCGATATGGGCTAGGCAAACTGAAGTATTTGCATCCAATATTACTATTGGCGAAGGTGTTGATTTAGGATTTGATTTGACAGAAGTTTCCGGTACAATATCTTCGATAGATGCAACTAAATTTTCGGGAACAGGAAATGTTGTCTGGCTAGATTCTATGGATAAGGAATTTGTGTTAGATAACGTGCTTGCGGTGGCAGGCCAATCCGCAGCGATTGCTGGCAGAAATAATCGCAACCTCCAGATAGATTCGATAAGAATTGAAGGCGCTCCGGGAATCGATTTTGATTCATCCTCTGGTTTACTTTCAAATATCCATTTAATCGGGGAAGGCTCAGGAAATGGTTTGATTAGTCATCATGGGCGTTCATCAAATTCTATGATACTTGAAAATTTAGTGATTGAAAATTATTCTGTTGGAATAGATCTTCATTCAGATGAAGGAGAAATAACCTCACCAATAATTATACGAAATTCAATAATAGATTCATCGACAACCATCTCTGCAGAAAACTATTCTGCCCTAGTAAAAAACTCTAACCTTACAGGGCAATCGGAATTGAGCGATGATACAATTATCGATTTTGTAGATACTATATTCTATTCTCAAGCCCCATTTTCAACTTGGAATAATGCTCAAGTAAATCAATTACATACCATACAAATCGACTCACAATTAAATGGAATTTCGAAATATGCTGAATATCAAATTACTTCGGTTTATTCTAACGGAAGCAGCTCTACAATAACAGTTTCTGGAACTACAATTCTCCATCAAATTTATACAAATTATCAATCCAATTCTTTGGGACAAGTCCAACTTTCCAGTTTGCAAATTAATGCAAATTCACCGGGATTGCCCGAAAAATCACTAAATTTTGACAATAGCGAACAGTGGGCAATTGGTACATCTATAGTGATTCAATTAGAAGAAAATAACCCGCCACAAGTAGAATTGGTTGAACCGGTCTTTGGACAACAAATCATGCAACAAACTTCCTTTTCTGCTTCTGTCAATGTTTCTGATGATATTGACTCAATTTTAGAACTAAGTTATCATTGGACAATTCTAGATTCCCAAAATATCCAAATTTTTCAGATAAATTCTTCAATACCAATTCAAGATATTTCAGTACCTAGTCCTGGAATGTATATTCTTCAAATTGAGGTATTTGATACTCTAGGCGCATCGACATTAGTTAGCCAATCATTTGAATCAGTACCTTTAGATTCGGACGGAGATAATACGGCAGACTGTGATCAGAATTCTTGGTTTGATTTGAAAATAGGTCGTTCATGTGGCCCTGATATTTATGATGAGGACGATGATAATGACGGTTTTTCAGATAGTCGTGATGCTTGGCCTTTAGATGCTTGTGCATGGCAAGACACCGATAAAGATCAACAACCAAATGAAATTAATTGTCCTGATGGAATTACCACAATACTAATTGAAGATCAGGATGATGATGGCGATGGAATTCCGGATGTACTTGAGGGACAGTCTAGTGATGATTCAGGAGATTTTGATAGTTTTACTATGTTAATTCTCGTAATTATTGCTATAATTTTTGTTTTATTTGTTAGAAGAATGAAGAGTGGCGGTGGCGACCAATCAGAAAAGGATTATATTTACGAGTGATAAAATGGATATAATTAAGATTCCAAGTTCGGAAATTATAGCGACGGTAGCAATATTAATTTTAGCTATAATTGTCTTGTGGGATGCTTATTGGTTAACTAAACAGAAACGAGATATTCCCGAGTTAGGGAAAATATCGGATGAGGTTTTTGCTTGGTCAAGTGAAGGTCCTAATGAAGTAGTTAGGCAATGGGGGAATTTATTCTCTATGGCCGCAATGATGGCTTTACCTTGGGGTCTAGTGGAAATATCAGATACGCCGATAATATATCCAATAATTTGGGATATCCTTCTTTCATTGCATTTGATTTCTCTATTGATTCCAAAAAGGTATGCCATTACTAAAACACACTTATTTGCCGATGGACAACGATATGAATGGAAACGACTTAAACTATCTAAAAGCAAGACTAAGAGGCGAATAATATTACTTAGAAAGGGTTGGGGGATTTTTGCCCCTCTGCCAGTTGGAGGTAATTATCATGATTTAGTAGAGGCAAAATCTCGAATAATCAAAATCTTGAATCCGCAAGAAGAGGAGTAATAATCGTTATTTTCAATAATCGCCTACTAGACGAGTAATTATGGAATGGACGGTAAGCGGCGAAGATATATTTGTCAGATTAGATCCAGGTGAAGAAATTCATGCATCACTTGGCTCACTAGCAGAAAAAATTGGAATCAATGCAGCAGCGATAACTAGTGGTATTGGTAGAACCTGCGAGAATGTTTACGGCTTCATGAATAATGAAGGAATCTATATCAAAAGACAACTAGTTAATCCATCAGAACTAGTTAGTCTATCTGGTAATATTGCTAGAACCGAAGAAGGAAATGTATTCACACATATCCATTGTTGTTGGTCCGATGATGATAATAATGTTCACGCAGGTCACATGTTTTCCTCAACTGTTGCTGTGGTTGCAGAAATCCATCTAAGAATTCTAACCCAGGCGATAATGACTCGTTGTCCTTTACCAGATGTGCAACTATTAGGATTGCGTTTTTCGTGAGATTCATATCCTCTCGCACCAAGGGCTATACATGACCCGAAAGGACAGAATCAAGTTTCTGACTGAAGCGGTCAGCTATCATCGAGAATTATACTATAATCATTCAGCGCCAGAAATTTCAGATGCTGAATTTGATGCGTTGTGGGATGAATTAAAATCACTCGATCCAGAAAACTCAGTTCTGCACCAAGTGGGCCCAGAACCACTTCCAGGAACTGTCAAAGTTGAACATAAGTTCCCAATGCTATCTTTAGATAAAGGCACCACTGGGGGGGATATTACTCACTTCGTCACCCAGTCGACTGCAGGTGGTAAGCGATATTTGGCACAACCTAAATTAGATGGTTCGGCATTATCTTTGGAGTATGTTGCTGGTAATTTACACAGAGCAGCCACCAGAGGTAGCGGTGAGCGAGGTGAAGATGTGACTTTGAATGCTAAATTAATTTCTAATATTCCATCTCGTCTAAAAATTCCAATAGATTGTCATGTAAGAGGTGAAGTAGTAATGCCTCTGAAAATTTTTGAAGAAAAATACAAACACGTTTCGCCAAATCCAAGAAATCTTTGTTCTGGAGCATTACGACAAAAGCATGGTGATGGAAAGGCCGAGGCTTCCGATTTGGTATTTTGTGCATATGATGTTAAATTTCTAAATGACTCTCCTCAAGCAGTGTATGATAGTGAATTACTATCATTTTTACAAAATTCAATTGGAATAGAGCCGGCGCCTTGGCAAATTTTTGAATCTGATTCGCCACAAACTGAAATGATTCAGTATACAGAAGAATGGAGTGCGAAAAGATCTGATTATGATTTTGAAATCGATGGTATAGTTTTCAAAGTCGATTCATTATCTCAACGCGAAAGATTAGGTTTTACTGCACACCACCCTAGATGGGCTCTTGCCTGGAAATTTCCACCCGAAGAAGCAACTTCGGTACTGTTACATGTAGATTGGCAAATAGGTAGAACAGGAAATATAACGCCCGTTGCGCGTATTGCCCCTCAAACAGTTGGTGGAGTTACTGTAGAAAATACAACATTGCATAACCCCGGAGAAGTTGAAAGATTAGGAGTGAAAATTGGCGATAAAGTTCTAATTGTTAGACGAGGCGATGTTATCCCAAAAATAGAATCAAGCCTTGGTCCGGCAGCTATTACAGATTTAGAGAATAGATTTCATGCTGATGGAACACAATTCACTGGCAAACTCCCACCTAGTAGCAAAATTACAGCACCTTCCATTTGTCCTGCATGTCCGGCAAATTTAGTTGTTGAGGGAGCATTCCTAAAGTGCTTAGATCTAATGTGTGGCTCTAGGACGAGTAGATCGATAATTTACTGGTGTCGCGCATTGGAAATGGATGGAATTGGTGAAAAATTAGTTGAGCAACTACTCGATTCTAATTTGATTGAGGATATTGCAGATTTATACAAATTAGAGAAGTATCAATTACTTCAGTTAGAAAGAATGGCAGAAAAATCTGCTAATAATGTTCTAACCGAAATTGACAGAACAAAAAGCATGAATCTAAGCAAGTTTCTCCATGCATTAGGGCTTCCAGGGATCGGTCCTGAATTAGCGTCATTAGTTGCTCAGCAAACTAAGAGTTTCGAGGGACTGATGAAATGGGTAGATGATGCAAAAGCCGAGCCTGGCGATCAAAACTTCGGTCCAATAAATGATTCTAAAGGAAAACCATTCAAACAAAATTCTGCCTTACGGTTGATGTGTGAAAATGAAGGCATCGGCTCTAAAGTAGCATTACAAGTTAGAAATGGACTAGATTCAAGAAAAGAACTTCTCATCAAACTCTCACAATATCTTTCTCTCAGTGACGAGCCAGAGATGACTTCAAGAGGGTCATTAAGTGATATGACCTTCTGTATTACAGGGAGTTTAAGTAATCCAAGAAAAGAAATACAATTAATGATTAAAGCAGCAGGAGGAAAGGTTGTAGGTAGTGTATCGTCAAATTTAGATGTACTAGTTGTAGGTGAAAATGCAGGCTCAAAATTAGCCAAAGCGAATTCTCTAGGAGTTAAAGTTTGGAATGAAGAAGAATTGATTAATGCATGCAGTGAAAATTTGAATAAATCCTCAGAAGATATAGAATCTACAAATATTCAAAGCAGTCTCTTTGACTATAATTGATATCAAATACGCAACCATTCAAACAAATTAGGGTTAACCTTCAATACTAAGGGAGATTACAACAACCATGAACTACCCGAAGATGGTTTATGCCGTCTTGTTGATTCTTTTAATTTCGGTAATTCCGTTAACTGAAGGTAAAGAAAACGGTAAACTCAATTCCGGAACTGGGTGCGGCTGTCATTCTCAAAGCGGTTCAAATGTTGCAACACCTTCTCTATCAGGTACTCCAACAAAGTATACTCCTGGACAAACGTATCAACTGACAATTTCAGTTAGTGGAGGAGTTTCTGGTTCAGGTGGCGGCTTTAGTCTTGATATTGATAAAGGAACAATGAGTTACATGGGTTTCGCAGTCAATATTAATTCTGCAGGAGATAGTGCTACTCATTCTATTACAGGTAGTAGTTCTAGAACTTGGGGCCTAGATTGGACAGCACCTAATTCTGGTTCTGGAGCAGTAACCTTCCAATTAGCGGCAATGACGTCAAATGGGGATGGCTCAGATTCTGGCGACAGGTGGGGCACACTAACACTTCAAGTTCCTGAAGATATTCCAGTTAATCAACCACCTTCTGCAAATAGTGCTATGTTAACTCCCACAGATGCTAGAACCGCAGATAGCCTAACACTTTCATATTCTTATTCAGACCCAGATGGAGACCCTGAATCGGGTACTGTAATTACATGGTATAAAGACGGAATTGCACTTCAACAGGGGACGGTCCCAGGAAAGATAGCATCTTCATCATTGACAAATAAAAATGAGCAATGGTACGCTGAAATAACTCCATCGGATGGTCAAGATTCTGGTTCAACAATTACCAGTAATACAGTTATAATTCAAAATACCCCTCCATCATTTTCAACTCCGAGTATATCACCTTCTCAACCATCATCTAACGATGATTTATCATTTACAATTAATGCTAATGACGAAGATCAAGATACTTTGACAACTGAGGTTAGATGGTTTCTAAATGGACAATTGATGAGCGATTTGAATGATGAATTAACGGTTCCTTCCCTAGCCACAAGGGATGGCGATGACTGGTATGTCGAGGTCAGAGTTTCTGATGACGAAGACACTACTGTTTGGAAAACTTCTCAAACTGTAACAATAGGTCTAGGAGGCCCATTAAATAATCAACCAACGGTTGATTCAGTTTCCATTCAACCATCAAACCCTACCACATTAGATTCATTGATGGTAAGTTTCAATTCTAATGATTTAGATGGAGACGCCATTGTAGATTCTCAAATCGAATGGTATCTTGATGGAAACTTAGTAAATGACTTATCTGAATTAACCTTACCATCTGAACAGACCTCTAAGAATCAAGAATGGAAAGCTCATGTTAGAGTATATGATGGAACTGATTGGTCACAATGGACGCCTAGCCAATCAGTTTCCATAATTAATTCAAAACCAATAATAGAGATTGTAGAACTGGATTTTTCACAAACCACCACAACTCAGAATATTAGTATGAATTATTCTATGATAGATGCAGATGGCGACCACCCCTCCTCTCCTGATGTGAGATGGTTCAAAAATGGCATAGAACAAAGCAATTTACAAAACCAAGAAACTCTTCTAAGTTCACAAACAAGTAAAGGAGATAACTGGACTGTTTATGTCAAGGCTTATGATGGACAAGAATTTAGTATTGATTCATTGTCCGCATCTGTATTGATTTCGAACTCTGCGCCTACTTCGATTGTAGAATTAAACCACACTCCTCTTCAAGATATGACTTTGACTATTACGAATAACGATGAAGATGGCGATACAGTATCTAATGAAATTAATTGGTTTAGAAATGGATTCAAAGAAGGTTCGCTTACAGGTCAATTAGTAGTCCCTTCACAATTAATTGGAGCAGGACAAGTATGGTCTGTTGAAGTAATTCCTAATGATGGAGAATCTAACGGTACAATAGTTTCTTCCCAATTAGTTGTTGAAAACTTACCGCCAAATGCAGTAGTAGATATTGAAAGTATAGAATTGTGGGATAATGAAGAGATTGTAGTAAATGGCAAAAACTCGACAGATTTAGATGGATTTATCGATAAATATTCTTGGCAATGGTGGGATAATAATGGTAATTCTGGTAGCGGTACTGGTAAGTCATTTTCTTTTTCACCGATGGGAGATGTTATGTTAAAATTGATAGTTGAGGATGAGTTTGGAGAGATAGGTGAAGATTCAATTAATTTCCAAACAGAGGTAGGTCCAAAGGTTTCTCAACTAAAGGTTGAAGGTGACGGAGAACAAGTACGATTATCTTGGAATTGGGACGGACCAGTTGCTACCTTTGAGATATTTAGAAATGGGGATTCACTATCAATTATTAGTGAATATGGCTTTACCGATACTCCGCTTCTTTCGGGGTCAACAGATTATACAGTTAAGCCAATTATTGATGATAGAACTATCAATTCTGGTGCCAACACAGTTGAGGGATTCATAGTCGATTCAGTAGATCCCAAATCAAGTGATGTATCTGTCACAGGCGGGCTAATAACTGGAATAATATTCATTGCGATTAGTTTTGGGACTCTTGCTATGGTATTTTTCGATAGGAGGGATTGAATGTTTAGAAGGATTAGAGTATTACTAGTATTTTCTTTACTTCTTAGCGTTAGTACCTTTTCTCAAGCGAATCCTGGAGGCGTGGGTGACGGTGTTTTTGATATGCAATGTGGAGGTGCTTGCCATGGAGACTCTTCATTAAACCAGACTTCATCAGCTGTAATTGAATTTGAAATTCAAGGCACACCCTATCTCGAACAACCTATTTCAATAAATGCAGTAGCCTCTGGCTCTCAATTGAGCGTTTATGATAATATAGGGATGTTTTTGTTAACCGATACAACAGGGCATAGTGATACTCCTAAGGATGCAGGTTGGGAGATTTTATCAGATTCTAATGGAGGCACTAACAACTATCTAGAAGGTAGCATGGATGTTGGAATGGATAATTTTTCAGTCTCTTGGACAATCAAACCTACTGAATTAACTACGACGACATTCTATGTTTCTATCCATCATGGTGGTGATGATATTCCTTATTTTGGTATTAGTCAAGGCTTTGATTTAGAAGTGCTCCCAATACCTGATAATTTACCTAGATTAGCAGCAGATTTCATTCCACAAACAACTAGAGATCTAGGAGAAGAGACAACAGTAAAAATTGAGACAGAAGACGTCTCAGGCGTTCTTATTGAATGGAAAGTAGAAGGTAGTACAATTACTACTGTTAATGCTAACTTTTCTGAAAATGGCATCTGGCACTTCACAGTTCCAGCATCAAATCAACCATCGATGTTACAGTGGAGGGCTATTTTAGATGGCGAGGGACCATCACAAACAACCCCTTGGTTTACTTTGGTTGCACAAGAACCTCCATTTGAAGTAGATGAGACGGCTGTTTATCTCCAATCATTTGCCTTATTCATTTTTGTTATTGGAATTGTACTTACATTGCAAACAAGATTCTCTAGGGATTTTAATGAACAAAAACATTGGGAACAAACTGAAGCAATAATTAATCAAGAATCACCTAATAATTCTCCACCCTTGCCAAATGGCGAGTTACCCCCTGGATGGACTATGGAACAATGGGAATGGTATGGCCATGAATATCTCAATGAACAGGAGGCAGGGCAATGATATCTTCTGCTACATTTCATGTCATTTCAACAGAATTAGTGGTTGGGTCTTTTGCTATGGCTGGATTATGCTTCTTACTCCATGCACTTTGCCGGTATGGAATAATTAACAGTAAAAATTTAATTCAAATTACAGATAATGTTGCCCACTTTGCACTATTTTTTGGAATTCTAGCGACCCCATTCGCCATATTTAGCGGTATTTCAGCGTCACCAAATTCTGGATTTTCTACGCCCATTTTGGTCAATAAGATGTTTCTATCCATGACCGGTTTTGGATTGGCTATATCAGCGCTAGTAGTTAGGTGGAAATTTGGAATAAAGATTTTACAACAAAGAAAAACCATGTTAATTCAAACATTTGCAGGAATGTCTGCAAGTGGAATGATGCTTCTTACAGCATCTGCCGGGGGAACATTTTCCCGTGGAGAATCTTTACTCGACTTCTTCAGTCTTCCTTATGACTCAATATTACTTATGCCAATTACAATTAGTTCGCTACTACTATTATCCGGAATTCTTTCGATAATTACAGCTATTATACAAATGAGAAAGGTCTCATCCATACAACATTGAATTACCAGAATTGGATTCAGGAGTTGGAATATTTGCTCCTTCCATCATAGATTGTAACTGCGCTTCTAGGAACTCCGCTTCTTGGATTAGAGGTTCATGAGGTAGATCAATTGCAGGTAATAAATTATTCAAGTGTTCTATTAGAGTTGCTGCAGCTCTAGCATCAGGGAAACGCGGGTCAGCCTCAACCATTATTGACATCAAATCAAGACCTCTTCGTCGAGCCTCACCGAGGATAGATGCATTGATACCTTTGATAACACCTTGTTGTAAGAGAGGGATATTCATATCTTCTAACATTTTTCTACTCTTGTCATTGGCACCAATTCCCACTATATCGATACCTTCAGTATCTTCGTACTCAATTACGGGTTCAGCTCCGTTAAGATTTGCCTTCATTCCACTTTTAGCAAAAGCATCAATAACTACTCCAGCCACAATTTTTTGTTCTTTAGACCACTCAAACATTGCCCAAACAATGTCATGTGCAAGAGCCTCTGGAACGACTAATTCACTCATCAGTAATATTACTTGGTCACATCCATCAATAGTACATTTTGGTTTGCCAGCATATGCTCTAATCGGGGGAAGCGGAACTCCTTCTTGGACCAATGTAAGTGCTGGTAATCTAGCATCAACAACACCTCCAATAAATTCTAATTGCAGGTGGTCGATAAGGAAATGTGCTACGACACTAGAAACCATACCAACACTTGGGAA
>MDTG01385990.1_pt1 | contig 12977 bp, 17 predicted proteins | sample 811421 | NCBI WGS metagenome assembly MDTG01 (sample SAMN05326645, study PRJNA326480) | marine metagenome | isolation source: seawater | place: Pacific Ocean: South East | collected 2011
ATGAATAATATAAATGAAATTTATACAAACAAAGCTTAAAAAAGTCCAGATCATTGAATATTCAAGTTTTAGTGATACTAGAGGTTCTTTTTGCGAAATATATAACAAAGAATTTTTCAATAAAAATGGAAATAAAGTAAAATTTTTAACTGACTCATTCTCATACTCCAGCAAACATGTTCTTAGAGGTTTACATGGAGATTTTCAGACATGGAAATTAATTACATGTGTGAAAGGCTCTATATATTTGGTTGTAGTAAACAATATAAATTATGAAAAAGAATATAAAAGATGGATTAATTTAGAATTATCAAAAGAATTTAATACATCTTTATTAGTCCCACCTGGATATGGAGTTGGATATTTTGTAAAAAGTAAAGAGGCTATTGTTCATTATAAGCAGTCAACTCTATATGAAAGAAAAAAACAGTTTAGTATCAAATGGAATGATAAAAATTTTGATTTTAAGTGGCCTAGTAAAAAACCAATTCTATCAGAAAGAGATAAATAAATTAAATTTGTTGAATAAAATTATCGAAATAATATTTTTTTACTCTAATTGATGCGTTTTCAATAATTTTAGTATAATTGATAAAATTTTTTGATATTTCATTAATTTTATCAATTAAATCTTCGTAGTTATCCCAATAAATGAAGTGCCTATTTGGTTCAAACCATTCTTCTATTACATTCCATGGGTCTCTTTTCATTAACATAAGTGTTTTTGTTGATGCTGCTTCTATCATTCTAGTTTTCATTTGAGGAAGAATTTTATTACTTATGACATAGTCATACCCAGCAAATTTTTTAATACCAGAAATTTTCTTAAAATTATCTAATTCCCAATCTTTCAAATAAAGAAGGTTAGAACCAATTAATATTTTTGAGTCATAATAATAATTCCATTTTTGAATATTTGTTAAAGAGTGCTTATAGTTTAAAAAAAAAGGCCATTCTAGGTATTTTCTTTTTTGGTGTGATATAACGAGATTTTTAAAATTTTTAATAGTTTTTAACATATTTATATGATCTTTAGAATAAACACCTCCACAATAAACAACATCATAAGTTTTATTTGCATTTAAATGATGATATTTGTTGAAAGGATCTTGAGAAAAAGTAGGAATTGGAGCAAATTTGTACTTTGTTGTGCCTAATTTATTATTTAGAAATTCAGAAGTATAAGGGCAGCTTGAATAAATAACTTCAAAATATTCTTGTCGTTTTAGAATATCTTCAAAATTTTTTAGAAATAAGTCACATGGAATTGAATGATTGATAAAAATTTTAGTTTTTATGTTTTTATTATTTTGTTTTTGTGACTCAAGTTTATCATCTAAGATCCAATCCAAACCATAAAATAAAGCTTTGTCTTTATCTTTATTTTTATATTTTTCAAAATTGCTATTCTGAAACTCGTCAAAACTATAATTATGCTCAAAGGATATAAAAAAATTCATTTATATAATATTTATCAAGTACTATCTAAAATTAATACTATTTAAAATATTACAAATTTTAATAATTTTTTTTTTTGGAAGACTTGGATAATTGCCAATGTAGTAGCCAAAAAAATGGATATGATCAACTTCTTTAAAATCTTTAAGGTTAATATCAATTATATTCTTTAAATATGGCTGTCTTAATTGATTTCCCCCTCCAGCATTACCTCTTCTAAATTCAATTTTATTCTTGGTCATTATTTTTTCCAATAAATCCCGATTATGAAAACTTTTATTTTTTAAAACTAATGGAAATGCATAATTTGAATTTCCTTCTAATTTATAATCAGTTCTATAATGGTCCTTACTCAAATTATTTAAAAATAATTCAAGATTTTTTGATCTCTTTAGGTTGTTTTGAGTTAGCCTCTTTAATTGACTAATACCTATAATGGCGGAAATTTCATTACTTCTCATGTTATAAGCCGGATACATGAAAATGAACTCTCTAGATAATTTAGGAAATTTACTTATTATTTTTTTTTTATATTTTGTATTATTATTGTCTCGTAAAAGGCCATGAGATCTCAACATAAGTAATAATTCATAAATATCTTTTTTATTTGTACAAATCATACCTCCTTCAATGGTAGATAAATGATGAGCATAATAGAAAGAAAAATTTGAAATAATACCAAATGTGCCTAATTTCTTATTTTTAAATGATGCACCATGTGACTCACAAACGTCTTCAATTAAGTGAATTTTTTTCTTTTTTAAAATTTTAAGTAAATTTTCTGAAAGCCCGTTAAAACCTTGCGCGTGTGTAATAAAAACAGCCAGAGTTCTTTTATTTAACTTTTTGATAACGTCATTTTCATCCATAGATAGAGTTTTTGGGTTTATATCAACAAAGACAGGTTTAAAATTATTCTGAATAACAGAAGCAATATCTGATACCCATGTAAGAGATGGTAATATAATTTCTCCTGAACCATATCTTATCTTCATTGCTAACAATGATAATAAATTTGCTGATGATCCTGAGTTTACAAAAACGCTATATTTCACACCTAACCACTTGGACCATTTTTTTTCAAATTCTTGAACTTTTTTATTTTGGGTAAGAATTGGATTTGTTTTTAAAAATTTAATAACGTTATTAAGATCGCTAGCAATGATGTTATTTTCCATTAATTTATGTTTAAAGGTCATTTTAATCTATTTTAGAATATAATATTTGACTACCTATGGTATCAAATCCAAAATTAACTCTTTTTAATTTACTAAACTTTTTTGTTAGATTCATTCTATCTTTGTTATTTTTAGTTAGAAAAAGAACGAAACCACCTCCACCTGCTCCAAGTAATTTACCTGAAAGAGCACCATTCTTTTTAGCTGTGTCAAAAATATGGTCTATTTTACTATCACTTACTTTTGCAGAAAGATTTTTTTTTATTTTCCATGTTTCATCTAATAGCTTAGATATTTGGTGTATCATCTTGTTATCAGAACAATCAGAATAAAGAATATTTTTTGCTTCTTGTGTAATCGAATTGATGTGCGATAGAAGATTGGAATTTTTATCTAAATTTTTTAATTTATCTTTTTCAATTCTATTGGCATTTCTAGAAAACCCAGTAAAAAAAAGTAAGGATGAATCTAAAATTTTTTTCATTCTTTTCTGGCTTATACTTATAGGTGTGATTATTTTTCTATTATTTTTTCTAAATTTTATACTATTAAAGCCCCCAAAACTTGATGCAAATTGATCCTGAGAACCAACACTTTCATTCAAAATATTTTGTTCTATAAAAGTAGCTTTTTCGGCTAGTTCATATTTACTTATAATTTTTTGATTTAAGCTATACATAGCTTGGATGAGGGCAACAGTGAAGGCTGAACTTGAACCTAAACCAGATTGAGCAGGCAAATCTGAATTATGACTAATATCAAGACCAGACCTATCATCATGAATATCGGCTAATATTGCTTTTATAGTTGGGTGTTTAATTTGATGAATAGATTTTGTAAACTCATTTTGAAAATATCTAAGTCTATATTTAAAATTAAAAAATGGTGGTAGTCTTTTTAATAGAACGTATGTGTACTTATCAATGGTGGTGCTAATTACCTCTCCAGAATTATCTAAATACCATTCAGGAAAATCGGTACCTCCACCAAAAAAAGATATTCTTAGTGGAGATCTAGCAATAATCATAAACAAGTAATAGACAATTTTTAAATAAATATCTATAAGATTATGGTAAAAGAACCAATGCCAAAAAAAAAAATTCTCATATTGGGTGCGAGTGGATTTATTGGATATAATTGCTTAATACATTTTGCAAAAAATAAAAATTATATTGTTTCAGGAACTTACAATAACAATAAACCAAAAAATATTAAAGGTGTTAAACTTTATAAAATAGACCTTACTAATATCGAAAAAATAAAAAATATTTTTAAGGGTGTAGATATATTGATACAAGCCGCTGCTACAACTAGTGGTGCAAAAGATATTCTCTCTAAGCCCTATATGCATGTAAATGATAACGCAATTATGAATTCTTTTGTTACAAAAATTGCTTACGATAATCAAATCAAACATGTAATAATTTTTAGTTGTACTGTAATGTACAAGTCTTCAAAGTATGCACTTAAGGAAGATGACTTTGACCCCAATGATGAAATGTATGATAAGTATTTTGGTGCAGGTTGGATGAAAGTTTTTGTTGAAAAAATGTCAGAGTTCTACTCAAGATTTAAAGTTAATAAATATACGTTAATCAGACATACAAATATTTATGGGCCATATGATAAATTTGATTTGGAAAAATCTCATGTTTTTGGAGCTACAATTACAAAAGTAATCAATAATAAAAAGTCCATAATAGATGTATGGGGAGATGGAAAAGAAAAAAGAAATTTTCTTTATGTGTCTGATTTAATGAGATTTATCGATCTTGTTATAAAAAAGCAGAAGACTTATTTCGAAGTATTTAATGTTGGTTCGAAGGACTCTATATCCGTGGCTGATTTAGTAAAACAAATAATATTAATTTCAAAAAAAAATATTTTAATAGAATATCAAAAAACTAAACCCACATTAAAAACGGATATACTTATTGACTCTTCAAAAGCAAAAAAAATAGTTGGTTGGGAGCCTAAAGTTTCTTTATCACAAGGTATTAAAAAAACAATATTATGGTATAAGAAAAACTTAATATGAAAAAAGCAATTATAATATCTGGAAATCTAGCCCAAGATCATGAGTTTATTTATCCTTTTTATAGGTTATTGGAAGAAGGTTTTGAAGTTGATGTATGTATGCATGAAGGTCAACCTGTAAAAGGGATTCTAGGAACTGACTTACCACCAAATAAAAACCATAAAGTAAAATCAATAGATAATGTTAAAACTACTGATTATGACCTTCTCATTATACCCGGAGGAGTTAAAGCAATGGAAAAAGTAAGACAAAATCTAAAAATTATTGACTTCATCTCAATGTTTCATGCAGAAAAAAAATTAATAGGATGTATATGCAGCGGAGCTCAGCTTTTAATCTCAGCCAAAATTGTCAAAGGGAAAAAAATATCGGGTTACTATAGTATGATGGACGATATAATTAATGCAGGTGCATTATATACAGACCTGCCAGCTGTTATAGATGATAGGATAATAACCACTGCCCATTATAAAGATATGGGACCTTGGATGAAAGCTATTATAGATACTTATAACAATGGGGAATAATAGAGATATCCCAGAAAATTTTAAAGTCATTAAACCATGGGGCAGTGAATACACTATTTATAAAAATTCAGTTACTACAACAAAATTACTTAAACTTTTTCCAAATAAACAAACATCATTGCATTGTCACCCTATTAAAAAAACTGGTTTTATATTGCTTGATGGTGAGGTTAATGTTGATGTAGGTTTTTATGATAAAAAAATTTTAAAATCAATTTCAAAACTTATGATCAGGCCAGGCTTATTTCATAGAACTGAAAATAAAACAAATAAAATTGCTACTATTTTAGAAATAGAAACTCCAATAGATATTGATGATTTAGTAAGATTTAAGGATGATTATGGCAGGAAGGATCTTCCATATGAAGGAAAAAACAATATGGAAAAAATTAGTGATGACGACATTGTGTTTACTACCCCTGAATTAAATTCATCCAAAAAATATGAATTTTTAAACTCCATTATAAAAATACAAAAAACTAATAAAATAGAGTCTTTAAAAAATGCTCCAAAAAATGAAATATTTTGTATATTAGATGGGGGTCTTTATGCCGAAAATGATAAGGTTGTTTTAAGTCCTGGGGACATTGTCAAGACTGATACTATAAAAAAGTTAGCAGAAGCTTTTAATATTAAAAATGAATTATCTTATTTATCAATAAATTATGAAAAATAAAAAATTTCTAATAGATGTTTTTAAAAAAGCATCGATTTCAAGACATTTTGAAATTAATGTTTTTAATTCTGTTAAATCTAAAGAAATTCAAATTCCTGTCTATTTATCAGCTGGTCAAGAAACAATTAGCGCTTCTCTTGCTACAATTATAGATAAATTAAAATTTAAACCTCTTATATTTGCTCAGCATAGATGTCATGCAACATATCTATCCTTTGGGGGTGATATTAAAAAACTTTTATTAGAATTACTTGAGGATGAAAACGGTTGCACGGGTGGCCTAGGCGGGTCTGCTTCTATTCATTCAAAAAAAATTAATATGTTTGGACATGATGGACATATGGGCACACAAGTACCTATTGCAACTGGAGCATGTTATCAGTCAAAGAAACCTACAATAGTATTCATGGGGGATGCTTCAGCAGAGGAGGATTACGTATTAGCAGCTCTCGGTTGGGCTTCAACAAAGAAACTACCAATATTATTTATAGTTGAGGACAATAATCTCTCAATTTTAACTGAGAAGAAAACTAGAAGAAATTGGCATATGCACGATGTAGCAAAATCTTTTAAAATGCAAGCATTTGATATAAAAGATAATCCTTTAGAAATTTTGAAATATAAAAACCTACTTTTTAAAAAGCCCTTACTTTTGAATATCAATACAAATAGATTATTTTGGCATTCTGGTGCTGGAGTAGACTCACATGATACTTTTGATAGATATAAAAGTTTAAAGAAAAATTTAGGAAATGATGGAATAATTATTGATGAAAACTCAAAAAAGAAAATGAATTTACTATGGAAAAAAACCTTCGAGAAACAATTAAAGATATAATTAAAAAACACCTTACGACTAATAAAGGTAAAGTTTTTGGACAGTGTCTCACTGCTGTTGGATGGGTGGGAGGTACTTTACCTGAACTTTATGAAAAAGATGGCATGGTTGATATATCTATGGCAGATGTCGCAGATGGAGGATTTGTAGTTGGTGCAGCATTAATGAAATCTAGACCTATATACGTAATAAGATATCAAGGTTTTAATTGGTACAATTGTCCTATGGTTATCAACTATGCAGCAAAATCAAAAGAAATTTGGGGAACTCCCTGCCCTGTTTTTGTGAGGGGAATAGCAATGGAGGGAAAAATTGGCCCAGTTGCAGGTTCCTCTCACCACTCTTTATACTATAGAATGCCCGGTATAAAAATTGTCTCTCCTATGACACCTTTGGAATATAAGAAAATTTATAAAAATTATTTAGAGGATGATGAAGTTTATTACGTATCTGAACATAGGGGAAGTTATGAAAATTGCCTGGAGTATAAAAACGATATAGCTGGAAAAAAAGATATAATTTTAGTTGCGATATCAATAACTAGGTTTAATGCTTATAAAGCAAAATTAGAATTAGAAAGATATGGGTTTAAAGTAGGTATTATACATTTATTATGGCTAAAACCACTTGGTATATCCTCCAAAGAAATGAGTTCAATTAAAAGAGCTAAATTTGGAGCCTTAGTTTTAGATGATGATTACGAAGATGGTATTGCAAAGAGTATTGCAAACGATATAAGTATTAAGACAAACAAAATTATTCACACTTTGGGCTTAAAGAATAGAAGTGCAGGTTTTTCATCAAAATCAGATAATTTACCTCCAACAATCAAAGAAATTATGAATAAAGTTCAAAAAATTTTAAAATATAAAAATGTTTAAAAATAAAAAAGTACTGGTAGCTGGTGGTACTGGAATGGTCGGGATTCAATTAATTAAAAAATTGAATAAACTAGGTGCTAAAGTATTTGTTACATCGCTAGATAAAGTAAATTCAAAAGAACTTAATATAGTCAAGTTTTATAGGCTCGATTTGGTTGAAGTTCAAAACTGTTTAAAAGTCACTAAAGGTATGGATATCGTTTTCAATCTTCTTGGGGTAACTGGCTCGCCTGATACAAATATAAAAAATCCAGGTAGTTTCATGATGTCAAATTTATATTGTGCCGTAAATCTTCTTTACGCTGCTCAAAAAAATAAAGTAAAAAAATATCTATATACGAGCACATACGGTGTTTATGGACCGGCAGAGATTTTAAAAGAAGAAAATGTCTGGAAAACTTTTCCGTCTGAGCATGACAAATATGCTGGTTGGGCAAAAAGAATGGGCGAATTACAGATTGAAGCCTATAAAAAAGAGTATGAATTTGAAGGTCTTTATATTGTTAGACCAGCAAATATCTATGGACCAAATATGAACTTTAATCCAAAAAATTCCATGGTTGTTGCCTCACTTATTAGGAAAATGTTTATGTCCAAAAATAATAAAATTGAGGTTTGGGGGGACGGTAATAATATAAGAGACTTTGTTTATTCCAAAGATGTAGCTGAAAGCATGATACAAGTCATTAAAAATAATATTCAAATACCTATAAACTTAGGTAGTGGAAAAGGTATTTCAATTAGAAAACTAATAAATATTATTCGCAAGTCAAAATTTTTAAAAATAAAACCTGATATAATTTATCAGTCAAACAAACCTTCAGGAGATAAGAAGAGGGTATTAGATACAAGATTAGCTAAAAAATATAAAATTAAATTAAATACACCTCTTAAAAAGGGAATTGACGAAACAATTAAATGGTATTTAAAAAATATAGAGGATTTGGAAAAAAGGCATTCTTTTTTTTAAATTATAATATTTGATTAATAGAAAATTTAAAAAATGTCTAATAACTGGTGCTAGTGGCTCAGGAGGAAGCTATCTTGCTGAGCATATTCACAAAAAAGATCCAAGTATTGAGTTAAATGGCACATATAGAAAAAAAAATTTTATTACAAAAAAATTAAAAAATATTACTTTACATAGGTGTGATTTAACAAATTTTAAACAAATTAATAAATTGCTTACTAATCACAAACCAGATTTAATTTACCATTTTGCATCTAATGCTGATGTGCGTGGTTCATTTGATGAGCCAATGAATGTTATAAATAACAATAATAACGTCACTTTAAACTTATTAGAGTCTATAAGAATAATAGATAATTATAACCCTATTGTAGTTATATGTAGCACTTCTGAGGTATATGGCTTAGTTAAAAGAAAAGATACTCCCATCAAGGAATCACAAAACTACAAGCCTGCAAGTCCTTACGCAATATCTAAGACCTTCCAAGATATTTTAGCTCAAAATTATTATATGAATTATGGTTTAAATGTAATCATTACTAGGATGTTTACTTATTTAAATCCAAGAAGATTTAATTTATTTGCATCTTACTGGGCACTTCAAATAGCACAAATAGAAAAAGGTCTAGCTAAGAAATTGAGACACGGAAACCTTAATTCAATAAGAACTTTGCTTAGCATCGAAGATATGTGCCAGGGGTATTTTCTTGCTGCTGTAAGAGGTAAGATTGGCGAAATTTATAATATCGGAGGCACAAAACCTTTTAAAATTAAAGAAATATTAGGTAAACTAATTGAAAAATCATATTTAGATAAAATTGATTGTTCAATCGATAAAAAATTATTAAGAAAAACAGATGTTACTCTTCAAATACCCTCTATTGTAAAATTTACCAAACATACTAAATGGAAACCAAAACAAAATATTGACGATAATTTAACTGATCTTTTAGAAGAGTGTAGAAGAATTGTTAATATCCAGAAAGTCTAGAATTAATTAAATATTAAAAGGCTTCCTTTTTGCTGTTTTTCCAGGAACATACCTTTCAGTATTATTTATAAAACCTAGAGCCAGAACATATCTATTTTTTTTACTTTTATTTGCACCGCTACCATGGAATATATGATTGGATATAACAATAGCATCACCAAATTTACAATTACAATTTGTATTATTAAATTTATCCAAGGATTTATCTTTTTTCCCTACCCCATCAAGATTAAAAATATTGGCTTTTTTATTTATTTTAAGTTTATGACTTTTCTTGGCAAAATTTAAAGTTCCGTTTAATCTATTTGTATTCACAAGAGGTATCCAAAGATTGAAGCTATTATCTCTTCCTGTTTTTAAAAAAAAATCATCTTGATGTTGTCCATACCCTTTTGTTCCTGGAGGATTGAAAAAAAACTCTGATTGAAGACCATAAATATTTTTATAATCTAAAATATATTTCAATAAAAATTGCAGGTATTTATTTTTATATATTAAGTTTACCTCAGGTACAACTTTGTGGATTTGAAGATATTTTGTGTTTCCTATTTTTCTATCTTTTTGAAATTTTAAGGATTTTTTCAAAATTATATTAAGATTTTTTTTATCTATAATTGACTCTAAATGTAAATAACCATCGTTTTCGAATTTGCTTTTAAGGTTATTTAAATAAGTTTCAATTTTCACAATATCTACAATACTTTTTTAACAATTTAATGGAAGTAGTATTTTTTAAGTCTAAATATCTATTTAATTTTTTATTGTTTGCCCTGATACAATTAAAATAAAATTTTCCATAGTTAAATTTTTTTTTAATTTTTTTTGATAGAGAAATTAAATTTATATAATCACTTCTGTTAAAATTTAATATTCCTACAAAATTATTATTTTTTTCAATAAATTGAAGTATTTCTTCATGATCTACAAATGAATACATGCTCTCTTTTGTAAGAGAAAGACTAGGATTTTTGTAATAAAGGATTTTATATATATTATTTTTTTCATGTATTTACCAATTAAAGTACCGACTCTTAGTATGATCATATTTTTTTTATTAAAAAAAGACTCACTCAATATTTTAGATTTATTATAAAGAGACGAATTTTTTTTTATGTATAATTTAGTATTTTCTAGAGTGTTACTTGAATTTTCATAAACGATTAGAGATGATATAAATATTATTTTTTGAGATTTTAATTTAGATATCAAATAAGAGTGTCTTATGCTTTCAATTGCTTTTGTTATATCTTCGCCTGCATAAAAACCGCAATGCACTATCAAATCCCATTTTATCTTTTGATAATAGGACGGTTGAGTTTTTCTATCGTATTTATGTGTTCCTATTTTTTTGTATAGATATTTTCCTAAACCTGATGATGTACCTGATATCAAGATTTTTCTTTGATTATTCATATTTATTGATTTTTAAAGTAAACTAATTATATTATATAATATGAATCATAAAATATTCATTTATAAAAATAAAATACTAAAAGAACATAAAAAATTTTATAAAGAAAATGGATATCTAGTTCTAAGAAATGTTTTTAAGAAAAATGAAGCTGATAAACTAGACAAATCAATAAGTAAATTCGCTGATAAGTATTGGCATAATATTATGAATCCTGACAGGATTGAATTTTTGCTTTCCCAAAGTATTGAGAAGTTAAAATCTTTCAAAAATGATAACGATAGAATTAAGTTTATAAAAGATGCAAATCATACTGCAGACCTATATAGATCATACCTATTAGATCCTCGAATAGATTTGATAATGAAATCTGTTATAGGAAAAAAAGTAGATGGTCTAATGACACATGTAATTTTTAAACATAAAAGTTCAAAATTTTCAAAAATGTCATGGGTTCCTCACCAAGATAATTCTTATGCACAAATGCAAAAAGATTGTTATGTTACTGCTAACTTATTTATCCAAAAAGCTATAAAAGAAAATGGATGCTTGTACATCTACCCTGGCTCTCATAAGTTTGGTCTACTGAAATTTAAGGGATATAAAAGCTATCATGCAAATACTGGCCAAAAACCTGGTAATAGAATCGTTCAAACCATAAGTGAAGAAAATAAAATTAATCTTGAGGTTAAGCCAGGTGATTTTTTAATTATGAATGGTAATGTTGTTCATGGTTCTTACCCTAATACCTCAAAAAAACTATCTAGACATCTTCTCTCATTTAATTATGGGGTTAGCGGTAAGAAATTTGTCCCAGGTATAACAGCTCAAAGAAAAGCTATACCGTTTAATTAACTTAAAATAGATGTCCTCAAGTAAATTGTTAAAAGAAAGATTTGATGCAAATTCTAATTTATTTAATAATTTTAATAACACTCAATTTCAAAAGTTTGATGAATTATGTTCTAAAATTATTGAAACTTTTGGAAATAAAAAAAAATTATTAATTTATGGGAATGGTGGTAGCGCAGCAGACTCAATTCATTTTACGGGTGAATTAGTTGGAAAATTTAAAAAAAAAAGAGATCCCTTGGCAGCAATCTGCTTGAATACTAATATTGCGGTTATCAGCTCTATTGGCAATGATATGAATTTTAATCAAATATTTTTAAGACAATTAAAAGCTATATATCAAAAAGGTGATTTAGTTATTGCTTTCTCTACTTCTGGTAATAGTGATAATATTTATAAATCAGTAAAATATCTTAACGAAATAAAAGCTAACCATTTTATTTTTACTGGCCTAAAAGGTGGAAAATTGTCAAAAATATCAAATAACCTAATTAAGGTACCATCTAGCAAAGTTGATCAAATTCAAGAATTTCATTATATGATGATGCACACAATTTGTGATTATATTGAACAAGAATTATTTTAAATATTTATGATTAAAAAATGTTAGTAATAAGTAATGCATAAAAAAGATGATATAAAAATAGGATCTGAAAAAAGTTTTGGAATTGTTTTTTTTGTCGTTTTTATGATTTTAGGAATATTTCTTAGTAAAAATTATTTTTTACTGTCTATTTCATCATTTTTGGTATCAGCCTTTTTCTTATTTTCAGGATTTTTTTTTCAAAAAATATTGAAAACACCTAATATCTTATGGTTCAAATTTGGCATATTGATTAGTAAAGTTACTTCCCCGATTATTATGTTTATACTGTATTCTTTTGTTGTATTGCCAACAGGAATTTTTTATAGTTTTTTAAAAAAAAAACAGTACACAAAAAGTATGGATATAAAATTAGATACTTACTGGATAGATAGAAATGATCAGCCACAAAGTATGGATAAACAATTTTAAAAATGTTTAAACTTTTTAATGAAATTTTTAATTTTTTAAGAAATAGAGGTAAGATGTGGATGTTACCCCTATTTATATTTATAATCGTGTTCGGGGGCTTGATTGTGCTAACTCAAGGAACTGCTGTCTCCCCATTCATTTA
>MDTG01136589.1_pt1 | contig 12976 bp, 11 predicted proteins | sample 811421 | NCBI WGS metagenome assembly MDTG01 (sample SAMN05326645, study PRJNA326480) | marine metagenome | isolation source: seawater | place: Pacific Ocean: South East | collected 2011
AATACCAGCATACATTTCATACTCACGAGTTGTACCAAATCTTAGATAATATAGGTTTTAAAGAAATAACACCAAGGCCTCAACCCATTACAATGACAGCAATGAAATTATAAAACTTTTATATATTTATATTAATTAAAATCAATTTTCAGGATCAAGATAAATCCATCCTACTATGGGATATTTTAATATCTTTAACTTCTGCATTAAAATACTTAGTTCGTCAAATGTACACATTCCTGATTGTATTATAAGGAAATTTTTTCTATCTTCACAAGATTCAATTATATTTTTTACTATAAAAACTCTTTCGTCAGATGAATAAGTTGAGAATATATTTGAAAGGACGTCTAATTTTTCGTTATCTATTAAACTTCCTAAAGGTATAAGGTTGATATTTTGTTTATCGTTTTTGTTAATAGTACCTTGTAATATAATCTCAATGTAGTTTGACCAATCTTCCTCTTTATTTAAAGGCAATTTTAGTAAAAATGGGTATGTTACATGCTTAAGAAAGTCTATAAAATCATATATTATTCCTGATAACCTATCAATTCGCAAGGCGTAAAGAATACTTCCAATAAGGCCTATAAGGAATGTTAATAAAGTTATTCTCAATCTATTAGGACCAACTGGATCATCTAATAATGTTGGTGGCGAAATTAATTGCCATGGAGTTGATTGCCTTGCTTCCTCTAATTCAAGTTGAGAAAGTTGATTTCTTAATGAAATAAGTTTGTTTTCATTCAAAGCTGCAGATTGAACAAGTTCTCTGTATTCCAGAAGTATTTCTTTTGGCCTTGATAAGGATTCTTTTAATTCATCAATCTGCAACTTTAGTGATTTTAATATAAAAGAATTAGGTTTTAAAAATGCTGATTTTGATAAATATTCTGCTTCCAGTCTAGATAATTTTTCAAATTTCAAAATGTATCTATCAGATTTAGAATTATTTTTATTCACTTGAGAACTTTTAGCAGGTACTAAATCACTATTATTAGAATTAAACTTACCAAGTGAATTACTGATTAAAGGCAATCCATCAAGGTTCCCCATACCATTTTCTAGTGAAAAATCTTGTAAAGCTATCATTGATGAACTTGAATCATTAACAGCTTTTTCTATTTGGCCTTCCAAAAACTTAATTCCTTGACTAATACCTTTTTCTCTATCTAAACCAGAATATTTCTGATACGCTAAGGATATTTTTTCGATAACTGGCAGTATCAATGACTTGTTAGTATCTCTATAAATTAAATTTAATACAGAAGATTTATCTGCTAGTTTTACAGAAAAATTACGCTTTTTCCATTTCCTAAATGTCATATTAGATGTTTCAATGCCAGATCGTTCTTTGCTTAACTTAACAAAATCATATATGGGCTTTAGTATGTATGGGCTCTCAAGGATTTTAATCTCAGTAGTATAAGAAGTTCTAGTACTGTCTAATATAGAGAACGGTTCTGAAATATTTTTTATGGAAGATCTCATATTATCTAAACTGCTATATGTATTACTATCCTTCATTACAATCTGAGAATGACCTTCCCAAGTAGATTTTTTAGAAAGTGAATATCCACCACCAACAAATAATGATAATACTGACACAATAATTATTAGAAATTTTCTACGAATAATTATTTTTGAAATTTTTTTTATATCTACATCATTAGAAGAATTATCTGAAAATGAATAATCATTTTCAAAGTCGGTAGGCTGTATAAAAGTCATTAGATTTATCTATTAATTTGAAACATCTTCATAAATACTGAATAAAGAGTAAATCCCGATAATTGGTGTTGAAACTGTACCAATAGCATCTGATAAATAACCAACCGTTGAGCGTTTAACATTAATTATATCACCAGCATTTAATTGTGGATTCTTATAATTACCACTTGCTTCATCTGGATTATATTTAAAAGTACGTCTTATTACCTTTCCATTACTCAAAAATCTAATAAATTCTATATCACCACTAAAGATTTTTTTCCCACCAGCTGAGGCTAAAGCTTGATTTAATGATATACCATTGTCTATTTCCATTGGACCAGAATTCTCTACGGATCCACTAATATAAACAATTATTGTTCCAGGATTAAAGTTAATCTTCCTTGAAAGTTCCATCTGTTGTGTAATATTCTTTTCATTTTTTGCTACTTTAATAATATCTCCATCTCTTAATGTTATATTTTGTGAGTCATTGCCTCCCAATATCATAGGTATAAAATTAATCTTTGTTTTTATATATCCTCCATTAGATTTTGAATTTTTTCGGATTACTTCTATATTTGAAAGATCTGAATAAGGTGTAACACCTTCTGTAAACCTTATTGCATCAAAAACTGTTGGGAAGTTGAATGAATTGTAAAGTGGTGAATATTGATTATATGCTTCAGTAAATTTTGAAGTAGAACTCTTTAGAGAGTCAGGAGTATTTTTCTTTTCCCATTTCTGAAATTCTACAACCTCCTGCGGTCCAGAAATAATATAATAACCTGGTTTTACGACCTCGCCAGAAACGAATACTTTTATAGGCCTATATGAACTAATAAATATATCTATATCAGGATTTTTTAAATACTCAGAATATTCCTTGATTAATTTATTTTTTAATTCTTTAATCGTAAGATCTTCTACAACAACCTCATTCAATTCAGGTAGATATATACTTCCTTCAGGAGAAATCATTGCTCTAAGAGAAAGTTCTGGAACATATTTAAAATTTATAATCAAACCATCACCAGGACCTAAAATATAATCTGGAGTTCTAATAAAATTATTAGGATTTTTATTATTTCCTCTTTCTGTCAGTTCAGTATTATTTAATATTAATTCTTTATTTGTATATTTCTCCGCTTTTAAAGCATTAGAAAATAATATAGGAAAGAGTAAAAAAAGTCCCAGATTTGTTTTAGCTATTGAATTCATTATTTTATCTACCTATATACTTTTTATTAAATCTACATCCATTAAACAATAAAAATTTAATTAATGTGACGGCATATACATCGTCACAATATATGATATTTTCTTGAAGTATTTTTTTTAAGAGATTGTCTCTTAATAACAGGCTGCAATCTATTTCTCTGAGAAAGATATTTGCTTCTGTTTAAGCTTAATTTAGTTATGATGCACATACATAAGAATAATTTTTATTATAATATAATTAATAACATCTTAATTCCTATATCTATATTAAACAACATTGCGTATGTTTTTTAAGGACTCTTGGTATAAATGTAAGCAATAAAAAATTATCTATTATTTCAATATACATATAGTCGTATTCAAGCAATAACTGATAAACTCAGAATTTAATTATAATTGATTTGATAGTATCAATTATTAGAAATGCGTAGAGACTTAATTTGTATTCTTAGGTTATCTGTAGATTCTTTGCCGTCTATCGTAAGAAATAGCAAGTTCTTTTTCAATTTTGCAAAATCAATATTTAAGTTACCCGATGAACTTTTCACTTTCAGAGCAATGTATAAGAGAGGAAAAGTAAATGATCTTTCAATATATTATACAGATCAAGATAAATCTCTCGAGAGGACAAGCCCAACAACAGATATCAATTCATTTCATCTTAAAATTATTGAAAAAATTGTATTAGCATCTCCCCCCTCTAGCCTAGCTGATGTTGGCTGTGGTACAGGTTATCTACTTCAACTTCTATATAAAAAGCATAGTAATTGTAAATATCTTGGTCTTGATTTTAATAAACCAAACAACTTCGTAAAGAGCAACTCAATAAACTTCTTTTCTGGAGATCTTCTATCAAACCTAAAAAAAATTCCTAATAATTCATACGATATAGTTATTTGTGCTCATGTTATAGAACATGTAAGCAAGCCAGTTGACTTAGTAAAGGAGTTAAGGAGAATTACCAAGTCAACTATGATATTAATCTGTCCATTGGAAAAAGAATATAAATGGGGTTTAAATTACCATGTAAATTTCTTCCCTAATAGTAAATATTTTATAAGTTTCGTTAGGGAATATGCCCCTATCGATAGCAAATACAAATCATACAAAATATTAGGTGACCAAATGTATGTAGAAAAACTATAATCGAGTTATTTTTATAAACTTAATCTCAACACTTATAATAATTTATAATGTATTTCTTTATTAAATGGTTTTTTATTAAATCTGGAACTTTTATACCTTTAGAAAACAAATCGCCCTCTGGCACATGTGAGCCAGTTCTTCTTGCAAGCAGTGTAAAATACTCATAAAAATCATACTCAGAACTTCCTATGTTAAACTTTGAATTCGGCTCTATGAAATCAAAGTAATCAAATTGATAATATAATTTAAGACTATTAATCTTATCAATTTCTACATCAAAAAGACATTGGTCACCAAATCTCACATTTGAAAGTATTTCTGTTGCTTTTTCTTTTTCCTCAATTGTCTTGAAAAATATATGTGATTCATTAGTCATACATTGCTCTATATCTATAAAAGATATTCCAATAGAAAGTAGAAAATCTGAAGGATTTTTTTGCCTATATATACAATAGTTCTCTCCTTGTACATTTTTCTGGCTTAATCCGTTAGTAACTATCAATGCTTCATCCTCTGTTATAGTTTTAAATATCATTCCTAAGATTTTGTCTATCGTTAAAAGGCAAAATTTAGTTGGCTCATTAATAAAGATTTTATCCCACTTATGATGCTGAAGATGTGCTAATGAATTTAAGAAAACAAGAGAAAAGCTAGGCCGCAAGTATATTTTGAAATTTATAAATAACCTTGTGGATATAAGATCGAAAAGTGAGAATAATACGTAATTATGAATACCATGTTTAAATAAAGACAATAGAGAATAAGAAATCTCTGGTACTAAGCTGATCAAATATATTTTATCAAAAATCACACTCGCTGTTTTTAAAGATGTCTTAACTAATGAAAATATAGAAGGCTTTATATAATTCTTTGCATAATATCTTGGTAAAGAAAGGAACCTATTAAGTTTTTCTGGAAAAGCACTTTCTGAAAAAGTCCACGGATCGGGTAAAAAGAACTTACAACCTTTAGAATCATTTTTTGAAGCATTCATAGCGCCCCAAACACCTGATGTAATTCCTTTTTCAGATAATTCTTCCCATATTTGTGCATTTTTAAGATTAGGAACTTCTCCTAATCTTTTTACCTTGTGAATTAAAAGTGGAACTCCCGTATGAATGGAAACCCATTGGACCCATGGGTCTAAGCCTTGATGCTCCTCGAGGTCTACAGAATAGGTTTTTGTGTATTTTAGTGATAAAAGGTATTTGATGTTAGGTAGATTTAATTTAATGACAGCTTTTTCTAATAATTCCTTATTGAATTCATTAAGTTCTATAAGAATTAGTTTTTTATTCATGTTATTTCCAATATTTATAACTATCTCTTTTCTCTCAATGAAGGTCTTACAGTACAATCATAGTAAACAAAAGAAAGTAATAGTTGAATAGATAAAATTGTAGTAATTGAAAATAAACTAGCCATTCCAGGTGTAGCTATAATACCTGTGGAATTGCTTTTGTATAAAGAAGTTAAACCAATAATAAAAGAAAGTCCACCAATTATAATAGAAAGTACTAACTCTATAGACCCAGGATTGAAATCAAGTAGAAAATATTGGTAAAGAATTCTTTTAAATGTTAACTTTATATGCCTTATGAAGAAATTAGTTATTTCATTAAATGGTTTTAATGATGATTTATTTTCTTTGTAAATAGGTTCTATAGCAACATTATTGATTATTATATTTTTCAATGCACATCTAAATAGAACATCGGTTTCAAAAAAATATCTGTTATCAGTCTTATTAAGCTCTATTTCTTTTAAAACAGTGCTACTAAAAGCAATAAAGCCATTAGTAGGGTCAAATATTTCCCAATAGCCAGTTGATAACTTAGTTATAAAACCCAAAAATATATTTCCAATTAAACGGACTCTAGGTATTCGATATAATTTATCTATATCAGTAAAGCGATTGCCCTTTGTAGCGTCACATTTATCTTTTATTATAGGCATACACATTTTGGGTATATCTTCAGCCCTTAATTGCCCATCGGCGTCTATTTTCAGAATAATATCGCAACCTTTATCTAGAAGCCATTTAAATCCTTTTTTAGTAGAACCACCTACACCAATATTTTTCTGATTATAAATTACAAAAAGTTTATCCTCTTTAATTTTATCCTTGATTTGAGCACCTGTTTTATAAGGACAGCAATCGTCTATAAAAACGACCCAGTCGACATATTCGATTACCGATAATACCGTCTTTAATGTTGCTTTATTACCTCTATAGCAAGGGATAGCTGCTCCTATCAAATTACCTTCAATCATTTATATATGGATTATTTAGTTGATTTTTAGACAAAGCAATAATATCAGAAATTAATTTAGCTGCAAATAAAATAAAGGGGGTAAAGAACATTATTAAGTATCTACTATTAGAATAACCTAGAAATGATGGGGATAATGCTAGAAAACAGGCAACTAAAACAACCCACAATTTACTTGATTTTATTAGTCTATAATTACTAATTATACCTAAAAAGGAAAGAAGATTTAATGGGTAGAGGTAAAATAGTCCAGTGCTGATCCTTGCTAAAAAAGGAAAAACAGCTTTGATTTTATAACCAGCATGAGTATCTCTAATATCTGAAAGCCCAGAAACAAATTCCATACATTTAATCAATACATTTAAAAAAGATGACTTAAAGAAAGAAATATTATCTACTACAATATCAGACAAATTATTTCTAAGTAGTTCTCTAGGGTATCCAAAAAATGTTCCTCTTTCATTAGAAAATGCAATTATATTATCATTAATATATGCCCTCACATCAATTAAATTTTGCATACAGAAAATAATAGCTATTACAAAGAAGGAAAGAGATAATAATTTAATTAATCTTACGTTATTAAATTTAATTGATTCATTAAAAATATCAATAAATATTGTTGTTAAAACGAATATGCTAAAGATACCACCAGTTGGTCTTAAGGCTGATAAAGCAAGGCAAGAAAACAATATGCAAAAATAATATTTAAACTTATCTTTATAGTTTTTATTATTATATTTATACAATAAGGCATAAATATATAATATGAAAGTTACATTAAATAGAATATATAATGTAATACCTCCCGAAAGTGAATAAAAATATACATAAGGGTTAAGAATATATATAAGACAGGCATAAAAGGAAACCAGCTCTCCATAGATGAGATTAGAAGCAACTCTTAAAAGTCTTAAAATAAAAAAAGACAATACTGAAGTTATTGAAATTACAATACTGTTCCATAGAAATGAAGTTGCATCATTATCAGAGAAAAGTAAGCATATCCTTTTTATTGCAATTAGGATACTAGGATAAAGCAAATTGCCTTTATAATCAGAGTATCCATAATCATCATTTAATTGATTTATATAGAATGGTCTATCGCCTATATCTAATATATTGGCAGACAACCCGATCTCCCCTTGATCGGTTGGAAATCCTCTGAATAAACTATAAAATAATAAAGATAATAAAAAAAATAAAAATACTTTTTCTAGATCATGAGCTTTAAGTTTTAACATAATTAGATAAGTTTTTATTCAAGTGAGTATTGAAAGTAATTTTGTTAATATAATTGACCTTTTAATAATTTCATAATCATAGTATCTAAATCTATATCAATTTCCCATTTTAGCATTATTTTTGCTTTCTTAGGATCAAGGTAAATGGCTGAAATTTCATTGGGCCGTTTCTGAATATCGCTAACTTTTATATATTTTGAAGAACTTCCAAGTCCTGAGAATTCAAAAGATTTATCTACTATTTGTTGTAGTGAATATGATTTACCTGTTGCTATTATATAATTATTTGGTTTTTCATCAGTAATCATCTTGTAAATAGCATTTACATAAGACGGAGCCCAACCCCAATCTCTTATAATACTAAGATCACCAAACTTTATACTATCAATTTCTTTATTCTTAATTCTATTTATATCTCTAAATAACTTAGAAGTGACAAAATGTCTTCCTCTAAGTGGCGACTCGTGATTTGATAAAAAGCCAACACATATGAACATATTATATGAGTTTTTATATGTCATAGCTAACCAATAGGAAGATGATTTTGCTACAGCATATGGACTCATTGGATTATGCTTGGTAGTTTCATTAGATGGATCATTTTTTGTAGATGGGCCAAAACAATCAGAGCTACATGGTATAAATATTTTTATATTCTTATTGAAAAATCTTATTGCTTCTAGGATGTTTAATGTTGAGGTAAAAATAGATTCTACCGATTCAAAAGGTAATTCAAATGATAATCCTACACTTGTTTGCCCAGCCAAATGAAAAACATAATCAGGTCTAGTTTTCTCTAAAGCAAAAAGTATACTTCTGAAATCTGTAATATCAGTTGTTAATAGTACTACTTCATTCAATATGCCAATCTTTTTTAGATTTAATGTATGGGCTGTGAACTTATCTCTTGTAGTTCCAAAGACCTTGAAACCTTTATCTATAAGAAGCTTGGCAAGGTAACTACCATCTTGTCCAGTAATACCAATAATTAAAGCTACTGGTTTCGTCATTATAAATTTAATGAAGCCTATTTATAAGCTTAGCAAAAATAGCTTTGAAGTTATCTTTCAACAAAATAAATAATTAAAAGCGCTGTTGAGAATGAAAATAAAATAATTATCAATATTACTTTATTATCCTATCCAAGCTAAAGATTTAAGGAATATTTAGCAAATACATACAAAATGATATACAGGGATGAGGATAAAATTAGTCCTTGCATAATTTATTGGTTATAAATATATAAAAAAATTCCTACAGTAAATATATTTTAAAATTAGACAAAGAATTAAAAACATATTCATATGAAATAAAAATATTGATATTATTCCTCTTCAGAAGATTTGATTGGTTATAACAAATTTTAGTTAATAGTTATTTACTTAAATCACAACATTTTTCCAGAGAGTATTATGCTTAAAATGTAAATACTTTTTGATTGCTAGTACAGGTATCAATTAAATATTGAAAAGGTAAAAGGATCCGTATTCTCTTAACTGATTTTAGAAACCAAATAAATTTCTCGTAAGTTATTAGTTTTTATAGATGGAGGGATTTGTTTATTTAGAGTCCTCAGACTTAGAAAATTGAATAAATAAATGTAGCAACCACTGAGCCTTGAGTAAACACAATCAGAGCTCCCATTAAAACTATAGTTATTATTAAAGGTGCCAACCAGTACTTCTTACGAACTCTTAGATAAGCCCATATATCTTTAGCTAAATCTAAAAATGCTTCCATAATTAAAAAATCCTTTTCAAGTCAACTTTATAACCTTTCTTGTTTTCTCGATATGACTTATCATTGGATTTAATTTTTCTTAAAGGATCATAAGAGAAAATTCGCATAATCATAGCAATTGGTTGCAGGACTAAAAGGAAAACCAATCCAAGAATTATACGACTATTAACCCAACCTAGAGATCTACCTAATAACATCCATCCCTTGTATGGATAGAAAAGTATTCGTGGTTTTAATATCCCTAAAATTAATGAAGGGACACCTATCCATAGAGTCCAAAATCTAAAAGCATGTCCCAAAACTGCTGGAAGAAGCCATCCAATAAAGGTAGGAAAAACCAAACCAATTAGAATACCAAATTCACGTAGTTGTTTTTTTGAAATATCTTTTCTCATGATCAATCTAATTCAAATTCCTGTTTCCAATTTTCATCTTTTTCTAGCTTTGGTTGTTCATTTTTAAAAAGGATCTGATTTTGTAATACAAGCACATCCATTTCCGTCCTCATAAAAAAACGATAAGCATCTTGAGGTGTGCAAACAATAGGTTCACCTCTTACATTGAATGATGTATTCACAATCGTGGGGCAACCAGTTTGCTTTTTAAAAGCACTAATTAGTTCGTAATAGCGTCGATTATTTTTATTACTTACTGTTTGAACTCTCGCAGAGTAATCAACATGAGTAATTGCAGGAAGAGATGATCTTGGGATATTAAGTTTCTCAATCCCAAAAAGATCTTTTTGCTCGTTTGTCATTTCATTACATAATTCCTTTTTAACTGGAGCAACTAACAACATATAAGGGCTTTTAGTATTAATTTCAAATTGATTAGATACATCTTCTTCTAAAACAGATGGAGCAAAAGGTCGAAAACTCTCTCTATATTTTATCTTGAGATTCATCACAGTCTGCATCTGTTGATTTCGAGGATCTCCAATGATTTATCTTCCTCCTAAAGCTCACGGCCCGAATTCCATAGGTCCATTAAACCAACCAATAACTTTTCCTTCATTAAGTATTTGAGCCAGCTTTTCAAAAAGTTCTTGATCTTCGAGGGAAAGAAAAGGAGCATTAATATTGTTTAAATAACTAATAATTTCCTCATTAGAAAATTCACAACCAAGATAGGTTCCCTTCATTGAATCATTGGGATTAACTTTTCTTGATTTTTTCAAATACTGATGCCAGCCGATAAGTGCAGCACCTAAAGCAGAGCCAGCATCACCACTAGCAGGTTGAATCCAAATGTCATCGAAAATCTTTTCTTGAAGCAACTTACCATTGGCGACACAATTCAAGGCAACTCCTCCTGCAAGACAAATGTTTTTTATACCTGTTTCTTCTTTTATTGATCTTGCAATTTTAAGTACAATTTCTTCAGTAACAGCTTGAATCGATGACGCTAAATCCATATGAAATTGAGTTAATTCTGTCTCTCTTCCTCGTGGATTAGCCCCAAAAAGTTTATGGAATTTCCTACTTGTCATACGGAATCCACGATGATATTTAAAATAACTAATATCTAATCTAAAAGTGCCATCTTCTTTAATATCTATTAGGTTGTCCTTTATTTGTTTTACATACTTCGGTTTTCCATAAGGCGCTAAACCCATCAATTTGTATTCACCTGAATTGACTTTAAATCCGCAATAATAGGTAAAGGCTGAATAAAGAAGGCCTAAAGAATGAGGGAAACTAATTTCCCACAGAGGTTTTATTTCATTATTTTTTCCAATCCATGTCGAGGTTGTAGCCCACTCTCCTACTCCATCCATGCAAAGAATGACAGCCTCCTCAAATGGACTTGGGTAGAAAGCTGCAGCTGCATGAGACAAATGATGCTCTGAGAATAGAAGCTTGGGGATCTTAGGTTCAATTCCAGGAAGAAATTCTTCTTGAAGGGATTTAAATTGTTTATTAAGTTCTGCTTTTAAAAATAATTTTTCTTTTAGCCAAACTTGCATTGCTGCAATAAAAGATCGAACACCTCTCGGAGCGACACCAAGATATGTTTCTAATAGGCGCTCAAAAGTTAACAGTGGTTTCTCATAGTAAACAATATTATCTACATCTCTTAAATCAATTTTCTGAGATTTAAGGCAATAGCGAATTGCATTTACAGGAAATCCAGAATCATGCTTTTTTCTAGAAAACCTTTCTTCTTGTACTGCTGAAACAATTTCACCATCTAAAATCAATGCAGCTGCACTGTCATGGTAATAACAAGATAATCCAAGTAGGTATCTAGGCAATTTTGAAAAAAATTGTGTGTAATTAATTAATAAATTAATTATATTTGATCAAACGAGACTTGTAAAAGGAATTAGGCCTTGAAAAGATTAATGAAATAATGATAGCTTTTCTCTTTCTAAGCAAATAAAATCAAAGAATTCTTTATTTAAAGACAATCTAAGTCTATTATTGAAGATAATAGACTTAATTAATTAGATAAGCTCTGATAAACCTAAATAGCAAGTTGAGATTTAATTACTCAATACATTAATTGCATTTTTGATATCAGTTACATCATATTTTCTATGCTTTTGATGCCAAATAAGATATCCACCAAAATTAAGATATGGCTGCTCAAAATACTTTAATCCATATTCATTTATAGCAGGTATATCTAAACCCCAATTAAATATTATAGTTTTTGAAGAAGAAATGAAATGAGAAAGATCTGCGGGTCCAGAGGGCATAAAGAAATTTGCTACCGAGTAAGAATATATTCCAATACGATAATAAATATCATCCCTAGCTAAATTAAAAATAATAACATCTTCTGGTATTTCATACTTGCTTATGTTGTCTTTGTCATCAGGTATCAATATTAAATTAACATTAATTAATTTAGCATATTCATATAAAATCTTTATTTCATAATTAGTGCTATTTCTTGAAGGAGAGAAGCCATAATCCCTGAGGGTAAAAGTAATAAAGTTCTTATTTGTTTTCGATTCATTGATAATTTCTAAGATTTCTAATTTTGTTAACTCTGAATTCAAATTAGGTAAACCATATTTCATCTCAGATTTAAAATAATTGAAAACCCTTCTATAGTTTAATATTACTGGAAAGTAATATTTTGAATTATAAAATTCTGGCATTATATCGAATTTATCGTCAAGATGTAATGCCAAAGATTTCTCTGCATTTATTTCATAAATATTATTTATACAATTGAATTTTCTAGCTATTGGTATAAGCATAGAATGGATTCTTTTTTTTATATCAGAATCATCTACAAAATCAGAGTAATCATCAAATTTGTATGTTTTAACTTCATAATTATCATGCTTATATATAATTAAATCAAAATATTTATATCCTTTTTTTTGAAAATATAAATACGCATCAAATATTGTATAAATTATATCAAATGTTATAGAATTTGACCTTAAGTCAAAAATTAATACAGGTTTTTTTCTTATTTTCAAATATTTAAATATATTTATCTTATAAAGAGTGAAATGAAAATTATAAATAATTATTTTTAAAAACTTTTTAGTAGGAGATCTGATTTCCCTTAATAACTTAGAAAACAACACTGATAAAATAGTCATAAATGGAGCCAAGCGGATTCGAACCGCTGACCCCCTGCATGCCATGCAGGTGCTCTACCAGCTGAGCTATGGCCCCA
>MDTG01207190.1_pt1 | contig 12976 bp, 15 predicted proteins | sample 811421 | NCBI WGS metagenome assembly MDTG01 (sample SAMN05326645, study PRJNA326480) | marine metagenome | isolation source: seawater | place: Pacific Ocean: South East | collected 2011
AATATTTAAGATAAAAATATTATAATAATTAATTATTTTAAATTTCTATATATATTTAATTTAAAATCCTGAGGATTTTGGCATTTTCATGTTTGTTGGGACAATATCTCTTTCACATACTCTTGGATTAGTTGGAACTCCTGGATTACATCTTGGTTCATTTGAGTAATCACATGGTTTGTGTTTATCATGGTTACAGTTAGTACCTCTTACTAAATATAATAATTCACTTTCTACTTCAGTTCTTTTACCAATAGAATCCCATGTATTGGTGATAGTTGCATTTGCATTTTTTGAGCAATATTCTGAATTAAGTTCGTTTTCGTGTGCACCTGGGTATAATTTATATTCACCTGGTGATACACTTTCTCTTAGCTTTAATTGAAATTGACAATTGTCGTACAATTTTCTGTTATAACTTCCAGACATTATATATATTAAGGATGTATATTTTTTTTAATCTTAATTAAAAAAACTATATTAATTTTTATTTCTATATTTATCTAAATTACGTGTATCAATTCCACCTCTAGCAAATGGCAATACTGTGTTATTTTCATCATTAAAACTTGGATACATATGATGAAATCTATAATCTTTTAAATCTTGAGTTCTTGCTGTCTTTCTTTCTTTACGTGCATCTTGACCATATCTTAGGTTTGCTGATATATCAACATCACCAAACCCTCTACCATTACCTTTAAACCCATTTGTAATATATTCGCCATGATTTAATGATTCTCTTTTTTTCTGACTATTCATTGAAAAATTTCTATAGTCTTTATTTTTATTATCCTCGTCAGTATCTAAATTAAATTCATTTTTTTTAGAATAAGTAGTTTTAGAATGTAATAAATTTGATTCAATTTCTACATTTGAAGATTGATTATTTGCATTACTTGGTAACATTCCTGGTACATATATAACTTTATTAATCTCTAATTCTCTTTCAAAACCCTTATCATTATATTTTAATTTTTCATTGGTTCCTAATGTATTATCACACATATATTACTTATAAAAGATATTTATTTCTTTAGAAATATTTATAATAATTTCTAATTTATATTAATGAGTGATAATTATTTTCAAGGACCACGTGGACCTGAAGGATTACCGGGATTATCAGGATTAATGGGACCTCAAGGACCTAAAGGACCAGCAGGTGGACCAGCTGGTCCTCCTGGGCCACAAGGCCCGCCTGGAGATCGTGGACCGGATGGACCACAAGGACCTCCTGGAAATATTGATGATATATTTTCTGGTCAACGAGCTACATCTGCATATAATAAAATACGAGAAAATGTATATCCAAAATTATACTATAAATCTGATGGAAGAATAGGTATTAATAATGATGACCCTATAGGAATGTTAGATATAAAATCAGATAATATTCAAAGTACGGGATTAGTTGTAAGAAAGTCTAATACTAATTCTAATTTAAAAATTTATATTGAAAATAATGAAGTAATTATTAATATGAATGATGAAACTTTTATAAAATCCGGTGCAAGTAAAAGTGAATTAAATAATATTTATATAAAAAATCAACTTGTTGTAAAAGGCGGTTTAACTGAAAATGATTTAAAATCAAATAATACAATGTTTAACACTGATGATAGAAAAAATATTATTGCAGGAGATACTACTTTTTATGGTGATGTTGAATTTACAGGAAAAGTTACATTTGCAAAAGATATTTTCATTCAAGGCAAAATTAATTATATTTAAAACTATATAATGAGCTATTCAATTCAAGGAGTTTACTGTAAAATTAATATAAAAGAACCATTTTTTTGGGGTAGTGATGATGATGATAATAATAGTATTACAGGCCCAATAGGACCTGCTGGACCTATTGGTCCTATCGGACCTACAGGTGATATTGGACCAATAGGACCTCAAGGATTAACGGGACCAATAGGTCCCAGTGGACCACAAGGACCTACAGGTGATACCGGTCCAACAGGGTCTAGAGGTAGTACAGGACCTCCTGGTCGAAAAGGTGAAATGGGCCTATCAGGTACTCCTGGACCAAAAGGTCCAGTTGGAAATAAAGGAGATAGGGGAGATAAAGGAGATAAGGGAGATAAAGGAGATAAAGGAGATAAAGGTGAAAAAGGAGATAAAGGTGAAAAAGGCAATAAAGGTGATAGAGGCGATAGAGGATTAACCGGTTTACAAGGACCTATAGGTATTCAAGGACCACCTGGTCCTGTAGTAGAAGTAGGAAAAGAAAGTTCTTTTGATCATAATATGGATGAATCATCATCTGAACGTAGTTATTTAACAAAATGGTTACTTCCTGAATCAAAATATATTACTAATAAAAATCCAGAATTAAATTATTTGAAAGTTAATGGAAATTTAGATGTAAGTAATGGTAATATAAATGCAAAAGGAACAATTATAGCAGATAATTTTAAATTTAGTGATAATCGTCCTTTTGGTGTTGCTGGTCCTAAAGGTGATACTGGTGCAACTGGACCAGTAGGTCGAACTGGTGCTACAGGTCCAATAGGTCCAACTGGTCTAACTGGTACTACTGGTCCAGTAGGTCCAACTGGTCAAACTGGTCCAGTAGGTCCAACTGGTCGAACTGGTGCTACTGGTCCAGTAGGTCCAACTGGTCGAACTGGTGCTACTGGTCCAGTAGGTCCAACTGGCGCTACTGGTGCTGGTATAACTGGTAATATAAATAATCTAACTTTCAAGAATAATGGAACTAATTGGTGGCATAGATCTGGAGGAGACGCTGCAATTGTAAATGCAAATGATTATAACACTTTAATGATTGTAGGTAGAGGTGATGGGGAAAGAAAAATAGGAATGTGGGATAAAGTAACAATTAATGGTAAATTTTGTATAGGTAATACATGTATTAATGAAAGTGATCTTCAACAATTTATTAAGCATGGAGATAGTGTCACTATGAGATCACATAGAACAGGTAAACGATTACAAGATGCTGCAACAAATGCAAGATTCGAAAATCATAATCGAGCAAGTTGGGAGAGAATGCATATTGAAAAATGTGGTCATAATGGAATTGGACACACACCTAATCAATGTTAATATTTAAAAAATATTATAATTAAATTATAATATTTTTTAATATAATGAGCTATTCAATACAAGGATTTTATTATAAAAAATCAATTGAACATTTCTGGGACGATGATAATTCAAATATAGGTCCACCAGGACCTAAAGGTGATAGAGGATTAATGGGTCCACCAGGACCTGCAGGTCCTAATAATGGACCTTCAGGTGAAATGGGTCCAATTGGTCCTAAAGGATTAAAAGGTGAAAAAGGAGATAAAGGAGATAAAGGTGAAATCGGTCCTATAGGGCTACCCGGTAAAAATGCAGAAAATGTTTTTATTAAAGTAACTGGTCCTCAAGGACCACAAGGATTAAGAGGTTTATCTGGAATAAGAGGTGAAAAAGGTGATAAAGGAAATATAGGTTTTGATGGACCAAAAGGATCTACTGGGTCTACAGGTCCTATAGGACCTAAAGGAGAACAAGGTGAAAGAGGATTAAATGGAATACCAGGGCCAACTGGTGCTCAAGGTATTCCAGGTATTAGAGGTCCCAAAGGAGAAACAGGGCCTAGAGGTAAAGGTTTTACAGATATCTTACAAATGGCAAATGAGAAAGAAGTTAATACTTCTGATGAAATGAAAGTTATTAGAAAATATATTGTTCCTGATATTAATTATGATGAAAATAAAAATATAGGTTTAGGAATTGATAAACCTAGGTGTAAATTAGATGTAGTGGGGGATATTATGGCGAATAATTTAAAAATAAATGATAATAATAAGTTATGTATAGGTGAATCATGTTTAAATAAAGATAATATTATAAATATTAATAAAGATGATTTAGATGTAAAAGGTGATATAAATTCGAATGGAAATATAAATTCTGAAGGTAATATTAATTCTGAAGGTAATATTAATTCTAGAGATATTAGTTCTAAAGGTAACATAAGTTCAGATGGTACTATTAGTTCTAAAGGTAATATAAGTTCAGATAGTTCTATTATAGCAAATGACTTTAAATTAAAAAATGGAGAATCGATTGTTAATAATACAAATAGAGATATTGAAATTAAAAAAGGGAAAAAACTATTTTTTTCCGGTAATGACAATGATCCTTATTATTTAGAAAAAATAGGTAATACTGATTCGAATCATTTACGACTTACAATAAATGATAATAGTAATGAAAGTTTACAAATATGGGGTAATTCATGTGGAACTACTGGATGTGGTGGTGAAGGAGTAATGCAACATAAATTTGATTCTTCAGGTAATGTTTATCATAAAAAAAACTTAACTTCGGATGGTACTATTATAGCAAATGACTTTAAATTAAAAAATGGTCAATCTATTGTAAATAATTTAGATAATGATGTTGAAATTAAAAAAGGGAAAAAACTATTTTTTTCCGGTAATGATAATGATCCTTATTATTTAGAAAAAATAGGTAATACAGACTCTAATCATTTAAGACTTACAATAAATGATAATAGTAATGAAAGTTTACAAATATGGGGTAATTCATGTGGAACCACTGGGTGTGGTGGTGAAGGAGTAATGCAACATAAATTTGATACATCAGGAACTGCCTATCATAAAAATAAATTATGTATTGGTGATACATGTATTGATGAAGAACAATTAAAAAAAATAATAAATTTTAAACCTCCAACTGATTCAAAAATAAGATTTGCTTTACATTGTTCTTTTGGAGGATGGAATAAATATTTTGGAGTTGGTGAATATCCAAATGTTGTTTCTTTAGGTATGACAGGGGGTATATCATCTTTAGTTATACCAAGTGATTTATATATGATAGGATATTCAGGTTATAATTTTACAGGATCTTCAATAACATTTCATGGATCAAAAACTATAGATTGTTTAGTATCATATGGATGGAATGATAGAATAAATTCTTTAAAAATTATTCAAAAATAATTAAAAGTTAATAGGTTTATTACATCCTCTTTCACCATCATAACATAAACACAATCCTCCCATTGGATATCTATCGTCAATATCTAAAATTTGAGATATTAATCCTCCATGTGAAGCTAATACAATATTATAATTAGTATCTTTATATTTATTAATTATATAATTTATAAAATCATTTCCTCTTCTTTTAGTATCCTTTGTAAATTCTATTTGATTTAATGGTAAATAAGATTTATAATTTATATTTTTTAAATAATATTCATCATCTGAAGGTTTTAAATCTTTTCTGAAATCATTTTTATCAAAATTAATGTCTATATCAGTATGGTAATAAATTTGTTCATATAATGAAAATTCAATATTAACTTTCATATTTTTCATATCACAAAATGGTTTTACAGTTTGTAAAACTCTTTTAAATGGAGATGAAAATACTAAATTTATTTTTTCATTAGATAAAATAAATTTTAATTTTTCTGCATTTTTTAATCCTTCAGGGAGTAAAGGAGAATAAAATGTAGGATTTCGTAAATTTCTTATCTCATGTCTTAAGAGATATAATTTCATATAAAACTAAATTATTATATATAAAATATGGTCTAATTTTAATGATATCTTTCATCTTCATATTGTAAACATCGAGTGCCATCATATTTACAATTACCATTTGTATTATATAGCCATTTTCCAAATTCAATTGTATCATTTGGAATTGTTGTTACTAGCATAGTATAAAATTGTCTTTCTAAGTTTTTTTTATCAAATAAATCATTTGAATTTTGATATAAATTAAATTTATATTTATCATTAACTAAATTCTTATCATATTTACATGCTGGTAATTTTACATCTGAGTCCATATTTAAAATATTCATATAAGGATTATTATTAGTTGGTAATCTACATTTATTTTTAAAATCTATTAAATTATTCTCATTTTTATTAATTTCCTTACTTCTTGCCATACCTGAAAATAAAGACACAAAAATTAAAATAATTGGTATTATGTACCAATGTAAAGATGAGTTTATAAAATAAAATAAAATAATTAAAGTAATTCCAAATCTAGTTAATGCATTTAAAAGTTCATTTCTAGACATATTTTTATTTGGAATTATAACATACCATTTATCAAATAATACCTTATAATTATCTAAATAAAAGTCCTCCATTTGTGTTTAGCTGAGAAATTTATTTCGTTAATTAATATATATGAATTACGAAAAAAGTGGAATTATTCTTTTTAAAAAAAAAGATAACAAATATTATTTTCTACTTGGTAAAAATAATTTAAAAATGTTAAATGTTAAAAATCAGAACTATTCAGATATTGGAGGATTAAAAGGTGATAATGATTTTAATTCGAAAGATACAGCATCTAGAGCATTTTATGAGAATACATTTGGGTTAACATTAAATATAGAAGAATTAAGCGATAAAGTTATTGGTACCTATGATAATAAAAAATATAATCATTCAGTACATTTTATTAAAGCAGATGTTGATGATAATACACTATATAGTATTAATAAAGTACGTTCATATTTAAATACTGTAATTCAAGGAAATAGTTTTAATACATTAGAAAAAAAAGCTATTTCATTACAAGGATGTGATTTATCTAATGATATTAGATGGTTTGAACTTAATGAAATTTTAAATAATCCGGCTATTTTCGATTCTCAATTTATAAATACATTTTTAAAATCACTAAAATCTGATATTCTAAAAAAAAATTAAATAAATTTAAAATTTGTTTAATTTTTTGTTTAATTATTTATTTAATACTGACATAAAATTTTTTGTCATATTTAATAGTTCTGATTTTTTATCTTCTGGTAACTTGCCCATTAAATTTTCATTTAACTTCTCTAAAGAATCAACATCATCCATCTTTAAATCATCACTCTTTACATTTGCATAAAACTCTTCCATTTCTTTTATTTGTTCTGGTGTTAGATCTTCTTGTTCTTTCTTTTTATTCATTAATTGACTAATCATATCCATTGGATTAAATCCCTTCATATCTACTCCTAATTCACTCATCATTGCTTCTGGATTTGATAATGTCGAATCATCGATATTTACTTTTTTTAACTCTTCATCATTCGAAGTTTTTTGATCAATTTCAGTCATCATTCTACCTAACGATTCAAACATATCATTCATTGATATTTGACCAGATTTTAATTTTGATCCATATTTTTGTGAAATCATCTGAGATGCTTTTATCATATTATCAATTGGATTTACTTTTTCAGTTCCTTTAGATGCATTAACCATGTTATCTCTTAATGTATCTGCAATATCCATTACAATATTATCAACTTTATTTTTTGGTTTTTCATCAGATAATTCATCTGATGAATTATCCTGTATCTTTTCTCCTAAATTAAATTGTTCAATAGATTCTACAATTTGTTGTACTTTATCTTTTTTAGTATCATCTCCAGTTCTATTAATTGCATAAATAATTTGAATACATTCCCATAAATAAGAACTATCTGATTTATTTAACATTGGTTTTAAAACTACACTTGGTATTATATATATACCAGCTTTATTACCAAAAATTCTAGGATTTCTATTTACTAAAAGTTTAAAAGTTTTATTATCACTTTCGATTGTTTTACAAAATTTATTAATAATTAAATTCAAATTTTCATCAGTGTATGATTCTTTAAATACCTTAATTCTTTGAGAATCATCTAATTTATTAATTACTAAATCTAATATTTCATCATATTTTTTTCGAAGTTCTCCTGTTTTATCAAAACTACTCATTATTATAATAAAGCAAAAATTATTTAAATTATTTTAACGTAAATTATTTAAATTATTTTAACATAAATTATTATTTAAAACTATATGGAAATACTAGTTAAATATAATTTTTTAATTAATAGTTCAAAATTTACAGAACTTTCATTTATAGAAGATATATTTTATTATATTAATTTTATAAATACATTTTTATCTTATTGCTTTGTATTTAAATTTATAATAGAATTATTTATAAATTATAAAATAGAATTTTTATTACTTAGTTCTTTTTATGGTATGGATTTATTTTTATATTATTATATTAATTCTATTCATATTAAAAAAGTGATTAATAGTAATATTACATTAATTTTAACAGATGAAATAAAATCACGTCTAAAAATGCTATTAATCTTTAATTTATTAATTAGTTTAATTATTGCATCAATTTTTACAATACTATTAAATAAAAATTTTAAGTTTTATATATTTGATAATAATTGGAATAAAGGTATAAACAGTTATTTTATATTTTTTTTATCTTTTTATTCTTTACATCTAAAATTAAGTTTAATTTCATATTTTTTAATTTTTATTAATAATCTAATTAATATATCATCAAATTTCATAAAATTAATTAAATTAAATAATTTAGATGTTAATAATTTAATTCAGCAATATTTAGGATTTAGACATAAATACAATGGAATTATATTTGTTTTTAATAATATTATTTCAAGTATTATATCATTTAGTTTATTACCATCTTTATTTTTAATTTTAAATAAATTTAATTTAAATATGTTTGATTTTATGTATATTTGTAATTTTATTTTTTTTTGTATATTTTGTATATTTTTTCATTATTCATCTTCTATAATTGATGATAATATTAAATATTTAAAATCATTAAATGACAAAAATATTAATATTAAGGAATACATACATAGGAAAAAAAATTTATATAATATTCAAATTGATAATAATCTATCTAATATAGATTCTAATGAATTAAATTTTAAAAATTTTATTTTAGATATTGAAAATGCAAATTCATTAGATTGGTTAATTTACTCAAATATATTAAATCAAAATTTACGAAAAATAGAAATTTTAGGAATTGAAATTAGTAATTCAAATATAATTACTAAAATAATTTCTTTATTTGTATTTATAATTATAGGAAAACAAATTATTTAACTTTATTACTTAAATATTCAATACCAAAATTACATAATAATTGTAAATAATCAAACATTAAATTAATTTGATTATTATCAAATTTTTTTATTAAATCTTTAATTTTAATAATATTTAATAATGATCTTTTATCATCATCCTTAACCTTATCTTTTATTTCTACATTCATAAAATAATTTATGTCTTTATTTTGTATATGTTCATTATAAATTAAACAATGAATTATAAATTGTTCAATTATCTTAATTTTCTCAACTTCTATCATTTTATGCATAGCTTTTTTATAAAATGAAATATCACTATCATTTGTAAAAGAATACATTAATTCTAAAAACATATTACATGTTGTATTAAATTCATTTACCACATCCATTTTAATTATATTATAAAGTATTCTTTATATTATTTTTATTTATAATTGTCCTAGGTGTAGGTTTTCCAAAAAATTCAATATTCGAGGTTGGTTTTATAGAATTTGATAAAGGAACGGAAAAATTAACTTGATTCATTCTCATATTTAAATCTGTAGTTTTAGAATTATTCACATATTTTTTTTGTTCATCAATTAAATTATTATGAGAAGACATTGATGTATCTGTATCATTAAATATAACAGAATCTTGTTGATTTCTTAAGTTTAATAATTTATTTAGTTTCTTCTTTTGTATATTTTGATTTATTTTTTCACCCTCTGGTAATGTATATATTTGTTCACTATTCGAATTATAAAAAGTATGTAATTTATCCTTTGATTTTTCTTCTATAAAACTAAAATTTTCAATTGTTTGATTAGATCCTTTTAATTTATCTTTTTTATCGAAAACTAAATGATTTAATTTAGGATCTAAATTTTTATTAGGTTTTAAATTAAAATTATTTGTGTTATTATTAAATTGAGTTTTAGTTTTTATCCAATTAAAAGCATTTACTCCAACTATTGGTTTTTCTAAATCAGAAATTAATAATGTAGGTACTCTTTGAATATATGGGAAATTTTTATTATTATTATCGATACAAATTAACTTATACGAATCGATATCATCCACCTTATTAATTAATTGAATGATATCTTTACAATATTTACATTTATTACTATAAAAAAGTATATTGTTATTATCCATTAAATAATAATAACATTTATTTATTAGATTTTTTTACACAAATATATTATATATTATAATGAGCATTCCTAATGATATTGATTTATATTTTAATGAAGGTAATTTAGGTATTGGTATAACAAAACCTGATCACAAATTACATGTACAAGGTGATATAAAAACAAATAATTTAAAATTAAAAAATACTACTATAAATTCAAATGATGAATTAAAAATTACTAATGACGATGGAAGTAATTTTATTCTAAAAAAAGATAAATCTTCAATCTTATCCGATAAAATTGGTATAAATAATATAGATCCTCAATATACATTTGATATTGCAGGAAATTTTAGAGTCGCAGAAAATATTTATGGTAATAATGGAAATATTATCATATCACATAATGAAGATATCAATATTGATCCTGAATCAAAATACAATAATATTAATTTAAATAATAATGTAAATATAAAAAATGATCTAATTTTAGATAATAATATTACCGACAAACAAAATAATAAACTTATTGATTTTAATGACAATTTAACTTTTAATTTCAACAAAAATGAAGAAACTAATAAATCAATCTCATTTTATGGACAAGTTGATTTTAAAGATGTAAATAAAGGGGTAAATATTGGTACAGATACTACTATAGGAGCTGGTGAATTAAATGTTGCAAATAAAATTAAAACAAAAAAAATACAAATATCTGATGAACCAGATAAAATGATTAATTTAGAAGGTGATCAAGCTGGTAATATTAAAATGGGTAAATATACATATTTATCAAATTTATCAACTAATAATGAATCTAACCAAACATCATTATTTGGTAATAATCTATATTCAGATAATGATAATGTACGAATTGCAGAAACTACTGAAAACCATGGATATAGAGGAATTACAATGAATGATATAAATGGTATACAATTTTATACATCAACTGGACAAACAGCAAGAGGTAATATTCCAAATTTACCAAGTATAACTATTTCAAATGAAGGTCAATTAATTCATACTGTTCCTGTATTATCATTTAACTTTGAAATAGATGATTTAGATAATGATGTTTATAGATATATTAGAAAACAATTGGGAAATAAAACTATAGGATCGATGATGACATTTACTACTAATTCATATTTAGCTAATGATCAGTTATTTAATGTAATAAAGAATACAGCAACAACTGCAAAATGTTATATAATAGATAAAAAGACAAATAATGTATCGCAATATTTTGATATTAGTTTACAATAATTTTATTTAGGTAATTAATGTTAGTAAATATGGAATTTTTAGAAAACTGGAATTATGATATTCCATTACCTACAGATATAAGAACACAATATGTAATTGAAAAATATAATTTATTTAAAAAAGAAATAGAATATAAAAATATAAAAATAGAAGATTATATTTTAAATAATTATTTAGATGATAAAAAATATTGTTTAAAACCAAATACATTTCCATATAATATTCCAAAAACTATGATACATTATGTTTTATGGATTCATCCAAATTATAAAAATAAAATAACAACTTTAGAAATAAATAATATTATAGAAAATACAATGAAAAAGTTAGGATATAATGAATATTTTTGTTTTGAAAATAATATAGCTTGTAAATCAGTTTTAGGAATATTACACTTTCAGGTTTTTTTTAACTTATGTTAATATTTCATTATATATTATAATGAAATTATACTTACTTAGGCATGAAAAAAGAGCTATCGACAATCCAAGTTTTTATTCACCTTTACTTGAAAATGGTCTAATTGATGCAAATAAATTAAAATTAATTTTAAATGATTTTAATATTAATTTAATATTTTCATCTCCATTTAAAAGAGTTTTACAAACTGTAAAACCATATTGTGATATGAAAAAAATGAATGTTAATATTGAATATTCACTTTATGAACAAATTTATCATCATGAAAGTCATAAATTTAAATTTAATAAAAATGACTATAAAAAAGATTTAATGCCAAATGATCCAGAATTTTATTTAAAAAATAATGATTATATATCTTATTTACCATTAGATAAAATAGAATTTACAAAAGATACTACATTAAGATCTAATAATTTTTTAAGATATATTATAAATAAATATAAAGATACTGATAAGAATATATTATTTGCTACACATGGTGGTATTATATTGGATATGATTAATGGCAATGATTCTGATTTTCCACCTATGGGAGGTCTAATATTATATCATAATGGTGAACAAGAATGTCAAAAACCAATCAATTATTGTAAAGAATAAAATAATTAAAAATTTAATTATTTTATCTTTTGCAACATCTTTATTATAAACCTCCACTAGTATTAGGTGTCCCTGTCATTGATCTATAATTTATTCAGGATCATCTATTTTCATAATATAGGCTAATACATAATAAGGTGGCATATTATCATGAGAATTACTACCTCCAGTATTACTTGTAGTAAAATTGTGAGAATGATTACCATTACTAGTAGTATGTTTACCAGGATTGCCACTATTTGCATTTGTATTATAACTACTTGCATCTGCAACTAAACCGTATTCTTGCCCTGTTCCTCCTGTGCCAGTTAAATTTCTATCATCAGTTGGCATGCGATCCATCCAATGTTTATGATTTCCAGTTGTATTTGTATTACCTGAATGATTATGACTAGGCAATTGATCTTTTGTTAGTGTTACTCGTTCGGATCCTCCTTTATTACCAATTGTATTATAAGGTGAATCACCCTTACCAATTATAAATCTACCTTTTAAATTAGGTGTACCATTATTACCATCACATAATGCCCAACCATATGGTATGCTAGTACCAGACCATAATGATATTAATCCTTTAGGAATTATTGCTGCACCATTTAAAGTTTTAAATTCTTTTGCTTGGATTA
>MDTG01009033.1_pt1 | contig 12975 bp, 10 predicted proteins | sample 811421 | NCBI WGS metagenome assembly MDTG01 (sample SAMN05326645, study PRJNA326480) | marine metagenome | isolation source: seawater | place: Pacific Ocean: South East | collected 2011
GAAGCTAAGAGTTAAAGCACTTCCAGCTAACCTGCCTGATTATATTATAGCTGACATTTCTAAATTAGAATTAGGAAATAAGCTTTATACATCTGATTTACAATCAGATAATTACATATTTCTTCATCCAGACAACACCGTTGTTTGTCAAGTAAGAACTTCTAGAGCTTCTATTAAAGAAGAAGCTGTAGAAGAAACAGAAGGCACTGAAGCATCTGCAGAAGCAGCTAAGGAAGGTGCTCCAGCAGCAAAAGAAGGATCAGAAGCGCCTAAAGAAGGTGGCGGTGAAAAAGAATCTTAAGCTTTAGAAATAACTTTATTTCAATAAAGTACAAAGCATGTGATTCTATAGTCGCATGCTTTTTTTATTTTAGAGCATGAGTCTCTTAAAAAGATTATTTAAAAGGAGGACCCCAACTTTAGAGATGAAAAAATATTTAATCGTAGGTCTTGGAAATATTGGTGATCAATATATAAACACTCGTCATAATATAGGTTTTCAAATTCTAGATCACCTTGTCGAAAAATTTGAGCTCAGCTGGGAGGTTAAGAAGCTGTGCAGTTACTCTATGTTGAAATTAAAAGGAAGACAATTCATACTTATAAAACCCAATACCTTTATGAATAGAAGTGGAAAAGCCGTTCGTTATTGGGCATTACAAGAAAAAATTCCTTTAGAAAATATTTTAATTGCAACCGACGAATTACATCTTCCCTTTGGGTCTATAAGATTAAAATCCAAAGGAAGTGCTGCTGGACACAATGGGCTGAAAGATATAGAATCCCAACTCAATACTCCATTCTATACAAGACTCCGTTTTGGAATAGGGCAAGAACAAAAAGCTTATGACCAAATTAAATTCGTTCTTAATACATGGGATAAAAAAGAACAGGATGCCCTGCCTAAAATAATCGAAAAATGCACTCTGGCTATTATTTGTTTTGGTTTAGAGGGTGTAAATCAAGCAATGAACAAATTTAATGGTAAATAATCACTGTGTTTGAAAACTGTATACCTGTGATTTGGACTGATTTTGATTTTCATCGATAGTAACTATCTGCCAATAATAGACAGTATTATTCTCTAAGACCTCCGAAGTTTGATTTTGTAGAATTCCACCCCTTTTAAGTAAAAGCTGATCTTGAGTACTTCCAAGATATAATTCATAAGATTCTATATCCTCGTCTAAATCTTTTGCCTGCCAACTAAAAAGAACTTCACCAGATAATGTCAAACTAATTGTCGCGTTATTTTCAGGTAATACTAATTTAGCTGGAAAAGGGAAATGACTCTCTAAAGGATTATCTTCAAGATAAAAATTCCAAGTCTGGCTATCTGAAGTTACACTAGTAAGACTTGATTTGGATCTTACAAACCACCGATAGGGTGCTCCTGCAGGAAGAATTACAGATGCGTTTAAAAGAAAGGTGCTGGATCTAAATTGCTGATTTGTAAGAACATTTTCAATAATTAATTCATACTGATCAGTGTGCAATGAAGCCGTCCATTGAAAACGAACTTGTCTCTCTAGATCGTTAACTCTTGACGCAGTAGAACAAGATTCTAAATTATCTGGAGCAACTAAAAAAACAGATTCAGGATCTGGGATAGGATCGGGACTACAACCCAACACTATTAAAATCATAAATAAAACAACTTTTTTCATCGCTTTAATAATTTATGGGTTTCGCTATGGATACCGTAATCAATTTGTAAAACATACCAACCCCTAGGAAATGATCCCATAGAAATAGTATGGGTCCCATCTATTTCAGAAACTTTTTCTCTTCTAAGTAAAAGTTCTCCTGAGGCAGAAAATAAATAAACATCTGCTACCTGTTCCTTTGGTAATATCAAATTAATTTTTTCAATAAATGGATTTGGGAACACTTTAGCTTGGTATTCCAAATTGATCCAATCCTCAAAAATCCCTTGGCATATTTTATTTGTTTTAACCTTAATGTTGTTTAGTTTTTTATTTAATGGAAATTCCGCTGAATTTTTATCTGTAACCAAATAAGTCTCACCATTTATTAAAATCTCATATTTACTGCCTCCAGATAAATCTAGTGATACAGTTTGTTTTGATGGGTTATATATTGATGTAACACCTAGCTCTTCTGGAGAGTTTATTTGAGTTGTAAAGCAATACTGAAAATCAGGAAAACGATTTGAATAAACACATATATCGTACTCTCCTGGAGCAAGATTTTCAATGGTTTTTCCGTTTTTGGTAAAAATTAAATCTCTTTGGTATCCTAGAGGGCCAATAATTTCTGCTCTATATGTAAACTGAGCACGTGCATCAAATCTTAAAGAACCGTTTTCATTATCTGGACAACTTGTATCCTTTTTTATTATACTTATATTTTGCTCGGAAAAAATATCACAAACATCACCAATTCCATTACTATCGATATCTGATTGATCCTCATTTGTTATCAGTGGGCAGTTATCATTAATATCAATAAAAGTATCATTATCACTATTTAACTCAATTACACCTTCTAAACAAAAATCAATTCCAAATTCTAGTAAACTCCCGGTATCGTTTTTAAACTGATCTAGTACTAAAAGCTTCCACTCTCCTCTTGATGAAGTGCCGTATAAAAGACTAAAATCTTGGGTAGGCCTATAGATTCCAGTGTAAGGAGCAGAACCATCATTTATATTTAAAGGCGCTTCTTGATCAAAAATAGTTTGAGTGTAGTCATCATTTGAACCACCCTGTCCATTAGTTAATAAATAACGATCTCCATTAGGTGCAATTAGATATAATGAAAGATCCTCTAACCAAGTATGAGTTAAATCTACAAGAATATTTAGGTCTAAAATAGGAGCGTCGAAATTTATGTTAATTACAGAGTAAGTTTCTCCCTCCTCATTATCTGTAGCATCAATCAAATCTTTAGGAAGATCTATTGATTTATAGCTAGAACAAGTAGTTGAATTAGTTTGAAAAGTGTAACTCTCTGAAAAATCTGAATCCCCACAATTATTTTGATTTTGAATACGCCAATAATACTCTGTTGAAGGAGATAGTTTTTGAGTCTTAAGCTCAGAAGCAGTGACTAAAGAATCTAAAATCAAAGGTTCAAAACTTGGGTTTTTAGAAAGTTGAACTCTAGTACGGTCTACATTCGTTCCTTTTTCCCATAATAAAATAGGACTTAAAGTTACATCAACTTGCTCATTTATTGGTTCTAATAAATTTAATTCATTATAAGTATCACTTCGCTGTTTCAAAATAAAAGGAAATGATTCTGTAATATTATTATATCTAGCCTCTAAAGTAAAATTGTAATCCCCTGGCTCTAAAGAGGAAAGCCCATTTAATGTAAATGAACCTGCAGTGTCTGATGAATCATAAGTTGATTTTGAATATTCTACTTCTACTCCACTGGCTAGAGAGCTAATTTGAAGAGTAAAGTTGCTATCAAAATTTTCTTCTTTTTCAATGTTAAAATCAAATTGCATTGAATTTTCACCACAATTTTCTTTAATCAATGGATTTAGTTTTAATACTAAATCTCTAGATTGAATGGTAAAGGGAGTAGAGTTGATTGCAAAAAAGATATTACTTACCGGTTTAATCTTTATCCTTGCATTTGTCGTGTCAATACCATTAGGAATAATTACCAGTGCAGAGCCGTTATTAGGAACTGATTCAGCTAATAGAATTGGAAAAGTGCTCCCTCCATCTTTAGATAATAAAATATTTACACTTGATACACTAATTGGACTTTGATCGGTCCCCGCAACACTCCATAGAATTTCCTCTAACGATCCCCCTTTTATAATAGTACCAAAACGGTTTTGTGAATCCAACGTAAATGGACCTGCATTAGCAATCGAAGTAAGCTCAATTTTATCCTGCGCAACCTGGCTATATGCTAAAGTGTTTTTTCGTACAGTTAATCCCCAGTTAATTGTTCTTCCTACTAGCGGCACCGTCTCCCAATCATCAAATATTCTTGGATTTTGTTCTGTTAACTCATTACTTAATACACGATCTAAATTAGGTATCATTCTTTTAGAATTAACTTTTGGAATAAGTGATCTTGTAAGAGCACCGGTTTGATTGTTAGGCCCAAAATTACTTGTTGTTATCTCTGCACTATCTAATTGTTCCCAACAGTAATTAAAACTTTCCCCACTATTACCTGATAAAGAATCAATGGATAGTTCATAAGCAGTGCCAATGGGTATTTTATAATCCTTGCCAGCGTTAATACTAAAAGTATCTAGAGGTACACTTTCTGATGTGCCACAAGAAATGGTATTTACATATTCTAAAATATTTTGAATACTATAATAATGAAAGTAAGGATCCCCATGCTGCTGAAGGTCATCTTCACCAGTAATACCTGCGTATCCCATTATTGTTGACCCACTACCCGGTTCTACATTAAAACCCGTTCCTTCTGTTTCAAAAGAATAAGTATGGTAAGCACCAAATTGATGTCCAATCTCATGACCCGCATAATCAAGGTCAAAATAATCATTGCGAAAAGTACCCCCGTATATATCTCTAAATGGATGAGTTGAATACCCTTGTGCTTTTTCCCCTGAGAGACAAACACAACCTATACATCCTGCATCACCATTTGGTTCACCATAATCAAATAAGTGTCCTACATCATATGCCCCATCACCTAGCTCTTGATCCAAAGTTGTTTGGAGTTCAGTACTGAAATTTCCTGTGTAGGGATCCGTATTTGGGTCACTGTAAAGTAAACTAGCATCTGAAACTAACTCAAGTCTAACATTTAAATCTCTTTCGAAGATTACATTAATTCTATTAAGCGTACTTACAACTGCAGCAAGAGCATCTTCTGTATTTGATCCATTTGAATTATCATTATCTCCCCAAAAGTTTGTGAATTCACCTGTAGCAGATATAGCAATTCTAAATGTGCGTATAGATTCTGATGTAGATTGTTTTTTTGATTTGTTCTGTTTTATCTTATTTCTTGATAATCCAATTTCGGTTTTACAAAATAAAGATGTACTTGAGTCTTTTTTTGTTTTCAGATAAGTATAATGTAATTTTTTCTCGCCCTTTACCGGCTGAATAAAATAATCAGGACCATGCTCAAATTGTAACCAAGCGTTTATGCCTCCATATTGTGTGCTTAGACTAAGTCTCACGTTTGGTCTTGTTTTACTAATTCCCCTATAGGTTCTAAGGTTTGGGTATTTCTCTATGAGATTTTTTGATAGTAAAGGTGTAGGTACGATTTCAAATGCCTCTTCTTCACCTTTCTCGTTAGGTAGTATTATTTCATTTTCAATCTTATTAGCATTAAATTTTTTTGATGAAAAAAAATTTACTGGCATTTTGAAGTAACTCTCACCAAATACATCAAATTGAGTTTTATTATTGTAATTCTGAACTTGTAACCAATGGTCTTGACCTAACAAGGATTGAAAGGAAGTAAACAGAAAAATAATCCATTGAATACCTAACTGTTTAAGGCGATAAATTTTCAGGTTTTTCAATTCCAGCCATTCAAGTCTTGGTTAAAAATAAACAAACTAATTCTTCTGTAAATGATATTAATGTACTTTTGTAAAGCAAAAATGAAGATGTTTTTTGAATGAAGGTTTTTCACGGAATTGAAAACTACTCCTACTCTACTAAGTCTATTTTAACCATTGGTACCTTTGATGGTGTTCATATTGGACATCAAAAAATTATTCGCTCTTTGGTAAGTCGAGCTAAAGAAAAAAAATTACAAGCAAATCTCCTTACTTTTTTTCCTCATCCAAGGATGATTTTGCAAAAAGAAACAAAAATTAAATTAATAGATACTCAAAAAGAAAAAGAAAGAATTCTTAAAAGTTTAGGTATTGATAATCTAATTGTTCATCCTTTTTCAAAAGATTTCTCAAAGCTATCCGCTAGAGAATTCATAAGAGACTTGCTTGTAGAGAAATTAGGCATTTCATCACTTTATATTGGCTATGATCACCGTTTTGGAAAAAATAGAGAAGCCACAGTTGAAAATCTTGTTGAATTTGGGAAAATTTATGATTTCGAAGTAATTACAATACCAGCTCAAGATGTGTCATTAATTACCGTAAGTTCAACCAAAATAAGAAAAGCTATAGAGGATAGTGAGTTTGAAAAAGTAAATCAGTTTTTAGGACGTCCTTTTGAAGTTAATGGTACCATTATAAAAGGAGATGGCCTTGGAAGAACAATTGGTTTTCCTACTGCAAATTTAGAAGTCGATGAAGAATATAAACTAATTCCAAAAAAAGGAGTATATCTAGTAAAGGTTTTCTACAAAAAAAGTAAATATCTAGGTATGATGAATATAGGAAATAGACCTACCATTAATGGTGATAATCAAACTCAAGAAGTTCATCTTTTTGATTTTGATCAAAGTATATATGGTGATACAATAAAGGTTTGTTTTTTAAAAAAAATTCGTAATGAAAAGAAATTCGATTCCTTGGAAGAATTAAAAAAACAACTTCTCAAAGATCAAGAAATTTGTAAAAGAATCATTAGTAGTTTATAGTGGTTATAAAATTACTTTATTTTTGCACAAATGATATTTCATGCTTGCATTGCAATACATAAGAGAAAATAAAAATTCTGTTTTAAAAGGCCTTGAAAAAAGGGGATTTAAATCTCCTGAACTAATTGACCAAATTATTGACCTAGATAAGCAAAGAAGAAGTATTCAAACAAAATTGGATTCCCATTTATCTGATTCAAATAAGATGGCAAAAGAAATTGGAAATCTATTCAAATCGGGTGAAATAGAAAAAGCTAATACTCTTAAAGAAAAAAGTACAGCAGCTAAAGAGCTAACAAAACAGTTACAAGAAAAATTACAAAAAGTCTCTTCTGAGTTATTAGAATTAAGAACTCAAATTCCAAATATCCCTGATAAAAATGTTCCTGCTGGAAACATTGAAGAAGATAATGAAGAAGTTTTTAGGGCTGGAAAAATTCCTGAATTAGATTCAAAAGCACTTCCTCATTGGGATCTAGCAAGTAAATTTGATATTATTGATTTTGAATTAGGTAATAAAATTACTGGAGCTGGTTTTCCAGTATATAAGGGTAAGGGTGCAAGATTACAACGTGGTCTTATAAACTTTTTTTTAGATCGCAATACTGCTGCTGGATATAAAGAAGTTCAAGTTCCTCATCTAATAAATGAAGATTCTGGATTTGGTACCGGTCAGCTTCCAGATAAAGAGGGCCAAATGTATCATGTACAAAATGATAATTTATATCTTATACCAACAGCTGAAGTGCCCATTACAAACCTTTATCGGAATTCTTTGCTTAAAGTTTCGGAACTTCCTATTGCTCTTACAGGTTATACTCCTTGCTTTAGGAGAGAAGCTGGAAGTTATGGAGCACATGTTAGAGGACTCAATAGATTACATCAATTTGACAAAGTAGAGATCGTTAGAATTGAAGAACCAAAAAATGCAAAGAATGCTTTAGAGGGAATGGTTGAACATGTTAAATCAATATTAAATGAGTTAGGACTCCCCTATCGAATTTTAAAACTTTGTGGTGGTGATTTAGGTTTTACATCTGCTTTAACATATGATTTTGAAGTATATTCTACAGCTCAAAAACGTTGGCTTGAGATTAGTTCAGTGTCAACATTTAATGACTTTCAAGCTGAGCGATTACAATTAAGATATAAAGATAAAGAGGGGAAAAAACAGAGTGTACATACACTAAATGGAAGTTCCCTTGCACTCCCCAGAGTAATGGCAGGTTTATTAGAAAATTTTCAAACTAAAGAAGGAATTAAAATTCCTAAAATATTAGTTCCCTACACAGGTTTTGATCTAATAAATTAAGATGGTAATTTACAATGTTACCTCCCGTGTAGAGTCATCAATAGAAAAAAAGTGGCTAATATGGATGAAAGAAAAACATATCCCTGAGAAGCTTATAACAAAATCGTGTAAAGCAGCTAAAATATTTAAAATTATCAGTGAAAATGATAAAGGTGGAATTAGCTATGCAACTCAATATCATTGTGATGACAAAAAATCTTTACAGCAATATATAAATGATTATGCGGCTAAACTTAGAAATGATACTCTAAATAAATTTGGTGATCTTATCTTACCTTTTAGAACTGAACTTGAATTAATTGAAAAACATCCATGAAGTCAGTCAGAGCAAAAAAAAGATTAGGACAACATTTCTTGAAGGATTTAAATATTGCTCGAAGAATTTCTGAGACCTTAACTTTTAAAAATTATGAGAAAGTAGTCGAAATTGGTCCTGGTATGGGAATGCTTACTCAATTTTTAATTGAAAAAACTAAAGATCTTAATCTTATTGAAATTGACTCAGAATCAGTGTCTTATCTTAAGAATAATTTTGAAAAAAAGAATTTCAATCTAATAGAAATAGATTTTTTAAAATTAGATATAGAAAAGAAATTTGGATCTGAACCTTTTGCTATAATTGGAAATTTCCCTTACAACATCTCTACTCAAATCATATTTAAAACTTTAGAACACAAAAATCAAATTCCTTTTTTTTCAGGAATGTTTCAAAAAGAAGTTGCTGAGAGAATCTGTGAAGCTCCCGGTTCAAAAAAATATGGAATTCTTTCTGTACTAACCCAATTATTCTATGAAACAAATTTGCTTTTTGAGGTTTCTCCTGAAGTATTTAAACCCAAACCTAAAGTTATTTCAGCAGTAATTAAATTGGAGAGAAAAGAAAATTTAAACTTAGATTGTGATGAAAAATTATTATTTAAAATCGTAAAATCAAGTTTTCAACAAAGACGTAAAACTCTTAGAAATAGTTTAAAAAGTTTCAATATACCCAAAATGTTAAGAGAAGATAGTATCTTTGACAAACGTCCAGAGATGCTCTCTGGAAAAGACTTCGTCCAACTCGCAAAAAGGATTGGCCATGGCAACATTTCAAATTAATTCTGATTTTATAAATGAGATTAAAGACCTTATTGCTAAGGCAGATAAAAGTCAAATAAAGTTAAAGCTCAAAACCGCTCATTACGCTGATCTTGGTGAAATTATAGAGGCTATTTCTTTAGAAGAAGCAACTTATCTAATAAAATTATTAGGAAGTGATAAAACTGCAGATGCACTTGCAGAAGTAGACCCTGATATTAGAGAAGGGATATTAGAACAGCTTTCAGCAAAAGAGATTGCCAATGAAGTTTTGGAACTAGACACCGATGATGCCACAGACATTATCCTTGAGCTTCCTACAGAGAGGCAAGAAAAAGTAATGTCACAAATTGAAGATGATGAGCATGTAAGTGATATTCGGGATCTTCTAAAATATAATGAAAATACAGCAGGTGGACTAATGGCAAAAGAATTAGTCAAAGTAAATGAAGATTTAAGTGTCTTAAAGTGCCTTAATGAAATGAGAGCTCAGGCTGAAAACGTAACACGTGTACACTCTATTTATGTGGTTGATAAAAATAATAAACTTAAAGGAAGACTTTCATTAAAAGATCTTATTACAGCCAATTCAAGAGCTAAAGTCAAAGATATTTACATCCCTAAGGTAGATTATGTAACTGTTGATCAAGAAAATGAAGAAATAGCAAAAATAATGTCAAAATATGACTTAGAAGCTATTCCAGTAGTAAATAATAAAAAAGAACTTTTGGGTCGAATCACTATCGATGATATTGTAGATGTAATTAAAGAAGAAGCAGATAAAGACTATCAATTAGCTGCGGGTATTTCTGCGGACGTAGAAGCTGACGATAAAATATTCGATCTTGTTAAAGCAAGACTTCCTTGGTTATTTTTAGGACTGTTGGGAGGTTTAGGAAGTGTATTTATCCTCCAAGATTTTGAAACGATTATGGAGCAACCCACAATTCGTAATTTATTTTTTTACACTCCACTAATCGCTGCTATGGCTGGAAATGTGGGAGTTCAATCTTCTGCAATTATTGTACAAGGTATTGCAAATGATGTAGTTAAAGGCTCTCTTTTCAATCGTTTAATAAAAGAAATTGGATTAAGCCTAATAAATGGATTTTCGCTTGCAATTATCATTCTAATTTTTGGACAAATTATAAATCAATCATTTTTAGTAAGTGTTACCATTGCAGGATCAATGATGTTAGTTATAGTTGTAGCTGCTCTTGTAGGTACTTTTGTTCCCATAATCTTAAACAAACAAGGGATTGATCCCGCTATAGCAACGGGGCCTTTCATAACTACTGCTAATGACATCTTTGGTATCTTCCTGTTCTTTTATGTGGCAAAACTTATTTTAGGTTTTTAATGAAAAAACATCGTATACTTCATGTAGACGAAAATCATCCACTTTTAATAGAGGGGCTAAAAGAAATGGGGTATGAAAATATTATTGAATATAATACTCCATTAGAAAAATTAATCCCTAATCTAAATCTTTATGAGGGGCTTGTTATTAGAAGCAGATTTCCTATAGATAAAAAATTTCTAGACTTTGCAAAGTCTCTGAAATTTATAGCACGAGTTGGAGCTGGCTTAGAAAATATAGACTTGTCCTACGCAAAAATTAAAAATATTAATCTAATTGCTGCACCCGAGGGCAATAGAAATGCCGTTGGTGAACATGCCTTAGGACTGCTATTGGCAATTATGAATAAATTGAGAATAGGGCACCAAAATATTGCAAAAGGATTATGGCTTAGAGAATTACATCGCGGATATGAATTAGAGAGTAATACTGTAGGAATAATTGGCTATGGGAATACTGGTAAAAGTTTTGCAAAAAAATTAATAGGATTTAACGATGTTGAAATTCTATGTTATGATATTAAACCTAACATTGGAGATCATATTGCAAAACAAGTTTCTTTAAATGAACTTCAAAATAAGGCTAAAATAATAAGTCTTCATATTCCAGAAACTGATCAAACAATAGGAATGATAGATAAAAATTTTATAAATAAAATGAAGTATCCTTTCTGGCTCATAAATACTGCAAGAGGAAAAGCTGTAGTTACAAAAGACCTTGTAGATGGCTTAAAATCAAAAAAAATTATTGGTGCTGGATTAGATGTACTAGATTATGAATCCTCTTCTTTTAATTCTGTTTTTAATTCTAATAAAGAAATGGATTCTTTAAAATACTTGATAAATGCAGAACAAGTAATCTTGAGCCCTCATGTTGGAGGGTGGACTCAAGAAAGTCATCGTAAATTAGCAAAAACTATACTTGATAAGATTCGTGAACTTGAAATTAAATAACGAATTGAGCAGTTTCTTGTGTCCTTTGTTCTAAAAGAATTGGTTTTTTAAAACTATTAATAAATTCTGATGCATTCTGATCAAAATGTCTTATAGTATAAAGGTCAACATCTTCAATTACTTCAACATTAAATTTAGAACTTAAAACCAGAACTAACTCATCAAGACGTTTATATTTATTATTAATACAAACAGAAAAACTAATAGCAGAATTCTGAATTAACTCAACAGGCATTTGATACTCATGTAGCAAACTGAAAATATAACTAATATTTTCTTCTACAATAAATGAGAAATCAATAGATGAAAGGCGCAATAATACTTGATTTTTTTTAACAATGTAACAAGGTATATAAGGCTCAATAGTTTTTCCCTTTGAAACTGCTGTTCCAGAATTGGTTGGATTTTCAAAAGACTTTACATAAAGAGGTATCTCCTTTCGTTGAAGTGGTTGTAGTGTTTTTGGATGAATTACTGAAGCACCATAATAGGCAAGTTCAATTGCTTCTCTATAGGATATCTGATTCAATAATTGAGTCTTTTGAAATACTCTTGGGTCTGCGTTTAAAACTCCAGGAACATCTTTCCATATAGTTACTGAAGTTGCATTTATAGCAAAAGCAAATATAGCAGCAGAATAATCTGATCCTTCTCGACCCAAAGTAGTTGTGAAATTATTAGAATTACTTCCAATAAAGCCTTGGGTAATAATTAAAGATTGTTTTTCAACTTGATGTGAAATATTTTTCTTAGTTAATTCCCAATTTAAATTAGCTGCTCTGTAGTAATCATCTGTTTTTATACAATTTCTAGAATCTAACCAAAAACTTTCTATTCCAGAAAATTTAATGAAATCATGGATAATTTTTGTAGATAATATCTCTCCATAACTAACTACTTGATCATAAACAAAACTGTAATTAGGAGATTTGTTTGAATTTAAAAAGCTTATTAATTCTTCAAATATATTGTGCACTGCCTCCTCTGTTTCAAAACTATTTTCACCAAAAAGATCTTTTATAATGTCTAAATGAAATTCTTTAAGTTGGTATATTCCCTCGGGAGTTTTATCTTTTATTATAAAATAATCATCAATTATTTTTTCGAGGGCATTAGTTGTTTTTCCCATAGCTGATACTACCACTAATGTGTCTTGATGTCCTACTGTTTTAAGTACTGACAAAAGATTTTTTACCCCTGAAGCATTCCTTATCGATGCTCCTCCAAATTTAAATACTTTCATGTTTGATTAAGATTCTTTTAATGAGTCTAAATATTTTCCCATTTCCAAGCGATGCATTTGTACAGTATCCCAGTCATTTAAAACTTTTGCACCACTGTTTTTATAAAAATTGACAGCTGGAGTATTCCAATTTAAAACATTCCATTCAATTCGCTGTACACCTGACTTATATGATTGCCTAATAAAAGCAGAATATAATTTAGTTCCTATTCCCTTACCTTTATATATCTCTGAAACAATTAAATCTTCAAGGTGAAATGTAGGACCCCTCCATGTAGAATATCTAGAATAATATAATGCCATCCCTATAACTTTGTTATCAATTTCAGCAACAATGCATTCAAACAAAGGTTTAGAACCAAAACCATCGTTTTCAATATCCGAAACTGATATTTTAACGCTATCAGGTTCTTTTTCAAAGATGGCTAGTTCTTTAATTAAGCTATGAATTGCTTTACTGTCTTTTTTTTTCGCTTTTCTTATAATTATTTCCATTGAA
>MDTG01093464.1_pt1 | contig 12975 bp, 9 predicted proteins | sample 811421 | NCBI WGS metagenome assembly MDTG01 (sample SAMN05326645, study PRJNA326480) | marine metagenome | isolation source: seawater | place: Pacific Ocean: South East | collected 2011
CCACCAAATTGGTAGCCATACTCAGTTTTGGTGCCCGCCTTGACGGTGTTGCCACCGAGTCTTTCATCAAGGGTGCCACTCACTTGTAGAATTGAGTCTCGAATGGCCTCGGCTTGAAGGCGGCGGTGGTTCTGGCGCCAATGGTAAATATTCTCAATATCAGTCGACGCTTGCGAAGTGATGGATGAAGAACTCAGTTGGTAAACTCGGGACAACATGATGTTGCGAATGAGTGCCTTGGTGGACCATCCTTCCGCGATAAAAAGACTGGAGAGATGGTCGAGCAGTTCAGGGTTGGACGGGGAATCGCCCATCTGACCAAAGTTGTCGACGGACTTTACGATTCCTCGGCCAAAGAGGTGATGCCAGATCCTGTTGACGAACACCCGGGCTGTGAGGGGGTTTTCAGGACTGGAAATCCAATTGGCGAGCTCCATTCGTCCACTTGACTTGGGAGCTATGACAGGCGCTGGGCCCGGCCGAAGGATTTTGATGAATCCTCGAGGCGCGCTGGGCCCGGATTCGTGAGCGTTGCCACGTAGGGCGATTGGAATATCCCCGGGATTCTGAGCGTCTTCGGCAGCGATTACCATCGCAGGAGAACTCCCGGTTTTCTGGAGAGCATCGAGCCGCTTCTCCAACAAGGCGAGTTGTTCCTGGGTTCTCCCGCTCTCGGTCGGAGGCGTAGTTGCGGGTGGGCTCGATGCGTCATCTCCTTCAGGGATCAGCTGCACGGCATCGGCGATGACATGCGCCGTGGTGCCGTCATTGGAAATGATGACGACATCCCAATCTCCTGCAAGAAAGTCGTAAGTTCCCAGTGAGATGAAGCTCCCATCGATAGGGGGCCGGAGGGTCTGGTCGACATAGTTCAATTTTTCGCCATCAGCGTGGCGGACGAGAACCGGAACTTTCCGGTCCCGGTTCGATCCTTCCGTGTAGGAAATTCGGACTTCAAATTTTCCATCCTCGGGAATCCGGGCTCTGTATCGCACTTCCTTTTCTCCCTTGCCGGTCGCTCCATCATGAAGGTAGTTCGCAGCAACATATCCGCTATTGGAGGTCGATTGGGTCCACGTCCCCTTTTTCTCAGCCTTCCGATCGTCGACCACGATTCCGCGGAGGGAGCTGATGGCGACAGAGGATTTCGACTTCTTTTTGTTGAGTAGCGATATTTCCTGCTTAACGGCCTTGATGCTAGCTGCTCGCTTTTTATGGAGTCGTTCCTCTTCAGGAGAGAGGGGGAGAGGCCGCTTGTTCCAGGTGGACACGTTGCTGTGAATCACAACCTTGGTTCCCTTCAGAATCCCTGCCATACCATAGTAGTCTTCCAAGTTTATCGGGTCGAATTTGTGATCGTGGCACCGGGCGCAGCCTAAGGTCAGACCCATGAAGGTTTTGCCGATGGTATCAAGTTGCTCATCGATGATATCCATCTCAAGGACAGTCTTGTCCTGAAGCTCATAATTGGTTGGTCCCAGCAGAAGAAAAGCGGTAGCGATCAGGGCCTGCTGCCGATCCTTCAGAGTTCCTCCCTCTGTAAGATCGCCTGCTATCTGCTCACGGATGAAGCGGTTATAGGGTTTGTCGGAGTTGAAGGACTTGACCACGTAATCTCGATATCTCCATGCCTCACCAAAAAGGAGAGTCCGCCCCCCTCCGGTAGATTCCGAGTAGCGTGCAATATCAAGCCAGTGTCTTGCCCATTTGACGCCAAAGCCGGGGCTTGCAAGAAGGTTGTCGATAACACTCTCTACTGCTTTCTGCCGATTGGTTCTGGACGCATCGAGGAACGCGAGGATTTGAGCAGGGCTGGGAGGCAAACCGATCAGGTCGAAGTAGATGCGTCTGAGAAGGGTGGTTGCGGATGCATCTGCAACGGGAGAGAGCGCGTGGCGCTCGTGGGCGGCATGAATGAAGTGGTCGATCCCGGTCCGTGGCCAAGAGGATTCCTGAGCAGGAGGAAGCGCAGGGCGGACGATGGGCTGGAACGACCAGAAGTCTTTGCCTGCCCGGAGTGCGCTTGCGGGCTCTGTGGTCTCAGCAGGGTCTCCGTCAGGGCTGTCGGCATTTGAAGCAGGTGCCAACAGGATAACGGCACAAAGGAAAACCTCAGAAGTGAGGTTGGCGATGCGCGGTTTGATGAGGATGGATTTCATTCCGGCCACACAGAGTATTGTGTGCAGCAAGCCGATACTACTCTCAGAATCTCGCTTTTTCAGTGAGAATCTCTCGTCCGGATGTCACCGGAAGGCATGGCGGAAATCAAGTGTCTCCATGAGTGGAAGCATTTGTATTTAGCCTTGATTGCCTTAGTTATGTGGTTCAGGCGCACGGGTCTCGAACCGCATAAGCTGTTTGAGGAAGGTGAGTTCCACGTTTCCGGTGGGACCATTACGATTCTTGGCAATAATGAGCTCAGCCTTTCCTTCGTTGGCGTCGCGTTCGAGGTCGGCTTCATCGCCCTCCGAGGTGGGATTGTCATAATACTCCTGCCGATACAGAAGGCCGATAAGGTCAGCATCCTGCTCGAGTGAGCCAGACTCCCGTAGATCCGACATTCGGGGAGCGCCCCCTCGCTGCTCGGGGCCGCGGTTGAGTTGGGCGAGGACAATGATAGGAATATTAAGTTCCTTGGCGAGGGCCTTCAGACCGGCCGAGATCTCGGCGATCTCTCGCTCACGGGAACCTTCGGCCTGTCGCGATTGGGAGCGCATGAGTTGGAGGTAGTCAACTGCGATTAATCCAATATCAGAATCACGTTTTTTTCGGCGCGCTTTTGCCCGGACGTCGCCAATGGGGATTGCGGGGGTATCGTCGATGTAGAGCGGCGCAGCCTTTAACTGTTTGGAGGCATCGAGGATATTCTGGAGCTCCTCCTTGGTAGGTTGGAGACCCGGCCGGAGATTGGCCATGCTGTAACGGGCTCTTGAGAAAAGGAGTCGCTGCACGATCTGCTGGGCACTCATTTCGCATGAAAAAACAAGTGTCGGGATATCCTGGTCAATGGCTACGTGCTCCACAATATTCATCATCAGTGACGTTTTTCCCATCGACGGTCGCGCTGCAATGATGAACATCTCCCCGGGCTTCAGGCCTTTGCTCATTTCGTCGAGCTTGGTGTATTTGGTCGATACGCCTTCAAGGGGGCGCTCGTTATGCATGAACTGCTGTAACACCTCGATGACACCTTCGATCAGGTCTCCGACCTTGGTCTCTCCCTGCACCTCCGAATCTTCCTTGATCGCGAAGACCTTGGATTCTACCGCATCGAGGAATGCTTGGACGTCCTCAGGATCGTCATAGGCCTTGCTTATTGAGTCCGTACACGAGGAGATGACAGAGCGGAGAATATGCTTGGCTTTGACGATTCCCAAATGGTGTTCGAAGTGGGCCGCAGTAGGGGAGTAGGTGTAAATGGTTGTTAGCTCACCCGGTCCCCCTAGGTTTTCGAGAAGATTACGGTCTTTCAGGAGCTGTGTAAGGGAGACCAGCTCGATAGGCTGACCTTTATCATAGAGTTCCAGAAGCGTTTCATAGAGAGTCCCATGGGAGGGAATATAGAAATGGGCTGGAGCGAGGTGCTCTTCAACTGCCGCGCCGATGTATTCTGTAGGCTCCTGCATCATGGAGCTGAGAATGCTCTTCTCGGGCCCGATAGCATGAGGTAACGCGCGAGCTGCGCCCTGATCACCAGGCTCTACAACTTGCAGGCGTGGAGTGTCCTTGGTAGGCGGTGAGTTGGAAGGCATGTCCGGTAGAAAACCACTTGGATTTGAGGATCAGCGAATCTAACTGCAGGGAAGATTTACTTAAGCGGTCCAAGCTAATGTGAACCATAGACAGGGAAGGTAATACTATCCCTGTGTAAAGGAGTTTCCTCAACCTCGCGCAGGGTGGGGGGGTGTGAAAAACCCGGCGAAGAACTTGTCGAATTGTTAGGCGGGTAACGGCTTGGGAAGCAAATCACACGGACTGCCGGAGAAACTTAAGGCAGGACAGGCTCCCTGACAGGTTTGTGCCTTTGAGCTAGCTGTCGGATTCCCCGCTTGGGGTAGCGCCTTCCTCGGTCTCAACAGTGACAGTGAGAGTGGTGGTCACCTCGGCGTGCACCTTGATCTCGATATCACTTTTGCCAGATCTCTTGAGCGGCTTGCTCAATTTAATAGCGGTGCGGTCAATAGTGATTCCCTTGGACTCCAATTCTTTTTGTATGTCCATGGAGGTAATCGATCCAAATGCCTTTCCTCCCTGCCCAGTTTCGAGAGTGAACTTGGGTTTGAGACGGCTGATTTTTCCGGCTAATTCCTGAGCTTCAGCTAATTCCTCGGTCTCTCTCTGGGCACGCTTTGCGTGCAAGGATTCCAAATTTCGGAGGTTTCCCTTGGTGGCTTCAAGGGCCTTACCCTGCGGGATGAGAAAATTTCGAGCAAAGCCAGCTTTGACTTTCACAACATCAGCCTCGGCTCCCAGGCCGGTGATTTTTTCGCGGAGGATGACTTCGGTAGTTGCCATGACAGTGTTGATGTTCGTGAGGATCCAAGTCCTGAGGGCAGGACAATCGGGCGCTCCAGATAGTAGCGGCTGGGGTTCCGGTCAAGGAGTTAATCTTCGCTGAGGCCTGTTTTCCAGCGATATCAGGGTAGCGCCCAAGTCGACTTCAGCCGGCGATAGTCCTGCAAGGGCAGGAGGACGTAAACGGGTTTTTTGCGGGGGTCTAATCTCGCGATGAGAGAGCGTAGGTGAATTTCTTTCAGGCTAGAGCACCCCGCAGTAGGGCTTGTGCCACCGCTGCGCCAGATATGAAAGAAAATGGAGGAACCCGCTCCGGGGATCGGCTTGGGATAGACATTGTGAGCGACAAAGAGCTTTAAGGAGTGCGGGTAGTCATTTTGGCGCATCTGGGCCTTTTTTTCCCAAGGGTCACGGGGCTCATGACTGAGAATAAGGTGTTTGTTGTAATGTGGCGAGGCGGGGTCCTCGACCCAGAGATCGCGAGTGGTGACCTGGCGGTAGCTCATGCCGGGTCTCCGTTCTACGGATTTTCCATATCCCCAGACTCCGCCAAGCTTGAAGACTCCGGCAGGAGAGCGCCAATCACCCTCTGCCTTAATCGGCACCGAAGTGGTTTTCGGATGGAGACCTCGACCCCACGCGAGGCCCTTTTTTCCACAGCGGCCACTCCACGGTCCGCCAGTTTGTTGCCAGGATTGCCCCTGACTTCTCTCGTAAATTGAGACGGAGAGGTGCGAACCCTTCCATGTTTCAGTGGTGCCTACAACTACTTGAAGGCAATCGCTTGCAATCTGAAAGCCCGATACAGGGAGGGAAAAGGCCAGACTGAGAAAGAAGAGTCGAGTCACGGGAAAAGAATAACGTCAATTATCGCATTATGACAGGGCTGACTTGGGGCGCTCCTGATCAAGGATCTTGAACGCATGCCCAGCCCCCACAGGGTCGGTCACGAACTGGGTTTCGGGTGTAGCCGTTGCGCAGTCTTGTTGAGAGCGACAGTAATCGTGCTGAGTCATCAAGCTTTTGGTAGAAAGCCCGGACTGCTGTCCCCAATGAATCAGGTCCTCGAAGTTTACGTCTGCCGTCAAGTCCTGCCTCCCAGCCAATCTGTAGATGTCTGAACCTGTTAGGCATTCATGGTGATAATAGGCCCGAAGTGTCCCCTGGGGCTTTCGGTGGTATATCTCGGCGCCCGTGCCGCCGTAATCGATGGTCACTAGTCTTCCGCTTTTAAAAGAAGGGAGCCAGTGTTTGAGCCATTTTTGGTAGCTGTGATGAACCTCGAGGCGTTGTTCCGAGTCTCTGGAAAGATCAAACTGTTTTGAATCCGGGAGGTCGTCCGCAGGAAGCCACTTCTCGATGAGGCCGTCATCTTCCGGGGAAAGAAAAAGCTCGTGGATTGCCTCCTGTGTGCCCCTGAATACCCGAACTGGAAAAGCGTCAACAAGTTCATTGGATATGACAAACGCACTGCCACCGCTCGCCCTGAGAGCAGATTTCATTTCGGGGTGAAATTTTGCGGAGCGACCGATTCGTTTTTTGAGGAGCCTCTGCAGAGGGTTTGAGCGTTCCACGAGGTGATAGCGGATTCGCTTGCGAAAAGAAAGAGTGGGTGGCCGGAGCTTGCGCAAAAGTCGGCAGGCCAGGTCTCCGGCGCCCGGGCCAATTTCAATGACGTCCCGCAGACCCGAGTCCAGAATGGAACGAGCAAGACTATCGGCCAGAAGCGGTGAAAGGCTGGGAGTCGTGGAGAAGTCTCCACCTTTTCCAACAGAACTGATGTTTCGGGCGTAATACCCGTTCGCCTCGTCATAAAGACACAGCTCCATGAAGCGATCAAACCGCAGGAGGTTTTTTGCCTCCTTCAAATGCGGGCGGAGCCAATGATGCCTTACACTCTCGGAGGTGCCCATGTTTACACCCCATGCGCGCTCTCCTGCGCCAAGGTGTTGCAGGCCTTCAGGTCGAGTTTTCCGGATGCAAGAAGGGGGATTTCGCTGACCGGGATGATAGTCTTTGGGCACCAGAGCGAGGGGATGCCCTCGTCCATGAGCTGATGACGGATGTCGACGAGCTCCTGTTGAAGGGTGTCACCTGAAATTGTCGAGAGTAGGCCGATGACCTCACCTTTCTGTTCATCCGGTATTCCGACCACTGTAATTTTTCGCTCCTCTTCGCCGTCCAGATTCAAAATCCTGTTGAGATGCCCCTCAATGACTTCATGGGGAACCATCTCTCCAGCGATCTTAGAGAAGCGGGACATTCGTCCTTCAATATACAGAAATCCATTCTCGTCCATTCGGCCGACGTCACCAGTCTTGAACCAGCCGTCGATCATTACTTCGTCGGTAAGGCCCTCTCGGCCGAGATATCCTGGAAAGACATTTGCTCCTCGAAGCCAGATGATCCCGCTCTGGTCTACTGCGCATGGCTCGTCGGTGGAGGCGTCTGTGATTTTAACGGCCATTCCTGGAAGAAATGGGCCTACCGAGCCAAGCTTGCTGCAGGATATGACCGGGAGGTTCGCCTCCGAACTTTCAGGATCAGGCAGATTGACGTTTGTAGCTGGTGAAGTCTCGGTGAGCCCGTATCCCTCGAATGGTAGTTTTCCAAACTTCTTTTCGAAGGACTGGGCAAGGTTTGAGGGTAGTTTCTCTGCCCCGGTAACGACATAGTCGAGTGAGGAAAGGAGTTCCGGGTCTACCCGGCGCATATACCCACGGAGAAAAGTAGGAGTGGCCAGCAGAAGGTTGAGCTGATGTTCATGAATCAGCTCGGCGAGGCGCTTTGTTTCAAGCGGGCTGGGATAGGTCACAAGCCTCGTGCCTTCTATGATGGGATACCAAAGGGTGACGGTGCAGCCAAAGGAGTGAAAGAGCGGCAAGGAGCCCAGGATTCCCGCATTCTTGGGAAGCGATAATCGCGTGCCAAACTGGCAGACATTCGCGAGCACGTTCCGGTGGGTGAGAGGAACGCCTTTAGGTTCGCCCGAGGACCCGGAAGTAAAAAGAAGGGTGGCCTCATCGTCTCCGCATCCAGACTTATGCAGTTTCAGAAGCAAGGAGAGAGCCCAAGTCGGAAGGAGCTTGGAAACAAGAAACCATCGTGTGATCGCCGGTTTAATTGCGGGAATGATTCTCTCAATAAGGAGAAGGTCCCGGGTGGGTGGCCAGGGAAAGGTTGGAACCTTTCGGACGAATGGGTCCGCAGTAATGAATTTATCGAGGTCAGCCTGTCTGATGGCAGATTCCACTGCTTCCTGCGACGCTGTGAAATTAAGGTTAACAGGAATCTTGTTTGCAAAGAGAACGGCGATATTTGCAAGCAGTCCTCCCTTGCCCGGGGGAAGAATAATCCCGACCCGCTTTTTATCAGTGCTTCTTCGAATCTCCTTCGATAGGGCGATCGCTACAGCGAGGAGTTTGCCGTAGGGGAGCGAGCTGTCATCGGTGCCGTCATGGACGGAGATCTGACTGTGCTTCTTGAGTCCGGTGAGGAGATGTTTACCAAGAGATTCGCGAAGAAAGGAACGTGAACTAAAGCTGCGCTCCGCTGCTTGAAGAAGGTTTTCCTGATAAGCAGGGAGAGTAATATTGCTGGCCGGTATTAGTTCACCGAGCGCAAAAATAGTGGAAGGGAGGTTGGATCCTGACTCGGTGGCAAGCTTTAGCTCGGAGGGAAGAGAGACAGACAGTGGAATAGTGGGGAGCTTGAGGTCGCAGAGAAATCTATTCAACGCAGGGGGAATGTGGCATGCGGTTCCCCGTCGGGCTGAAGCATCTCCCGGGATGTAGATCATCAGAGAGTCATCCTGTATTTTCTCTGCCAGAGCCTCACCGATCGCCGTGGGATCGGGGTCGGCTTGGGAAAAAGTCACCGCTCGGATGTCTTCCCTGTTCAGATATTCTTGAGTAGAGGAATCGACCATTGCGGTTTCTTCCACCAACCAGATCAGGCTTCGGGGTGCCAATCTGGTAGCTAGAGCGAGAAGATCTTCGTGTCGGAGTCGTCCAGGAATAAGGAGAGCTCCGTGGGTGGGAAGGGTATCAAAACCTAAGAAACTTGGAGAAGAGGCCATCGGATGCTGTGCTAAAGTGCCATTCCCAAGTGATCCTGAAAAGTCATAAACAATACTCTTTAGGCGACTTACTCACATCGGTATTCCGGAAAAATTCTTCCCTCGGCGTCGTTGCATTGCTAGACCCCGCGGCTATGAGCAAAACCCCCTCCGCAGCCGCACGCGCCCGGTATTGGCGAAAGAACTTATCGTGGCTGGGAGCTCTTCTCTCTGTCTGGTTTATGGTGTCCTATGGATGCGGGATCCTGTTTGTGGACCAGTTGGACAAATTTAAACTCGGAGGGGTTCCACTCGGGTTCTGGTTTGCACAGCAGGGAAGCATTTACGTCTTCGTGGTATTAATAGCTGTCTACGTTCTTGTGATGAACAGATTAGACAGGGAGCTCCTCGGAGAAAAATTTCAGTAGGCTGGACCGATGGATGTAAAAACTTGGACCTTCCTGATTGTCGGGCTTTCGTTCGCTCTCTACATCGCGATTGCCATTCGTTCACGGGCAACCTCGACCGGTGAATTTTATGTGGCAGGCAAGGGGGTTCCCAGTCTTGCGAACGGGATGGCCACTGCCGCCGACTGGATGAGCGCAGCCTCCTTTATCTCGATGGCAGGGCTTATTTCCTTCATGGGACGAGACGGGGCCATGTATCTGATGGGTTGGACAGGCGGCTACGTGTTGCTCGCTCTTCTTCTGGCACCCTACCTTCGGCGCTTTGGAAAATTCACGGTTCCCGATTTCATTGGAGACCGATATTATTCAAATACTGCACGGGTCGTGGCAGTTTTGTGCGCCGTATTCGTATCCTTTACCTATGTGGCGGGACAGATGCGGGGAGTCGGAGTGGTGTTTTCAAGATTCCTCGAGGTAGAGGTCAATACGGGAGTCATTGTGGGCATGGTCATCGTGCTGATCTATGCCGTTCTGGGAGGAATGAAGGGGATCACCTACACGCAGGTGGCGCAGTATTGCGTCTTGATCTTTGCGTATCTCGTTCCGGCAATCTTTATCTCGATCATGCTTACGGGGAATCCTGTTCCTCAACTTGGACTTGGTTCGAATGTCCTCGAGGATGGTGTCCCGGGAACTGTGAGTCTGTTGGATAAATTGAATGGTCTTTCGGCGGATCTTGGATTTCAGGCCTATACCGACGGTCAGAAATCTACTATTGATGTTTTTTTCATAACGGCGGCTCTGATGGTGGGAACCGCGGGCTTGCCTCATGTCATTGTGCGTTTTTACACCGTGAAGCGGGTTAAAGACGCGCGTATTTCCGCATTCTGGGCGCTGTTGTTCATTGCAATCCTTTACACGGTAGCGCCAGCGGTGGGCGTCTTTGCGCGCACCAACCTGCTGGAGACCATTCCGAACAAGGAATACGCTGCCCTGCCTGCAGCCAAGTCGGAAGGTGGGTGGTTCAAGAACTGGGAGAGGTCCGATCTGATCGCGTGGGTGGACAAGAACGGAGATGGGAGGATTCAATATACCGACGGGAAGGCGTTCATCGGAAAACCCAGCTTCCGGGAAACCGATCAGGGCGAACCGTTACTTGGAAAACATGGCGAGAGACTGCTTGCCAACGAGAAGACGGAGGGAGCGAATGAGCTCTATGTTGACAGAGACATCATGGTCCTTGCCAATCCAGAGATTGCGGGTCTTCCCAACTGGGTGATTGCTCTTGTGGCGGCGGGTGGACTTGCGGCTGCGCTTTCTACAGCAGCAGGTCTGCTTCTCGTTATTTCAACATCAGTAGCGCACGATCTGGTGAAGCGGACCCTTAATCCTGCGATCAGTGAGAAAGGAGAGTTGTGGACGGCTAGAATTGCGGCCGGTGGAGCTGTGATTATTGCAGGCTGGTTCGGTATTAATCCACCAGGATTTGTGGCTCAGGTTGTGGCCTTTGCCTTTGGTCTTGCGGCCTCGTCCTTTTTTCCAGCCATCATTCTTGGAATCTTCTGGAAGCGGGCCAATCTCTATGGGGTGATCTCGGGGATGATCGTGGGCATCGTGTTCACATCCTCTTATATTATTTATTTCAAATTCGTGAATCCTGCCGTCAACAATTCGGACCATTGGTTATTCGGTATTTCCCCCGAGGGCATTGGAACGATAGGCATGCTGGTGAATTTCGTTATTGCGTGTGGCGTCTCTCTCGTCAGCAAAGCGCCGCCGGCCGAGGTTCAGGATATGGTCGACCGCGTCAGGTATCCTAGAGAGGCACTGGAGAGCGCCGATTCCTAGGTGAGCTCTGGAGGGAGTCGGAGGTGCTCAATCGCCTCTGTTATCTCCGCGGACGTTACGTCGGTGGAGATAAATGCCTCCCCGAGTGCCTTCAGCAGGACGAATCGGACTTTCCCGCCGGTGAATTTCTTGTCGCGCGTAAGGGCGGTCATGATCGATTCAGTGGTGATGTCGAGCTCGAGCTGAAGAGGTAAATTCCACCTCTGGTGAATAGCGAGCAGGCGTCTGGTTTCTTCGCGCGAGAAGCCTGCTTTCCGCTCAGAAAGGAAAAGCGCTGCTCGGACTCCCAGCGAGATAGCCTCTCCGTGCAGGAGAGTTCCATATTCGGCGCTCGCTTCTATTGCATGCCCAACAGTATGACCGAAATTCAGAAGGGCGCGGGTGCCCGAGGTCTCCCGCTCGTCTTCCTCCACGATCCTGGCCTTGATTGCCAGATTTGCAGCAATGAGTCGGGGAGCAACCTCCTGATTGAGAGGATCCATCGTTTCAAGTTCCGCAAGCATGGAGGCATCCCGGATGGCAGCGTGTTTGATGACCTCAGCGAATCCCTCACAAAACACGTTGTGGGGGAGAGTGCGCAGGACGCCAGGGTCAGCAACGACGAGACGAGGTTGTTGGAAAGCTCCAAGGAGATTTTTACCCTCGGGCACGTTTACGCCAGTTTTACCTCCAACTGAACTGTCAACCTGAGCCACGATTGTGGTCGGGATCTGTACGAAGGGAATACCACGGTAAAAGATGGCCGCCACAAAACCAGCGAGATCCCCGACGACGCCCCCTCCAAGAGCGACCACAAAGCTGCTACGATCGTGACGCTGCTCAATGAGAGCGCAGCAGAGCGATTGGGCCTGCTCCATGGATTTGGAGGATTCTCCAGCTGCAATGAGGTGAGAGGAAACCTCAAAGCCTGCGGCCTCAAGCGACGATCTCACTCCATCAGCGTAATGGCCGGCAACATTGTCATCGCTGATAAGCGCGGCTTTGCCAGAAAGCCCAGCTTCTCTTATCAGAGAGCCAGCTCTGGAAATACAGTCCACTTCAACAATGATGTCGTAGGACCGTAGAGGTAGTTTGACTGTGACTTTGGGCACGTGATTTACTTCGCTGGCAGGTTCTGGACGCGATAGGTGCGATTGGCAAGGAACTACGTCGGTCTGAGAGACTTCCAGATGGACAGATCGGGATGGAGAAGGAGGTCCAGAGCTTTGTCCCGGAGAGAGAGTGATGTAATAAGGTGGTCCAGAAGAATAGCGGAGGCGGTGGCGTCATAAAGTGCGTCATGCCAGCAGCGGTCGGGGTGAACGGCTCCGATCCTCTTTGTCAGGTCAAAGTGCTCGATCAGGTCTCCGAGGGAAAATTTAGCAAGACCCGGCCATGCGGCGCGTGCGATATTGAGGGTATCAACCCATGGACCGAATTGGTGTCCAGGAAAGGCGCGTAGGAACCTTTTCTCCGTGCCATGGCCATGTGCGATCAAGATTCGATTCTTCAGGAGGCTGCGGATTTGTGGATAAAGGGAGAGAAGGGAGGGGGCCCCGGAAAGGTCATCAAGGGTGATGCCGTGTATCTTTCGAGCCGACCACGAAATGGGTTGATTGGAAGACAGGTAGGAGCAGAAAGATTCCCCGAGCCCTTTCTGGGGGCACCAGAGAGTGATGCCAACCTGAACTGGAACATCGGTTCGTCCCCGGGTAGCGCCTGCGGACTCAAAGTCGATCGCGGCAAACTTGTGGGATCGAACAGGTTCAGCAGCGGTGGTTGAGAGAGGCATCCGGGTTTAAGGGGTCTAAATATGGGATGGTTTTATAATGGCGACTCTGGAGCAGTCAGTTAGTATTTAGGACCTACTATCATGAATGGAGCACTTTCCCAGTATTTAGCATTTTTGGATGGAGGGACGATCGCCTTGCTGATCTTTGGCCTGGTGTTGGTCATCTTCGTCCTGTGGGCGATCGGAGCTTACAACGGATTGATCAGGTTGCGGAACATGTATCGTAACGCCTTCGCCCAGATCGACGTGCAACTGAAGCGTCGCCACGACCTGATTCCAAATCTTGTCGAGACTGCGAAATCGTTCATGAAACATGAGCGAGAGACGCTTGAGGCAGTTATTCAGGCACGTAACGCTGCAGCAAGTGCTCGGGATGG
>MDTG01126041.1_pt1 | contig 12974 bp, 14 predicted proteins | sample 811421 | NCBI WGS metagenome assembly MDTG01 (sample SAMN05326645, study PRJNA326480) | marine metagenome | isolation source: seawater | place: Pacific Ocean: South East | collected 2011
ATAAGTTTTATGGTTATAAAATTTCTTCATTGAATATGCTGAATTAATTACAGCTTTTATTGTTGCAACTTTAGATGTAAAAGGAGACCAATAATAAATTTTCATATTTAATGTAAATAAATTATTTTATCTAATATCAAATATATTTAAATGAGGAAAATAAAAATTTATATATTCCACCCTTATTCAAAAATCGGTGGAGCAGATTTGACTATTTCCAGACTCATTAATAATTTGAATGAAAAAAAGTACGAAATAGTTTTCATTTGCTTAAATAGGCCAGCAATAAAATTTTACTTAAAAACAAAAATAAAAATTATATGTATTAAAAGATCTAGAGCTTATCAATGTATACCTGTTTTAAAAAACATTATTAAAGTTAACGAAAAAAACGATAAAAAATTTGAAAAAGTAATATTTATTTCAAATCAAAATTTTGCTAATGTGATTAGTATTATTGCACTAAATAAATTCAAACATATAAAGAAAATTTTAGTTGAAAGAAATAATCCTATAGAGTTAGACATCATAAAAAGCTTTAAAAATACAATCATTAAAAAATTGATACCAATTACTTACAAACTTGCAGATAAAGTGATTGGAATAAGCAAAGAACTTAGTAAAGATTTACAAAAGTTGAGTAAAGTAAAAGTTGACACTATCTATAATCCTGCATTTGAAAAAAAAAATATCAAAAAAAAGGAAACTACGAAATCTATAAAAAAATTAAAAAACATACTTTGTGTCGCAAGATTCGAAAAACAAAAAAATCATTTAATGCTTCTTAAAGCTTTTAAATTATCTCTGAAAAAAATTAACGCAAAACTCACACTAATTGGATATGGAAGTTTGAAAAAAAAAATTACTAAATATGTTTATAATAATAATCTCAAAGAAAACGTCGAAATTGTTTCAAATTCTAAAAATATTCAAAATTATTATGATAATGCAGATTTATTTTGTTTAACCTCTATTTATGAAGGATTTGGAAACGTGCTAGTTGAAGCTGCAATAAATAAAATTCCAATAATATCAACAAGTTGTAAATCTGGTCCATGTGAAATATTGGGAAATGGTATTTATGGAGATCTTGTTAAGATTGGAGATACAAAAAAGCTGTCAAAATTAATAATAAAAAATTTAAAGAAACCTGATAAATCAAAAATTTTAAAAATGTATAAATCTTTAGATAGATTCAATATTAAAAAACACATCAATAAATATGAAGAAATTTTTAGAAAAATATAAAAAAAATATAATTTTTTTCTGTCCCTCAATCGAGGAGGGAGGGGTTGAAAAAAATTTGATAAATATTGTAAATGCAATCGGTAATGATTTTAATGTGTCGGTAATAACCGCAAATAATGATAAAAAAAAAAAATTTAATAAAAACATAAAATTTATATCTCCAAATAGCAATTATTTTAATAAGAAAAGTAGAATTCTTAAGAGCTTGGTTTCTTCATTTTTATTTTTTAAAAACTACCACTCTAAAAGTACAGTGATTTCGTTTCAATCTAACATAATAGCAATTGTTTTATCAAAACTAACTTTTAATAAGGTCATTATAAGATCCAACTCTTCCCCAAATATTTATGCAAAAAATTTTTTTAAAAGAATTCTTTTTCGAATTTTTTTTCGATTTGCTGATAAAATAATTGTCAATAGTAAAGAATTTAAGAAAGAATTTTACAGATTTTTCAAGCTGAAATCATACACAATTTATAATTCAATAGAGCCCTCAAATTACTTAAAATATAAGTCAAATAAAAAAGTAAATTTTGGTTTTTTTGATAACGCTAAAAAAACACTTAAAATTTTATCAATTGGTAGACTGGTTTATCAAAAAGATCATATGACAATCTTAAAAGCAATTAAAGAAATAAAAGATAAAAGAAAAGTAAAACTATGTATTATCGGAAAAGGAAATCAAAAAAAAAGATTGATGAAATTTATCAAATTTAACAAATTAAATAAGGTTGTTAAAATTATTGAATATAAAAATAACGTTTACCCTTATTTATTAAAGGCTAATTTGTTCATTTTAAGTTCATTATACGAGGGTTTACCAAACACTCTATTAGAGGCAAAATCGTTTAATATACCAATAATTTCATCAGATTGCAGAACTGGTCCGAAAGAAATTTTAGAAAACTACAAAAATGGAAAATTATTTAGAATTAAAAATTTTAAAGAATTATCAAGACTTATTTTATTATCAAAACAATCAAATAAAAAAAAATTTATTTATGATAAAAGATTTGATTTTAATAAAAATATACAAATTTATAAAAATTTATTAAATTCTGTTTAATATGAAAATTTTATTCATAGGGGCATCTTCTTTTACTGGATTTCATTTTGTTAAAGAAATAAGTAAAAATAAATCATTAAAAATTTATTGTACTCTTACTAAAAATTTTAGAGATTATACATCTGAAAAAAAGGTAAGATTAAACTTAATGAGAAAAATAAAAAATATTAAAATTATAGAAAATACAGAGTTTGGTGATAAAAATTTTATTAAAATTTTAAAAAAAACATATTTTGATATACTTTGTTTCCATTACGCCCATACCAAAAATTACAATGATGATAAAAAATTTAATTTTAAAAAGTCATTAGATAAAAACTTAAATAATATTAAAGATGTGTTTTTAGTTTTAAATAAAAATCAAAAAATTATAATAACAAATACAATTTTTCAGCACATAAAATCAAAGAGATACAGCGCTGTAAATAATTATGGCAAGTCTAAAACAAAAACTTATGAAATATTGAAAAAATATTGCATTAAAAAAAGAATTAAATTCAAATCTTTTTTTATAACTAATCCCTGGGGCATTTTTGAAGAAAAAAAACTTAATTATCATCTTATAAAAAATTGGCTTCAAAATAAAGTACCGGTAGTTAAATACCCAAAATATATTCGAGATAATATTTTCATTAATAAATTAAGTGATCAATATTATAATTTAATTTTTTCTAGGAGTAAAAAAGAAGAATATTTTCCCTCAGGTTATTGTAGCACTAATAGAGTTTTTATTAATGCTCTTAAAAGAGAATTTAATAAATATTTCAAAAAAAATGCAAAAGTAAAATTTATAGATAATATGAAACATGAACAGTCATTAGTAAGAATTAATGGTAAAAAAATATTGAAAAAAATATATTTTAAAGAAAATTTAAAAAAATATTTTGAGTATTATAAAAAAAGATTAAGTTAATTACTCTGAGTAGATTATATTTGCAGAAGAATTAATCAAATTTAAGTCAACTCTCTCGCATCTTTTAAGTTTTTTAACAACTTTTTTGTGATATTTCTTTTGGCATACAAATAGAAAAAAGCCACCTCCCCCAGCACCTAAAAGTTTGCCACCATAACAACCTGAATCAATTGCATCTTTATAGATTTTATCTAGTAAATTATTTGAAATTTCATTAGTAAATTTTTTTTTTAATCTCCAATTCTCCCCTAGTAAAACACCTATCTTTTTTATATTTAGACTTTTTTTTTGAATTTCTGTTATAAATGTTTTTGTCAAGTTTTTTAATGATAACAATTTACTTATATTTTTAGAATAATTTTTTTTTTGCTTTTTAAGATATTTATGAGATTTTCTTGTCAGGCCTGTATAAAAAAATAAAAGATTATTTTGTAATTTTAAAAAATTTTTTTTTTGAAATTTTCAATTTATTAACTTTAATGGTTTTTTTTTCATAGTTAATAATTTTAGTCCCACCAAAAGCTGAAATATAATGATCTTGTTTTCCCAGTGATTTTTTTGTGATAGAATTCTCAATATTAAATGCAATTTCTGCAATTTTTTTTTTTGATACATTTTTCTTTTTTAATTTATATATCGCTTTAATCAAACCTACTAAAAATGAACTAGAAGAACCCAGACCAGTGTTATAAGGGATATCTGAAATTGTATTAATATAAATTGGTTCTTTGACATTAAAATATTTCAGAGTTTCTTTTATTCTTAAATTTTTAATTTTATCAATTTTATTAGTAATTTCTGTGTCAGAATAATTGAGCCTATATTTTTCATTAAAATTTTTATGCAGCTTTACTGTTACATAGATAAACTTATTTATAGTTGTACTTAATGTGATGCCACCATATTTATTATAAAAATACGGCATATCAGTTCCCCCACCAGAAAAAGATATTCTTAATGGAGTTTTGGTAACAACTAATTTATTTTTAAAACTCATATTTCATTTTTTTTTTAAAAATTTTTTTTAAGTTATTTTTCAACAAAGTATAGCGAAATTTATAATTTTGTTTAGCATTTAGTTTTTTTTTTCCAATATAAAAAATAAAAGTATTTGCATTATAGGCTGCCTCAATATCTCTTACATCATCACCGATATAAAAAGTTTTATCTAACATGAATTTATATTTTTTTGATGCTTCAATAAACATTCCTGGTCTTGGCTTGCGGAAAAATGATTTAGATTTAAAATGATGCGGACTTATAAAAAAATCTTTTATATTGATATTAAACTTTAAAAGCTTATTACGTATTAGATTGTTAATATTAATTAAATTTTTTTTTTTTAAATCTCCAGTAGCTAATCCAGCTTGATTTGATATACAAATATATTTTGCTTGAACTGGTAATTTTTTAACAAGTTTTAAATTTAATTCAATCTTAGATGGGTCAAGAAGATATCTCTCAAAATCAGGTATTAAATTTAATGTACCATCTCTATCTGTAAGTAAGATATCATTATTTGAAAAATATTTTTTTGTTTCATATAATCTCCTCTTATCTCCTATACTTAAATATTCAGCATCAATAATTTTTCCTGAAATTAATTTCTTTTTTGAGGATAATTCCAAGAATTGACTAAAATTTTTCATATCTTTACTTAAAAGTTTTAAAATGGACTTATCAATTAACATATATCCAATTTCTACAAAATTTTTTTTCTTTGATCTTAATTTAGAGTAATCAACAATTGATGTATTCTTGTTAAAAGAACAATTGCCATTTTTTTTTCTAGATAAAGATAAAAGTATTTTTTTTTTTGATTTTTTAAATTTTGTACAAAGTTTATCTATATTTAAAGGAGTATAGTTATCAGAGTAAAGTAATAAAAAATGTTTATTAAGTAATTTTTTTGAGTTAAAGATCCTTGATCCTGTATCCGTATTAGGAGGATTATAAGAATATGTTATTTTTACCCCATGCTTTTTACCAAATTTAAAATAATCTTTTATTAATGCTGATTTATAACCAGTTAATAAAACTATATTGTTTATTCCATTTTTTCTTAATTGAATAATTAAATGTTCTAAAAATGGTTTGCCGCAAATATCTATCATAGGTTTTGGAATTTGCTTGGTTAAATTTCCAAGTCTACTACCTAGCCCTCCACATAAAATTACTGCTTGGTTCACTTTAAACATTTATCCTAAAAATTTGAAATTTTTATCTTTTTGGGAGATAATTTTTGGTTTAAAGGGTAGTTTAATTTTAAGTTTTGGATCATCAAATCTTATAACTCTTCCTTTATTACGTTTAAAGTATTCTGACATATAATAAAATATTAAAGTATCATTCTTCATAGTTAAAAAAGCAGTTGCATAATTTTTTGAAACATAAATAGAAAATGAGTCATTACTACTCAAATTGAATTTAATATGATTAAGATAATTTTTCGATTTTGGATCAATATCTAAAACAATTAATAAAATTTTACCTTGAAAACAATTTATAATTTTATTTTCTGAGAAAGGTTTCTCTTGAAAATGAAAACCTCTGAAAGTTCCTTTTTTTTTGTTAAAAGAAATATTAGTTTGTTTAATATCAAAACTAATTGATTTTTTTTTTAACTCTTTTTTACAAAAACCCCTTACAAAATATCCTCTAATATCTTTTTTTTTTTTAGAATAAATTTTTAGTACCCCTTTAAATTTTGTTTTTAATATTTTCATTTTTTTTTGATTATCTTAATATTTGGTAGTGGTATAATTATGTCACCTTTAAATTTCATTTTTTTCAAATTTTTTAATATTTCATTTTTAAAATTCCATGCTAATAACAATATAACATCAGACCTATTGATTACTTTTTTATAAGGTAAACTTATCTTTATATTACTACCAGGTGTAAAAAGGTTTTTTTTTAATGGATTAGCGTCAATAATTTTTGAAATTGTTTTGTTGTTTAATTTAAGATAATTTAGCAAAGTAGAGCTTCTCGCCGAGGCTCCATATCCAATCATATTTTTATTTTTACTATATAAAGAAATGATTTTTAATAATTTTTCTTTATGATTTTTTGCCAGATTACCTAGATTTTTCCAATAATTAATATCATCTAATTTTTTTTTTTTTTCAAATTTTAACTTATTAGTGTATTTTTTTGATTTGGTTAATTTTCTTTTGCTAAAAATAATTACGTATGATCCGCCACTTATTGGACTTAAGAAAAAATCAAATGGAAATAATTTTTGTTTTTTTAGAACTCTACTTAACGTCGTTAAAGTATAATAAAATATATGTTCATGATAAATATAATCATAATGTTTTTTTTTAAGCATATGTGCTGCATTATGAAATTCGATTATTCCATAGCCATTAGTCGAAATCAAATAATGTATACCCTTTAGTACGTCATTTAAATTTTCAACATGAGGTATAACGTTCCTGCATATTATAATGTTGGGCCTGTCCCCATCAGTTTTAACAATTTTTTTTGCCAATCTAAAATTAAAAAAATTTGGTAAAGTTTTTATACCTTTGGAGCTTGCATGCTTTGCAAGATTAATTGCTGGATCAATACCCAAAACTTTATTTTTCTTTTTGACTTGATTTAAAAAAAAACCATCATTGCTAGCTATCTCACATATATAATTATTATGTTTTTTTAGATATTTTGATATTTTTTTAAAAAAAATTTGCCTATAAGATTTTACTCTATTTGAAGTGCCCGTTACCCACAAATATTTCCTAAATAAAACACTTGGATTGACTGTAAAGTTCAACTGAAGCAGCTTACATTTTTTACAAATTACAAGCTTAAGAGGAAATGACTTTTCTTTTTTAATTTGTTTTTTATTTTCTAATAATGCATTTGCTAATGGTTGATCGCCTAAATTAAATATTGGTATCAATTTATTATTTCCACAAGATCTGCAATTAAATATTTTTCTATTTGACATTATTTTTCTTAAAGGCTTTATAAATCAAATTTATGATTTGAACCTTAATCTTTTATCAACTTTATTTTTTTTTAAAAGTTTTTCTAGCATTAATATACGATTTGTCACCTCACTTTTGAACATAGTTTTGTTAAATTTTTTTCTGATAAAAAAATTTTTAATTTTTTTGACATCAGTAGATATATTTTTCTTTTCAAAATTTACAACATCTGAATATGTTTTTTTAATTTTATCAAAGTTTACTTTGTATGATCGTTCGTCATGACTAGGTTTATCTAAAATAACAACAGGTATATTCTTAAATATCGTCTGAGTTATTTTAGCTATTTCAAGGATAGAAAAATTTTTTCCAGGATATCCAACATTAAATATCTTTTTATTTATTTGATAAATTTTTTTTGTGAGAGATGAAATTATAATCTTGCACAAATCATCAATAAAGAGTATTGGCCTGTAAGGCTTTCCATTTGTATTGATTATAATTTTTTTATTTACAAAAGCTGATCCGCAAAGGTTATTCAAAACTATGTCACTTCTAAAATTTAGCGATGGACCATGTACTGTTGAAGGTCTATAAATACTTACACAAAACTTCTTATCAGCAAGTTTTAATAATTTTTTTTCTGCTTTAAGTTTTGAAATAGCATATTCGGTTATAGGTTTAATATTTTTATCATTTTCTTTTATCAGTTTTTTTTTATTGTTCGAAATTCCATAAACACTTTGTGTTGAAATAAATATAAATCTTTGAACGCCTAACCTCTTTGCTAATTTCGCAATTTTTACTGTGGCTTTATAATTTATTTCCTCTGTTAATTTTTTATTTAGACTACCCAAAGGATCATTTGAAAGACTCGCTAAATGAATTATAGCATCTATATTTTTAAAATGATGTTTATTTAAATCTCTTATATCAAGATTAAAAAATTTATGTTCAATCTTTTTTCTTAAATTATAAAAATTACTATCGACACCAACAATTTTGATTTTTTTAAACTTTTTTCTTATTATTTGGCATAATCTACTTCCTATATAACCTCTAGATCCTGTAATTAAGACTTTCATATTATAAAATGTTTATAGATTTTATAGACGAATAAATTATTATTCCTTTATGATCAAACAAAAAAAATTAAATTGTAAGAGCTTTTTTATAAATTATCTTAATAACTTAACTAATATTTTAACAGAAAAACATTTAAATGAATTGGAAAAGATAACCAAATTTTTTGAGAAAAATATCATCAATAAAAAGAAAATTTTTGTTTGTGGTAATGGAGGGTCTGCATCTATAGCAAATCATTTTTTATGTGATTTTAATAAGGGCATTAAAATTAGTTCAGGAAAAAAGTTGAGTCCAAAAGTTATTTCTTTATCTAATTCAATTGAGTTGATAACTGCAATATCTAATGATCTAAATTTTGACAAAATTTTTGAATTTCAACTTGAAAGTTTAAGCGATAAAAAAGACATATTATTCATTTTAAGTTGCTCAGGAAATTCTAAAAATATTTTAAATGCTGCTAAATTTGCAAAAAAAAATAAACTTGAATTAATTTCTATAATCGGATTCGGGGATAATAAATTTTTAAAAAATTTATCTAAATATTATATAAACCTTCAAACTCGTAATTACGGGTTAACAGAAGATATTTTCCAAACAATTATGCACATGATTTCTCAATATTTAAGATCAAAATATTCCAAAAAAAAAATAAAAATTCTTTAAGAGTTACCTAGATTTTATAACAATGATTGAATTTTTAAAAAATACTAGAAATCTTATCAGAGGTTATTCAATGAATAATATCTTTAATATTTTTTTATCAAAAAATTTGAGAAAATATTGGTTAAAAGCAAAGAAAGAAAATTTTGATGAACTTCTTAAAAAATCAATGGAAATGTTTATCTATTCTCAAGATTACAAAAAAACTTCGAAGAATCACAAGTTTGCGATAATTAAAATTCTTAAAATAATTGAGCTGCATGGCAATAAGGAAAGTACTAATGATTTTCAATTTAATAATCCAAATTTTCATAGTGAATTTACGGATTCAACGATTTCAGAAATCGTCAAAGATAACTACGAAAATAAAGAAAATTTTATAGATTTATTTAAAGTTTACCCATCAATAAAAATTGAAAATTCTCTAAAGTTAAATTTAATAAATAATATTTTATACAACAAAATTAAAGATAAAGAGATTTTTGAAAAAATTCACAATCTTTCTGATGAGACTTTTGTTGGTAACAATAATATTTTCAATTATCAAAAAAATATAAAAATTACACAGGAAAAATTAAGAACACTTATTGAATTTGAGAATATTTTACCTTTAATAAAGAAAAGCGATTTCAAAATTTTAGAAATTGGATCTGGAAATGGAAGGACTTGTGATTGTATAATAAGTAATACAGATAAAATATCTAAATATATTTTGGTAGATATTCCACCTGCACTGCCTTTTGCTTTTAAAAGATTAAAAAAATCACTTAAAAATAAAAAGATATTTTTTGGAATTGATATAAAGAGCAGTGAAGAATTAGAGAAAAAAATTCAAGAGAATGATATTTTGTTAATTTTTCCAAATCAATTAAAGTTTCTGAAAAAAAAATTTTTTGATTTATTAATTGCTATTGATTGTTTACATGAAATGAAAAAAACTACAATTAGAGAATATATGGATATAGCTGAATACACATCAAAAAAAATATATTTTAAGGTGCATGAAAACACTCAAGTTCCTTTTTCATTTGACAAACTATCAATCCATAATGAAAATGATTATTCTATTAATCCAAGATGGAAAAAAATTTTTAAAAAAAAATCGTTATTCCCCTCAAATGACTACGAGAATGCTTATGAAACAATACAGTAAAATGATTACCTATGTTAATGGTGAATTTGTCAAAGCAAATAAAGCAAAAATCTCTATTTATGATTTAGGTTTTACAAATGGAGATATGATTTATGATACATTTAGAACCTTCAATAAAAAACCTTATCATGTTGACTTGCATATTCAGAGACTTTTTAAGACTTCGAAATATACAGGTATTAAAATTTTTTTATCAAAAAAAAAAATTAAACATATAATTAATAAAATTCTTAAAAATAATATCAATTTTATCGGGCCTAATGATGATTTATGGTGTTTTATGAGGTTTACAAGAAGTGGTTCTGTTATCATAGAGATGAATAGAGTAAAATTTGAAAATTACGCAAATTATTATTCAAATGGATTAAGACTGCATACATCTAAGATTAAAAGAATCCCAAAAGAGTGTGTTGACCCCAGAGGAAAGATTTCAGCTAATTATGTAAACTTATCACTTGCTCGCGAAGAAATATGGAAATTTGATCGTAAAGGAAATGCAATACTTTTAGATTTAGATGGGAATATCAATGAAGGATATGGATTCAATATTTTTTTTGTAAAAAAAGGTGAAATTCTCACACCAAAAGATGATAAAGTTTTAAATGGAGTTGTAAGATATTTTATAGAAAAAATTGCGAGAAAAAATAAAATCAAATTCCAAAAGAAAGATATTAGTTTGAAAGAAGCATACTCCTGTGATGAATGCTTTATCACTGCTACTGGTTGGGGAATATGTCCAATAAAAAGCTTAGATAATAAAATTTTTATAAATAGAAGATCAAATCTTAAATTAACTTCTTTTATGCAAAATGAATACAGTAAAATTGTTGGCTTAAATTTAGTCGATCAATATCTAAAATTTTTAAAGAAATGAGTAAAGTTTTGATTATTGGGGCTAATGGATATTTTGGCTCAAGACTTTTTGAACATCTTACAAAAAAAAGGATTGATTGCGAAGGATGTGATATAAATTATTTTAAGAAATGTAACCTTTATGAAAAAAATAAAAAAAAAATAATTTTTTCTTGTGCCTCAAATTTAAATGAAAATTTTTTAAAAAGATACAAAACTGTCATAGCATTTGCAGGATTTTCTAATAACCCTATTTTCAGAAAAGAAGAGCGAAATTTTCATGATAACGAATATAAATTTTTAACTAAAATCGCAAAAATTTGTAAAAAAAGAGGTATAAGATACATTTTTCCATCTAGTTGCTCTCTTTATGGAAAAGCCTTAGAAAATAAATTACTTAATGAAAAAAGTAAGTTAAATCCTATTACTCATTACTCAAAAAATAAAAGAAAAATTGAAAAATATTTAGTCAAAATATCTAATAAGAAATTTAGACCAATAATTCTTAGATACTCAACATTATATGGAATTTCAGAAAAAATGAGATTTGATATTGTTATCAATATGTTTTGTGGTTCAGCTATTACATCGAAAAAAATTGAACTTAATTCAGATGGGCTTGTTTATAGACCTTTTTTAGAAATATCTGATGCATGTAATGCAATTTATAAAGTTTTAAAAAAGAAAGGGCAAGTCAAAGAACAAATTTTCAATGTTGGCTCGAATAAAGATAATTATAGAATTATCGATGTTGCTAAAATGATCAATAATAAAATTCATAATTGTAAAATTGTTTTTTTAAGAAAAAATAAAAAACTGATAACTGACAATCTAATCAAAAAAGGTAAGGACAAAAGAAATTATAAGGTCAATTTTAATAAATTTTGTAAAACCTATAACTTTAAAGTAAATTATAATTTAAATAGTGGAATTAATAAACTGCTTATTGATTTGAAAAAATTAAAATTGAGTAAATTAGAATTTAATTCTGTTAAATTTTATCGTCTACAATATTTAAAAAATCTTATATATTTAAAAAAAATAGATAGAAACTTTCAATGGAAGAAATAAATTTATTTTTGTTTTTTCCAATAAAGTAGTTTCTTTTTTTTAAATGTTTCTAAATTATAGTTATTACATCTTGAAATCCAATTTTTTAACATTAAATTTTTCTCCCTTAAATTTGATAACTTAAATCCATTTTTTTGGTAAAATTTTATTACTTTGTTTGAGAGATTTTTATATACATGTACTGTTGTAAATCTTTTTTTATTTAACAAATCTTCTATTACCTTATACCCAATACCTTGTGAGCGATATTTTTGTGTTATGTATAAAAACTGTAAATGGTCATGATTTTTAAATTTTATAATTACAACTAAACCAATAATTTTTTTTGAAATTTCTATCGTGTGGAAAACAAATCTAGGATCTTTGAAGTGTATCCATGGAGTATTTTGAAATGATTTATTAATTAAAAAATTTTTTTCTTTAATTGTTCGCAAAAAATTTATCAATTTTAAATTTTTACTTTTAATTTTTGAAAATTTAAGATTTTTCATTTAAACATTTATATATTAAATATTACTTAATATGACAGTTAATAATTTAGATTTATCTTTTAAAAATCATATTCAGACTCTTAGAGCTATTTCTGTCCTGCTAGTTTTTTTTTATCATCTAAAGATTGAACATTTTAATAAAGGTTATCTTGGGGTTGATATATTTTTTGTAATATCAGGGTTTGTAATAACGCAATCTATTTATAAAAATTTCTTAATTAATAAAAAAGTTAATATTATTTATTTTTTTACAAAAAGGATAAAACGAATTATTCCAAATCTGATATTTATTTTATCTGTTGTTTTCATTTTATACATGGTTATTGGTCCATCTGAGATATCAGTTTGGAATGATTTTATTTCAAGTATTTTAGGGGTATCAAACTTTTATTTTCTTTATTCGGACAAAGGATATTTCTATAATATTTTTGATAATCCATTTGCACATACCTGGTCTTTAGGTGTTGAAGAACAGTTTTATTTAATTTTTCCTTTCATA
>MDTG01317414.1_pt1 | contig 12972 bp, 13 predicted proteins | sample 811421 | NCBI WGS metagenome assembly MDTG01 (sample SAMN05326645, study PRJNA326480) | marine metagenome | isolation source: seawater | place: Pacific Ocean: South East | collected 2011
ATAGACTGGTGCGCCGTAAAAAATCTCGGCATCACGCGTGATCAGCACGTTCATGGAAACCACTCCGGCGGCTTGTACGCTGACAACTTCGTGCTCGTCTGTGTCGTTGGTCAACCCAACGGTTGGCTGCGTGTCGATCATGACACCAGCAAACTTGATGGGCTTGATATCGCCGCCGTTGTCGTGCACTCGGTTCGCCGCGTAAGCGTGCAGGTACTCGGTCGACTTGACTGGGTGCGGGTCTTCATCGGCAAAATAAAACATTGGCGTTCCTTCTGCAAGCTCCTTGGCGGGCAGCCGCAAGTCGTGCATGCCGTTTGGATCGAAAAAAAGATTATCGGTGTCAATGGCAGTGTTATCCCGTTCCGGGTTCGTCGAACGGCTGTAGCGCGCCTTGAACGTCTCGAGTGCAGTGCGCAACGCGGTTTCATCTTGCATCCCCAGCGAATCTTTTGTCACCACCACGGGCACCGGGCATGTTACTCGCTGGCGGTGCATGGCGCGGCTAGAATTCCTTGTTGCGCTGCTTTGCTGATATACGGCGCCGCAGCTTCTTACCCCCGCCGAGACCGCGCTGCGAGAACAAAGAGCCGGGCCAGCGGAAACCACACCGCGATCGACGCTACGTGCGACACCACCATCACCGCCACGGCCGCATTCTTGTGGCGGCTGCAGTGGTCGGCGAGCGTCGCCCCAAACCCGCACGCTGCCACTGCCGCACCAACGTCCACGTGGCCGCACTCGATCAGTTGCGTGTGCCCGGCGACCCGGGACGCGTAGTCGCGACACAAGGCCGTAGGATCCTTCATCAGCGGCCGAATCAGGTCAGCCACCCCGGTGGCGCCCAGCCTACCCCAGCGGCACTCGCTGTAGCAGCTATCAGGAATCGCCGTCGCCGTCGCTCGGCTTGCCGAGTATAACAAACAGATAATACCCGCACACAAGTACGAGCGACGCCACCGCATCGACTGTCTGCGCCTGCGGTTCTGCAAGTCCCATCGCATCAGGGCGTTTCCAGCGGCTTCAAACCCTTCATATAGTGCCAGCGGCGCAAGTACACAGACCCCGCATCGTGATGTAATTGGTACCCCCCCCCCCTCAGAACCCCATAGTATTATTATGTACACACTCTATGTATAGATAATATATATAGTCTACCTATCTAAGTGTACATATAGAGGGGGGTGCCCTCCTGGGGGGGGGTCACGACCGCATTGTCACGATTTAGACACGTAGTCTCAGGGTTGTGTTATGAGTTGAGGACGCGTCCTGCCACGCGGTCATTCTATCCAAGTGTACAATTCCAAATTTTTTTGTACACTTTAAAGTGAACTCGGCAATTGGTGTTCGTCACATCACAAAGGTACGTGTTGTTATATTCGCAGACAGTGCACCAAAGGAACATAAACACCTAAATTGGCCAAAGTCCCAAAAGGTCACGATCTACACAATACCCCCCCCCCCAGGAGGGCACCCCCCTCTATATGTACACATATCTAGGTAGACACTTTATATTATCTATACATAGAGTGTATACATAATAATACTATAGGGTTCTGAGGGGGGGGGGTGGGGATGTGGTGCGTACTGCAGACAACGGGGCAGGTGTACACGGCGGTGGCGCCCGGCGCGGATGCGGTGTTTGCGCTGACGGGGCAGTCGAACGGAAACGATTGCGTCTCGTGTGGCGGGTTTGCCACGATGCGGCAGAGCGACGTGGTACCGCTGTGCTACGGCTGCCGCGCGACGGTGCCGACGCAGTCGGCGCGCTTGGCGGTGCTGAACAACGATCGTGCTCCGCTCCCGCCCTTTGAGACGTCGACGACGGAGGGCCAGCTGCTGCAGCGGATGCTCTCGGCGAAGCGGTCGGCGCACACCGCCGCGGTGGTGGGCATTATCCGGGAGTTGGTGCCGTCGGCGACGTACCCCGGGGTGCTAGCAACTCCGACGATCGGGGTGTGGGTCAACCACCAGCGGGTGGAGCGATCGATTCTGTGGTGCTTGGCGTACCTGGACGACGCCATTCCCCCCCACGCGATGCTGCTGCTTGACGCGGCGCTGAGCGGCGCGCCGGCGGGGTTGGTCCGGTACAACGCGCTTCCGTTGGCGTGCAGCCGAGAGATGCTGTGCGCCGCGGCGAAACGGTGGCGACCGTGGTTCCGGGGCACGGTGCTTCTGGCGGAGCAGTGCGCCTCCGTGTCGAATCTAGACGGGCTGTACGCGGCGGCGGCGGCGTGGCCCGACCCAATGCTGGCGGCGACCGCGGCGGCGCTGCTGCACACCAACCTGGACACGAGCTGGGTGATGCAGCACCCCCAGAGCTTGGTGCCGCAGGAGGACCGCGACGACGCGCTGACAATGCTGATCGAGATGGGCGGGACGGCGTTTGCGGTGGGCCAGATGCTCTGCCTCGGGGCGCCGGCGACGCCGCGGGCGCTGCTCGCTGGGGTGACCCGGGAGCCAACGGATGCGGCGGTGGTGCGGGCGCTGCTGGCGGGCGGGGCGGTGGCCTCGGACGGCATTTGCATCGCGGCGGAGCGTGGCAAGGCCGGGGTGGTGCGGCTGCTGCTGGAGCACGACGCGGACCCGAACCACCCAGAGGGCGGGATCCGCCCGCTCACCCGGTGCGTGACGTCGGGTCGGTGCAACGATGCGACGGTGGCGACGTTGCTGGCGGCCGGGGCGCACAGCTCGGCGTCGATGTACGCGGCGGTGGTTGCGATCCAGACCATCGACAGCGACGAGCTGCTGACGGCGCTGCTGGCGGCGATGCCGAACGAGACGCCGGCGCGGCAGCGGCGGGTGACCTCGGCCGACCTGGTGTGGCTGTCGTACGAGCTGGCCGGGGTGCCGGCGGGCCGGATGCGGACGATGATTGAGCGCGTGATCTACCCTTTCAACGTGGCGCCGCGGAAAGAGTGGCGGCTGGCGGTGCAGCGGTGCGTCGACGCGTGGTCCAACACGCCGGGGCGGGCAAACGATGTGGCGATGCTGCGGTGTCACTTTGGGACGATCCGGGGCCGCAGCGCGCTGGAGGAGTGCGCGGCGCAGAGCGAGTCCGGCATCGCGCTGGCGCTCCTCACGCGGCACCGGCTACCCGTCCGATCGGCCGTGGACCTGCAGGCCGTGCACGCGCTGTTCGGGGGCCGGGACGCAGCGTGGCGCCGCGAGGTTGTTGCCGCCCTCACAGGGACAATAGGCCACGTGCTTCCTGCGGAGCTCATCGAAAAAATAGCTGGGCTGCTGCTGTGCCCCGCCGAATCGGTTTGGACTGCTCACATCGCGGCTTCGGCATGTACGGCACCCCCATGAGCAAGGCCGAGACGCACGAGCGGCACGGGTCGCAAGTACTGGCCGTGCACTCGACGGCGGGGTCGACGACGCTGGTGGACGACGATACGTTATTCTTCACCACGCTTCCGGGGCCTGCGCGGCGGCTGGTGTCGACCGAAACGGACAGCTTGGTAGAGGTGCGACGAGATCAGCACGAGATGTGGCTAATATCGCCGGCGCGGCCCGGAGCGGAGCAGACGCGGCTGTTCTCGACGCCGGAGCCGCCGGTGGCGGCGGCCATGACCACCGCGATGGTCGCGGTGGTGAGCGCGTCGCGGCAGCTGACGGTGCACAGCGTGGTTGGGCAGTCGGAAGACGCCGCGATGACCATGGGCAGCTCGAGCGCTGTGCCGTCGTACGGGTCCGGCGTGATCCGCGCGGTGGGCATTACGATGGCGCGCTACCCCTACGTGGTGGCGGTGGCGGTGGGCCCGGCGATTGTACTGTTTTCGGTGTCCGCGGCGTTCCAGCTGGACAGCACGCACCGCGTGGTGCGGCTGCCGAGCGTGGTCGCGGTCCCGACCGTGTATTCGGTGCGCCCGCTCGATGAAAGCGGCAATTTGTGGGCCGCGACGGAGACGGAGCTGATCGGACGACTCGGGGAGACGACGGTGCAGGTCAAGCTGCCGGAGGCGATCGGGCGGCCCGTGAGCGATATCCTCTGCATCAGCAGCGGCGTGGTGGTGGTGGCGCCGGCCGGGGTGTGGGGGATCTCGTTTATGGTGCACGCGCAGCGCCGGATGCACGGGCGGCGCTTTGTGTGCTTGTGCCACGGAGCGCACGGCGCGATCCCGACAGAGGCGGGGGACGGGGGGGTTGTGTGGAAAGAGGCGACGGGCGGGCGGACCGAGCTGCGGTTGACCGACGTGGGGTTTGTTTCTATGTGATAAGTATACCATGTGGCATGCACTTGTCTGGCAAGAGTCTGGTGGCGGAACACAACACGCATTTATGGAGTAGCACAATGGGATGGAACGTGTCGGCCGATGCCCGGCGGTCGCTGTACAACGAGCACACCTCGCTGCAGCCGACCGTTGTCACGGACGACAACGAGGTGACGGTGATCGACGGCAACGCCAAGGGCCGGTCGCTGGCGGTGGGGACCCGCGGGGCGGCGGCGGTGGCAAGGCAGATTTTAGAGTGTGTGGGCCCGGCGACGAAGGAGGTTGTGATCTGTTTCGACAACGACAACGTGCCCGATGTGCGGAAGCGGGAGGTGCACACCGCCCGGGCCGCGCGCGCGGCGTCGTCGGCCAAGCGGGCGACGCCGGCGTCGGCCGAGGAGATTGCGTCGTTCAAGGGGGTGGGCGAGGTGGAGTGGGAGCGGCTGTTTGCGTCGTCGGCCGGGAAGCGCGCCGCGCTGCTGGTGCTGTGCCGCGCACTGAAAACGGAGATTGTGCGGCGGTCGATGCCCGAGTGCAGGTTCACGCTCACGATGCCGGACGCGACCGTCGATGCCTTTGCGGCCGCGGTGTGGGCATACCCCTTTGGTCAGCCGAGCACGTTTGAGTCGGTGCTGTGCGCCACCCAGTACGGCGAGGCCGAGGCGCAGATTATTGCCTGCATTCGGCACTCGATGGCCGAGGCGCGCGAGGCGGGGCGGGAGCCGCCCGTTACGACGATCCACACGATCGACACGGACGTGTACCTGCAGTGCCTGTCGTTTGCGCACCCGCATCTGCGGGTGGTGATTGGCGTGGTGTGGAAGACGCGCGACGGGGCGTTGCACAGCTCGGCGGCGCGGGCTCGGACGGCTTCGTCCGGCATACGGCCGGTAAAGCGGCTTAAGCCGGAGGCCGCTCCGGCGGTGGCCGCCGTCACGCGGCTGTACCAGCACGTGTCGCTGTCGGACTTTGCCGAGTCGATGTTTGCCAGCGACCTGGCCGGGATGGTCAACGCGCAGTGGTGGTTTTTGCTCTCCGGGGGATGCGACTACAACTTTACCGGGCTGGCGGCCTTTGGGTGGAACCACAAGACGTGCCTGTCCATGCGGACCCGGACGGTGATTGACCGGTCGTCCGGCACGCTCCTGCTCGGGACCTTTGCCGCGCAGCTGCGGCGAAACCGGAACGCGCGGCGGCGGAACACGGACGTGGCGCGGTTCTGCGAGATGCTGGAGCGGACCATCTACTGCTGGCACTACTACCAGTGGTCGGGGCCGCAGCCGGAGTTGGCGCAATTCACCGGCCTGATTGAGGCAGGCGAGAGCGAAACCATCACCGACTGGCTCTGCGCCGTCCCTCCCGACGCACAGTGCTCGCTGACCCCCGCCCGCGAAGAGTGCTAACGGCGTCGCTCTCAGCAATCCGCGCAACGACGTTGTGGTGTATATCCAGCACCGGGTGCGCCTGTTGAACACCGCTCCGCCACCATGGATGACGCGTTTTGGTCCGTATCCGATCAAGCTCAGGTGCAATTGCAAAACAAAGGCGTAGACGTCGATGACGTGTTGGAGTGCCTAGATACACACGGGTTACGAAGCGCAGCCAAAGATTCAATCCGCGTTACCGTTCAACTTTACGAGCTCCGGCTGGTGGTCAAGGGGCCCGAAATTCAATCGGTAACGGTTGACCGAGCGTTCGTCCAAGCACGCACGACCGCCAATTCTCGCCCATCGCTTACGCAGCACGCTAAACAGCGGATGAAGCAGCGAAATATCACCCAAGCCGACATTGATGAAGCGCTGACACACCCGCGAAAGCTCGGGGCAATCCACCGCGGCACCGCGTGCACGGTGGTGATTGGGACTGCGCGGGGAAAGGGCGAGCGCGTTATTACAGTGTATAGAGAGTGTAATTAAAAGGAGTCAATCAATTGCTGGCGCGGTCAATGAAAGCCGCCGCATTGGCAGCCGGCTATGCACACATGTCCACAAACGCAGCTTTGGCGCCGCTGGACCGCATGCCGGACTCAAAGTCATTGTTGGCATCGCTTAACGCGCGCGTGATACTCTCGTACGCCGCCTTTAAGCTGCGTTCAGTGCTGATTCGGTGGACTGGCGAAGGATGGTCCCTCAGCGTTTTCTGTAGCGCGTGTATCTTCTCGTCTGCGTCTCTCATCGCCCTTTTCGTGCGCTCCTTGAGACGATCTCTCAGCTTTATCAGTTCTAAGGTGGCAACCTGCGTTTTTAGGTTTGCTTGCGTTCGCGAGACTACTATATCGTAGTTGGTTGTCAGAGCGCGCATCATCTCTTTATACTCTCTGTGGTTTTCTTCCGCTTTGTCTTTGAGCCTTTCCGCAAAGTCGATCTTTGCATTGATATTGGCAATCGCGTTGTCCATATCGCCCACGGTAACCATTCCAGACGCACCGGGTTGCACATCCATTGCCTTTGGAAACTCAGCAAGCTGTTTGAAAATAAAGTTAAGCAAAACTACGGTGTGAGCGGTGCGGGACACAAACTCTCGGGTGTTTTCCATGGTTTGAAGTAATTTTTCGCACGATTGCTTCAATTCCTTCATTTTGTCCTCGGGACGGTTGGCCGCGCGTGGATCGGCCATGGTGTCCACATCGCGATGCGGTTCCCGAATATACGAACCGCGTAGCGTTAATCAATAACGTCGCGGTACGCGTTGTAGATGCCGTCCTTGAGATCTGGCAGGTCGTGCTTGGGGACCCACAGTGTAAACTCGCCCGCTAGCGCCCTCCCGCGGGTCGTGGACCAGAGGAGGCGCCCCCTGCCGCGGGTAGCTTCGCGAATGCGCTGCCCTTTTGGGCCGACAAAGGCGCCGTAGTGCCGGTGGGACACGGTCACCGGCCGGTCAAAGTAGACCGGCTGCGCGTAGCTCCTGGGGGGTCCGTCGCGGGCGGTGCAGAACCGAATGACGGCCTGCTCGAGCAGGTCGCCAAACTCGTCGCAGGCCCTGGCCGGCAGGTGCGCGACCAGTTCGGCCGCGGATTGGCTGAGCGGCCGGATGTACAGCGAGTTGATCGACGTGCAGGCCGGGATGACGGCCCCGGCGCCCTCGAGCAGAAACTCGGACAAGTCTTCCGGGCTGGGGTCGTCCGGGGCCACGGCGAACCATTCCTCGCACAGCCGGTCGTGGTGCCGCCGCGCAACCTCTTCAACCGCACTATATGGGAGATTCCGCGGGATTATAAACAAGCGCGAGACGACGCCGACGGCATGACTGCCCCGTACGGGCTGCTCGTGGCGTGGCTGGTGAGCGCGTTTATATCGATGCACGCGGTGGGCTTCGTCGCTCATCACGGGAATATGTCGCCGCTGTGGCCCGCGGCGTACGCCGTGTCGCTGGTGGTGCCGATCTGGAGCCCGTCGGCTACGGTTGGGGTGGCGTTGCTGCTGGCGCTTCAGGTCGCGGGCTGGGGGTTGATTGCACGCGACGCGGATCGAGTCGCCGAGGTGGCCGAAGCGCGGGCGCGAGTCATCGTCGCCAGTCTGGTGGCCGTCAACTATTTAGTGTGGGTTCTGTGTTGGGTAGTGACCGACGCGGCGACGCCGTCGGGAAATACGGTGCTGTTTGCCGGAACTGCCAGCGTGGCGTTGATTGCGGTGGCCGTGTCGGCGCGGCAGGTGACGCGTCGACGGGCCCCCCCGGCCGACAAGGACGAGTGAGGATGCGCGAGCCGGGCTTTGTGGTGACGGTCAGCGCCAACACGGTGCTGGACGCGGTGAGCGCGTACGGGCTGCTGCACAAGAAAACCGAGGCCGGGCGCCTGCTGCACCTGTATCGGCTCCGCGCGGTCCACGCCGGGGCCTTTGCCGCCGTGTGGATGCTGTACAACGTGCCGATCGAGGCGGTGTCGACGGCGATAGCCCTCGCCACCAGCGGCCGCGAACTGGCCGAGCTGACGGTGCCGGTGGGCGACGAGCAAGCAATCCAGTGCTCGGGGGCCCTGGAGATTTGGAGCGCCAAGGGCAACTACTTTGGCACGCAGGGCGTGCAGGTGAAGCGCCGGTTTGGCGGGAGGCGTGATTTAATCGAAACATTGGTGGCATGCACTACGCTGCCGACCCTATTGGCCGGGCTGCTGTCGCCGTGCGCGTCGGGCCGGGTGTCTGCCATGGCGGAGCCGACCAGTGTGCGGGCGCAGACCGGCCCGGTGACCGAGTGGGACGTTTGCCCGTCCAAGCCGGCGACGGCCCCGCAGTGCTTTTCGACGCTCGAGCCCAGGGCGGTGGAGGAGCCGATCGGGCTTTTCTTTCTCAGCAGCTCAGCGAAGTAGCAACGATGCGGTTGGCAATCTCGCGCTGAAACTTGGCGGCGCGCTTGACGTCCTTCCGCGACAGCGTGATGTTGCCGTTCTCGATGGCCATCGTCTGTCCGTCCCTGAAGATGTCGATGAGATAGTCCTCCGATGCCGTCTGCAGCATGGTGTACACATCGCGCTTGATCCTAATCCCCTCCGCCACGGCCGTTTTCTGCACAATCTCGGCCACCAACCGCCGGAACGCGGCGCGCGGGATGGCGAGCTCGGGCGCCTTCTGCTGTGCCTTTATCTCCCGCAGCGCCACCGTGCCCGCCTTCCATTTTTTAAACTTGCGTTTGCGCTTTGTAGAGTCGGTGGGAGGCTTGGTGTCGGCGAGCGGCTTGCCGTGCTTGAGCGGGGTGTGCTTGGAGCGGGCCATGGCGGCTGTTGTGGGTAGAATGTATCGCTGGATATAGTTTGTATGAAGCCCTGGCTCCGGCCCTAGTGCTAGCCTGGCGCGTGGCAAGCCCAAGGCAAGGTCTATATCCAGCTGCGCGGCGGAGGGCGACGCTCCGGGCGATGGCGAAGCACCCCGCCGCAATGGAGCGCGCGCTCGGCATGTTCGGGCTGCTGACCCAGCGCGAGGCCACCCGCCTGGTGTCAATGTCGCAGTCGACCCTCACCTTCGCGGTGACTTACCGGGCGGTGTCGTCGTTGGTGGTCAACGACCCCCGAGGCACCGCGCTGCTCGGCCTGGCGGTGCTGGCGGCCATCTTCGTCATCACCGCCGTCAAGTCCGAGATCGTGATGTTCGTATCCTCGAAGCCGCTGCAGGTCCGCATCGATCGGTTCCTCGGCCTGTGCAACGACGTCTCGGTGCAGTTTCTGTCCAACCTGATCGCGGCGGTGCTCACCTCCACGTTCTCCGAGGCCGAGAGCACGTGGTGGATCATCGTGTTTGCGGTGTTTGCGTTGGCGCTGGTCGGGCACGTCTCGTCGCCCGCGGGCTAAGGCGCGCGCTCGGTATATCCGCGGCGAGCGCCGCCGCGCGGGCCTCTCCGCCATGGTGACGGCCGAAGCGCCGGTAGATTCCCGGCAGCTGGTGATTGTGGCGGCCGCGGCGCTGGCGGTGCTGGCGATCGGGGCGCGGCGGCAGCTGGCCGAGCCCATGGTGCTGCGGTGGCACTGCGCAACGGCGCTGATTGCGATCAACGCGCTCTACGGGTTTATTCGGGATCGGGGGACGTGGACGGCCTACGTCGCGCAGCCGATCGTGGTGGGGCTGGTGGCCTACGGGCTACGCCCGAAGACGGCGCGGGAGTGGGGGGTGGTGACGCTGTACGCGGCGGGGTCGTTTGTGGGCACTGTGGGCGGCGTGTCGGTGCCGGACGTTGTGGGCGTCGGCGTGCTGCTGTACCTCGCCTACCGCGAGTCGCACGCCGCGGTGCTGGCCACGCTGGCCGCGATCGAGGCGGCGGTCGTCGCCACGCTCTTCGCCACCGCCGACACGGACGAGGTCGCCCTTCGGTCGGAGCACTACACCTGGTGGTCGATCACGGTGTTTGCGGCGTGGGACGTGCTGCTGGCAGCGGACGCCTACCTCGGCACCCGGGTGGCCGCGCGGTTCGCCGGGGTCTCCACAACGGTGTCGGTGGTCGTGTGCATTGGGGTGCTGTACATGTCGGCCAACGGCTGCGCACTACTCACCGACGCGCTGGACGAGGCGGGCGACGGGTGGTACATTGTGGGTAACTTTTTAATGCACTACTACCCGGTGGTGCGCCTCTTCGCGTACCAACCGTGCCTAGAATACGGTGCGCTCGTGCGGGGGGCCGGGCTCGGGGTGATCTACGCGCTCACCTACCCAGCGACAGACGTGTACGGGTGCTCCCAGCCGCTGCCGGCGTACACCCCGTCGCTGATGGCCTCGGTCGGGCTGGCGGTGGCCGGGCTGCTGTGGCTCGCCCAAAACGTTTCGGCCGTCCTCAAATTTGTTCGAACGTGACGTTGACGTTCAGGTCCGCCGCGGCGTAGTTTGCGATCGCCATGCGATTTTGCTGGGCGGGCAGCTGGCGGGTGGCGCGGCCCCGATACATGGCGACGGTCACCCGGTACACTGCGTCGGTTTCCTCCACGTACGCCGGGTTTACCTCCCCGAGCCCGTCGTCTGTTACGATTAGAATGTCAGAGTTTTCCCAGCGGTGCTTGAACACCGCCGCGTTGCGCAGCGGGTCAAACTCTGCGCGAACGAGCTTGTTTACGTTGTTAGCATCGTCCTGTAGCGCGTAGGTCACCGCCGCGCCCCACAGCCGCGTCCGCGGGTTCATCACCGACTGCACAATGGCGGTTCGGCCGTCGCAGTCGGCGAGCGTGTTGGCCTTGTTCCACCGCGCGCACAGAATCCGCAGCAGGTACTTCGACGTCGTTGGGTCGTCGGCCACCGGAGCACTGCCGCGGGGGTTGGGGTCGCACTGGTTCGTGCGGGGTGGGTACCGGCCCTCCAGTACCCCGTTGTACAGCACTCCAGCGGTGGTGACGGTGCCGCGCATCGTGGTTGCCGAAGCCGGGACGGGGTGGATATAGTGCTACGGCGGGACATCGGGCGGCGCGTTCAGCACCTTCCGCCCGGACAGAATGGACTTGGCGATCGACGACCGGGTGTCCCTGCCGTCCAGCGCGGCGACCATCGCGGCGACCGCGGGGTTGTCGTCCTGGCTGCACAGCATCCAGTGCGCGATGGCCTCGAGCGGCGTCCTGGCCACGGCAAACTGGCCGTGGTGCAGCACCCCAAACCCCCCGGGGTACGAGCCCACCACCTCGCGGCGGATGAAGATGCACGGCACGGCCGGGTCGGCGGCGGCGGCGTCCGAGTCGATGTACAGCTCGGGGGCCCGCACAATCTCGCGCAGCGTCACCACCGCCGCGATCAGCGCCCCGCGGTCGGGATCGTTCCACTTGGCGTCGATCAGCAGCTTCTTAAGCGACGTCTTGAGCAGCGGCCGCACCACGTCGTTGACCTTGTCGTCAAACTCGATGGCGGCCTTGGTGTACGCCGGGGTGGCCCGCGGCACGCACACCGTGGCGGCCACCGGCAGCTGAAGCTTGAGCACGCCGGCGATGTACTCGTCGCCAAACGCGGCGTACGAGGTGCGCTGGCTTGATCCCACCAGGAGCTCGACCAGCGTGCGTTTGGACCACAGCGGCAGCCCGTCGATCGGCGGCAGGTCGACGTACTGCACCACGACTGCCATCCTGGCGTCGAAGGCGCGCTCTTCGGCCTCGGCCTCGGTGCCGCCGCACACACCCTTCCACGCCTCCAGCGCGAAGCGAGCGTCGGTCACATCGTGCCGGGTCAGGTGGGCCTCGAGCGCGTTTAGCGCCGCCCCGCCGTCCAGAATGGCCTGCAGGACCTCGGTGGCCGTGGTGAACGCCGGGCACTCGGTCGAGGCCATCTCGGAACTGAGCCAGCTCGCCGTGCTGGAGCTCAAGAGCGCAGAGGGCGACACGTGTCAAGTCTCGTGTCTGCTTCACCCCGGAAAAACAATTCTCGCCAGCCCATTCATGGCGCCCCTCCGATGCAGTGCAGTGCGCGTGGTGGAGCGAGTTCTCGTCCCCCCGGCAGTGGCAGCCTCGCTGCCGACCGACCCCCACGCGTGCCTAAACCGGCGCCTCGGCGTCGAGGCCAGCCCGCCAAGCGCAAACGCGCGAATAGTACCCTGGGACAGCTGGTATCCGACCTCATCCGGGCTTCGGCTGGTGCCCCCAATGACGACAAGGGAAAGCGGCCGCGTACTGTGCGCCTTCTGCGGCGAGCCCACCACCCCAGCGTGTTTGTTCCCGGGGAGGCGCTTGTAGCGCGGTTGGTGGAGCAGTGGGTCGAGCTGTACGCCTCCACCGCGGAGTACATGCTGCTGCTCGGGGCAATCAACCGCGCCCACGCCGCAATCCCGCTGGTGATCGGGGGCCGGCGGTGGCCCGTCCCCGAGGAGATCCCGCCGGGCTTGGCCGACTTCCGGCGGGCGGCTCCGTTGCTGGCGGTGCAGATGCCCCGCGAGTGCGCGGGCCACCTGCTCGGGGTGGGCGGAGGGGTGCGCGGCGCAGTGCTCGAGGCCTTGGGGGTGTTTCCGGAGGCCCAGCACGTGCTGTCCGTCCGCCGGCCCGACCTGTACTGGTTCATTGCGTCGTGCCACACCCGGCTGCGCAGGGTCGATCCGCAGCGCATCCGGCCGGCGCTGCGGGCCGCCATCGCCGAGCCGTGGGGGTTTGAGGTGGGGACCAAAGCGCTGCGCGACGTCACGTGGGCGGCGCAGGCGGTGCAGGCCCGCTTTGCGCGGCCCGGGACCGACATTGTGGTCAGCGGCACGCCGGCGGCCGCGTTGTCGCTGCGGGACAAGACGCTGCTGCTGTACGTGCTGCTGTGGGGGCAGCCTGGGTACGTCGACCGGGGGTGCCCCGACTGCGCCCCGGCGGTGGTGCGCGCGACGGTGG
>MDTG01234400.1_pt1 | contig 12971 bp, 16 predicted proteins | sample 811421 | NCBI WGS metagenome assembly MDTG01 (sample SAMN05326645, study PRJNA326480) | marine metagenome | isolation source: seawater | place: Pacific Ocean: South East | collected 2011
AAACCCAATAGGATACCACATACAGCCGATTCCTTTGCCTTTATGTTTCATTTCTTCCACTCCTCCCAACCAAACCGCTCTGCAGCCATTTCAAGGGAGTCCCGAACAACCACACTCTGCAGCACCTGTCCCGTTGGACTGGAGGATCCCTCGTGGAAAGCATTCCTCAACCTTATCTCAAGAGGATCAATGCCCAGATCGAGTGCAATATCATCCATATGTGACTCGTAGGCGAAGCATACCTGCGGTGCACCGAACCCGCGCATGGCGCCAGTCATTGTTTTATTGGTGTAAACCGCAAAAGCCTCGACATACAGGTTTTCAATATTATAGGGACCGGCAGATAGGATGCAGGCCTTTCCTAGGGTAGTTTCAGACCATGAGCAATAAGCACCGCCATCACATACAAGCCGGACCTTTCGAGCGACAATCTTACCGTCTTCATCGACCCCAGTTTTATAATCCATCACAAACGGATGACGGGTCGTGGACGAGATGAACTCGTCCTCACGGGTATAAATACCTTTTACCGGTCGGCCGGTCTTCTTGGACAAAAGCGCTAAGATCGGCTCGGTCGTAATCTCGTTCTTGCCACCAAAATTACCGCCCACCACTGTCGCCACAATCCTGACACGGTTGATCGGAATATCCAGGGTCCGGGAAATATCTGCCCGGCCAAGGGTTATACGACCTAGGCTAGAATGGAGCGTCACACGGCCGTTACCGTCCCAGTCTGCGATAGAGGCATGCGGCTCCATAGGAACATGTTCGACCATCTGAGTAGAGAATGTATTTTCATAAACTCGGAACGCTTCCTTGAACCCTCTATCCACATCACCTTTCTGGATCACTTTCGTTGCATAGATATTGCTGCCCCCCTCATGAACCTGAGGTGCACTGTCTTTCATGGCTTCAATTGGATCATAGACTGGGTCTAACGGCTCATAATCAATTTTGATCTTTCCAAGCGCATCCAAGGCCAACTGCTCGGTCACCGCCGCTACGGCAGCAACTGCATCGCCTGCATGAAATACCATCCCGTCAGCTATCACCGGTTGATCCTGGTAAGACGGCCCAAAAGAGTTTACTGGAATTTCCTTACCCGTCAGGGTCGCCATGACGCCAGGCATTTTCTCGGCCTCAGACACATCGATGCTTTTGATGCGTGCCTTGGAGATGCCAGACCGTTTGATTTTTGCGTGGATCATGCCCGGGAAGTACATATCATCAATATATTTAGTTTGACCTAAACCATGCAGCCGTCCATCAGGGCGAGAGGCCCGCTGACCCACCGCCGGTGTCTGCGTCCGTGCTTCCGGCGTGTCCGTCACGATCGGGTAGGACACCTGGTCTGGAACGGCTGGCAAGCGTAGGTTATCGTCGATTTCGCGCATCTCCTCGAGAGTTGCATCGCGCTCCGCTACTTTCACATTGTCATCCATTTATCACAGCTCCTTTTAAGCCACCTGCTTTTCGCCGCGCATTTCGGCAGCGGCGTCGGCAACGGCTTCAACTATTTTCGTGTAGCCCGTGCAACGGCAGAGATTACCTGCCAAGGCGTCCTGGATTTCATCTTTGCTGGGATTGGGGTTATCATCCAGCAATTGTTTGGCAGTCAAAATCATTCCCGGGCCACAAAAGCCACATTGCAGAGACCCTAGGTCCTCGAAATTTTTTTGCAAAGGATGATATGCGTCCAGATCCGCGAGCCCCTCAATAGTTTGAACCGAGCGCCCTCCTGCCTGACCAGCAAGCACAAGACATGAATTTACGGCGATACCATCCATAATTACGGTGCACGCGCCACAGTCGCCCACGTCGCAGCCGATTTTAGCGCCGGTTAGGTTCAAATCATCCCTCAAAAGCCGGGCCAGCGTAGTTTCGGGGGGCACCGAAGCATTCTTTTCCTCGCCATTAACTGTTAGTGTTACGTCCATTTTATTTCCTCTTCTATTCTTGCGTGGCGATTTCCAAGGCGGCCTGCAAGGTCCGACGGGTAAGCACGTCTATTAGATCCTTTCGGTAGTCAAGCGATGCCCGAAAATCACTAATGGGATTGCACTCGGTGACAGCAATTTTGGCAGCTTTGCTCACCAAGTCATCGCTAACTGGTTGTCCCTCGAGGGACTCTTCTGCCTTGAGAGCCCGAACCACAACTGGCGATACCGCCCCAAGGGAAATTCGGACATCCTTGAATTTACCGTCTTCTACCCAAAGGCTAGAGGCAGCATTGACCAAGGCCAAAGCCTGGCCTTTGCGTAAACCAAATTTATAGAAATTGGTCGGTTTGCCGAGGTTTCTGCTCGGAATAATTACCTCTATTAGAAGCTCGTGGGGCGCCAAAATGGTTTTTCTGGGCCCCACAAAAAATTCCGTTAAAGGAATGCGCCGGACACCATCGGGACCGGCAACTGTGACCTCTGCATCAAGCGCAACAAGCGTGGGGCCAGAGTCCATCGACGGCACGCAGGTCACTAAATTACCGCCAAGAGTGCCGAGATTGCGGGTCTGTAGGGCTCCAATTGTGTGTGCGGCATGGATCATCGCGGGCACGTGCTTCTCAATCAGAGGATCGGCCATGATATCCGAATGTGTCATTCCAGCGCCAATACGCAGACCATCTTCGGTCTCCTCTATGCCCTTAAGTTCTGCAATCTGGGACACGTCAACCACGGTCCCTGGAGATTGGCTAACATGTTTCAATTCGACCAGGTAGTCGGTTCCGCCAGCAAGGATCCGCACATTCGGGCTATAGGCAGCCAAGGCGGCAATGACCCCATCGCAGTCATCCGGTTTGACAAAATCAAAAGGTTTCACTGTTTATCCCTCATACTTTGTATCTGTACTTTATTCGACAATGGGCGGATTTTCGAGTATTGAAAAAAGTCGTTTTTGCGACTTGATTATATGTGAATTTATAAGTCGGGCGGCACTAGTTTTGTCGCGAGCCTGTATTGCATCAATAATATTACAATGCTCTTCAACCAGTTTTTGAGACGACGCTCCGGACGGGGCAGTCGACACACCGACAAATGTCAGACGATCAAACTGATCAATGACCTCCTGCGACATCTTGGTCAAACGGGCATTTCCCGAAAGATGGGCAATAGCACGGTGAAATTCACGGTTATAGTCCACCCACTCAGCAAGACTCTCTGCACCCACGGCCGAGCGAAACTGATCCAAAAGTGCCAGATTCTCCGTTGGCGTCTTTTCAATTGCCCGTTTTATACACGCCTTTTCCAGAAGAATACGAGTTTCGTATAGATTCCGGGAATCAGCCAGGGAGATCGGACGAACCCGATAGCCTTTGCGGGGCATAACCTCGATCAAGCCCTGCTCCTGAAGCCGCAACAGCGCATCTCGGACTGGTGACTTGCTGACAGAATACCTGCCGGCCAATTCTTTTTCCTGGATCATAGCACCGGGGGTCAAAACACAAGCTAAAATATCACCTCGGATGCGCTCATAAACCCCGTGCCGCATAAGGACCGAGCCACCTCCAGCATCAACATCTTCTTCGCGAGGGTCTAATTGTTCAAACATATCTAACGAAAATATCTATTTTTATCAAATTATCAATTAAAGATATCTTTTTAAAGACAAAAGTTACCTTATTATCCTTTGTTGAATTTACAATATGAGGTATTTTTGGGCATATTTTAAGTAATTTTATCAATCATCTGATATTTCAGATTTAAAATTATTTTAATAAAACAGTTTAGGTCTGGTTCTTCCCTCTGGGCTAACCACCCGCTAATATCGAGATTGATACTCCGTGTTACTAATTTTCTAACCCCAGATGGAGGCTTCCTAATGGCCGAACCCAAACGCGTCGATCCTGACGGCGGCACCCTTTATAGGCGTGCTAACGACATGTTCGTTAAGGTCACAACTTCGGATACTAGCGGCGCGTACGAAGTCTGTGAGGAGAGATGCCAGCCGGGTTTTGCGTCGAGACCGCATATGCACCCTCAAAACCATGAAACTTTTTTCATTATAAAAGGTAGCGCACAGTTTTTTCTTGGCGACGACAAATATGACGGCAAAGAAGGAGACCTTTTTCATATTCCCCCAGGAACACCACACCAAGTGGTTGCCGGAGATAAGGGCATCCATATGCTAATGGTGTATAGCCCGGGCACCACGGAAGCGATGTTCGCCGAGATGACGGCGCTATCTGAGGAGGAACGTGCAGATTGGGACACCGGCGCCGCCATTGCAGCCCGACATAACACAATTTGGATTAAAGATTACCCGCCAAAGCATCTGATGGATAGGGCGTTGCCCCTCTGAAGCGATGAAGCATCCTCAGGCGGTATCACGTCTGCTTCCACCCAGGCAGTTTGGAGAGGGCATAATCTGTCCACCTTTCTTATCCCACTCTTCTTTGGTCATCGCCTGAATAGAGAGTGCGTGTACACCCCCAGCCAACTCGTCAGCGAGAATTTTGTTGATCCTCTGATGGCGTTGGATAAGGCGCTGGCCCTGGAAATCGTCCGAGATTACCACTACTTTGAAATGAGATTCAGAGCCAGCTGGCACATTGTGCATGTGGCTCTCGTTTATAACATCCAGTCCAAGCAATGGTATCTCATCGACGAGCTTTCGCTCTATTATTTCTTGGGTGGTCATACTCTTGCATCCTCTATTACGATGTCACATCCGGAAATAACCGGAGAATTTCATTTGCCCAACTGTTAAATGTCGCATTTATCACCGGCGCCTGCAGCAAGAAATCATGCGCTTCCTGCGCCGGGCCTGGCTTTATAGGTTTCACCACACCCGTCGCTTCTGCAATCATTTGCATTTGCGCCGCATTTTCAAACAGAACCGCCAAGTAAACAGCTTCCTCCAGCGTCGCACCCACTGTAAGGAAACCGTGATTGTCCAATAACACAGCTCGGTTGTCTTCTAGAGCTTCGGATATAAGTCGGCCCTCTTCATCAGCGATAGGCACTCCAGGCCATTCCTTTAAATGGCCACAGTCCCCGTAAAAAACAGCTGCGTCCATATGCGCGACAGCAAGCGGCCTACCCGTCATAGAGAGTGCGGAAGCATAGGGCGGATGGGTATGAACAATGGCCTTAATATCCGAACGATTTTTGTATATCCAGAGATGAAACTGCATGCCGGGATTCGGGATTTCATTCCCCTCTAGTACTTCCATTTTGTCACTAACACGAATCACGGTGCTTTGCCTGACATTAGCAAACCCATCTTTCAGGGGAGCAGTCCAATAGGACTTTTGATCATGACGCACTGTGATCTGGCCCGCCAGCGTTGAGCAGTGACCATCTCGGGCCAACTTGCGGCAGGCAATGGCAAGCTTCAACGACACCACTGCATCCAATGGCGCCAAGTTCATGTCCAACGCTTTTACCAAGAAGCTTTTCCTCTCTCGATTCGTGTCCGAGAACGAACCACCCTGATCACAGAAATAACATACCCTCCAGTTGTTCAAGAGCCAACACCATGGCATGCTGCATCTGAGAATTTTGACAAGGAAGTTTAATGTCCGAGAAAATTAAACTAGAAATTTTCAGCGACTATGTCTGACCCTGGTGTTATCTCAGTACCGGGCGTATTGAAAAACTGAAAGAAAATTTCGACATGGAGGTGACACTCGTTCACTTCCCGCTCCATCCTGAGACGCCAGCACAAGGGCAATCACTGGAAGATCTTTTTCATGGTCGTGACGTCGACCTTGACACTATGCATGCTAGAATGAAAGGGCTGATGAATGCTGAAGGTTTAGATTACGGACCACGCACACACACTTATAACAGCCGTCTGGCCCAGGAACTAGGAAAATGGGCAGACAATCAAGTTGCAGAAGGGGAGGATTATTCGGCCATCCATGATGCGATTTATCGCGCTTATTTTGTCGATGGTCAGAATATCGGTGATGTCGATGTTCTGTTGGCTTTGGCTGAAAAAGTCGGATTACCAATTAATTCTGTCCTGGATGTCATCACCAATCGAAGTGCCAAGGAGGCGGTCGACGTAGACTGGAAAAAATCAAAACAATATGGCATCACCGGTGTGCCGACCTTTGTTGCAGGCGAGTATGGCCTGGTAGGCGCGCAACCTTATGAAGCTCTTGAGCAGTTGATTCAAACGCTCCAAAAAACCTAGCATGCTGAGAGAAAATAAAATCTAAAAAATGCATACCTCCCAACAGTATTAAATGCCTGTCAGAAATCTGGTCCAAACAAGCCCGATGGATCAAATGACGCCTTCAATAATCTGAGACGATCAAGTGCGGCCTCGGTATAAAGGTCAGACGCAGGAACGCTATCGCCAGAAAATCCCGGGTCGACAATGCGCCCTCCCAAATTTATCAATGAATCACGTACCTGGCTTGCCCATTTCTCGCACAGCTCGCCCTCTTTCGCTGTTTTTGAATCACCCAGAACGATAACCCTATTTTTAGATTGGACCGGGCCGATGGCACACAATTCAACGTCCCTTTTCCGCAGAGCGCCACCAAGGTGGACCACACAAATCCGGCAATCTCGCGTGGGTGCGTCCGTAATACTCTGTTTAAAAATTTCAACAACTCCGGGCGCAAACAGCTCAAGGTCCAAAGCGTGCCAGCAGCGCACCGCATTCGAAATCGACCCAAGTGCCGAATGCTCTTGCCAGTTCAAATAAGTCGTCGGCTGCACGGAATCTGCAATCGGCGGACAAAACGAAATCAGATTGCCGTGCCAAGCCTCAGCTTCGTCGAGGTCGCCCGCATAAAATATGGCGAGCCGGCAGATGCCCATGCCGTTTTCATCACACTCGGCAAAAATCCACGTGCTTAGTGCCTCAGGGAAATCGGGCGAAAGTGCGTCCACGTGCTCTGCGAGTTCCCCCAGCTTATCCAAGGGATAGGTAACGTAACCGCCTAGAACCGCGGGACCCAGCGACGACAAATGATAGGCAATGGATGTCACCACGCCAAAGTGACGACCTGCTCCTTTTAGAGCCCATAACAGCTCAGAGTTCTCGTCTTCGCTCACATTGATCAAACTTCCGTCAGCAGTTGCTAATTCTGCCGAAATGACATGATCACAGGTTAAGCCCTGGACACGGTGTAACCAGCCAATTCCCCCACTCAGTGCCTGGCCTGCCACGCCTGCGCTTGGAACCGTCGCCCCCGTGCACGCCAGACCAAATGCCTGAGTAACCCGGTCAAATTCCCCCCAAACCACCCCAGTCTGAGTTATCGCCCATTGATCCACTGGGTTTACCTGAATGCTCTTGAGTTTCGACATATCTACGAGCATGCCACCGCTGACCGATGCCAACTTAGCCGGGTGCCCGCCGCCCCCGATAGCAGCCAAACCGATGCCCACCTCCTGAGCGAAACGGATGGCATCTGCCACATCTTCACCATCAAAAGGCTGGACAATAATCTGAGCGGTCTGGCGTGGTGGTTCTACACCGTTATTTGACTGCAACGGGCCCGTGCTATGAAACGCATCATCGTTGGGCGTGAGCACATTACCGCGGATATTTGATCGCAACCTCTCGATTTGTCTTCGTTTAAGCATACTCTTGTCCAAGGAAATTTTCTGGCCAACGTAAAGACACATGGACTAGGTAGAACACTAAAGGACCGGCAATCACTATCTTATACTAACTGGTTGGCCGCTCTCGGCCGATTGGCAAATGGCCTCGAAAAGCGCGATGTTCTGTAGTTTTTCTTCATTCGTAAACGGATACTGCGCGTTGCCAAGACAGGCGTCAGCAAACGCGTCAAAATTAAGTCGGACGGTGTCCTCCCAGTCCACCATTCTGGTGTCAATTTTGCCCTCTTGCCGGCTAATGGATATCCGCGTCGGCCCAGGCTCCGACGGATGATGAAAGTCCATTGCCTCCACCCAGGCCGTAGAACCAAAAACGCAATAACGGAGGTAGATTGGCGTCTCCAAGACCGAATTAAAAAAACCCGTTGAGCCACTTCGAAACCGGACATGAAAGGAGAGCACATCCCCATTTAAATTAGCCGAATTCCGGCGGGCTGTGTGAGCATATACTTCTTCGACAGGGCCAAACATGGACATAAAGGAATCCGTCAGGTGGATGCCCGTTGCTGTCATTCCCGCAGCAGGGCTCTCGGTTATGGATACCCGCCAGTTATCAGCTGATAAATTTGCTAGCTTATCATGTGAAAAATTTGCCTCCACATGCATAATATCGCCAAGACTGCCCGATTTTACCAATTCCTTTATTTCAAGCATGGCCGGTTCGAATCGGCGTTCGTGGCCCAACCCCAAAACCACACCGGCGTCGTCGCAAGCAGACACGGACTTTTCAGCGCTTTCTCGAGTTAGAGCGAGCGGTTTCTCGCAGAAAACGTGCTTTCCAGCACCCGCTACGGCAAGGATTTGATCAGCATGGACGCTATGGGGGGTGGCCAGAACGACGGCACTTACCTCATCATCGTTTAGGACGTCATCAAGATCTGAAGACAATTTTAGGGAATATTGTTCTGCGATTTGCTGAGCAGCTGCCAAATTGAAATCAACAGCACGAACAAATCTAATTTTTTCGCTTCTATTTTGGATTGTGGAGACAATATGTTGCCCCCACCAGCCCAAACCTACAATTGCCGCGTTTATCATGCCCAACTCTCCGACCATAAAACTGGTATTTAAGGGGCTGTTACTTGCAGCCATCCATCAAAGCAAGAATTTTATGACCGTTATTAAAACTACCCGATGAGAACCTCATGTCTAGTATCATTCCCCATGAAGAAAACATATTTTTACCCTGATAGGCCACATTAAGATCGCGAGACAGTAAAGGTAAAAGCTATGCTTAAAATTTCCGCCCTGAATTCGACTGGATAAAGAAAAATGGTATCACCAAATTAGTCGGCTAGACACAGGGGCTGCTAAATACGAGGAGATTCAAGGAATATGCAGCTTAAATCCATCAGGTATCGAATTCATATTTGACCAAAAGGGTTAGGCATTCTAAGGAATGGTGGTCTTGTATGGATTCGGGCCGGATTTCACCATGATAGATAAACGTGTTGCATCGATTGAACAAGCTCTCACGGGCATCGAAGACGGATCGGTTATACTTGTGGGCGGTTTCGGCAATGCAGGCTCCCCCATTCCGCTTCTTGAGGCACTTATAGATCAAGGAGCGACCGACCTGACGATCGTGTCAAACAATGCAGGCGAGGGAGACTTCGGTCTCGCCGCTCTTATGAGGGCGGGGCGCATAAATAAAATGATATGCTCCTATCCGAGAAGCTCCGGCTCCGTTATTTTTGAAGAACTTTACGACCAGGGAAAAATCGATCTAGAGGTTGTGCCGCAAGGGACCCTTAGCGAGAGAATGCGGGCCGCAGGAGCGGGAATTGGTGGATTTTTCACACCCACATCAGCTGGCACCCTTTTGGCAGAAGGCAAAGAAACACGAGAAATTGATGGAAAACTTCATGTTCTCGAGCACCCGTTAAAAGGCGATGTTGCGCTGATCAAAGCGGATTTAGCGGACAGATGGGGTAATCTGACGTACAATAAATCCGCTCGAAATTTCGGTCCCACGATGGCCATGGCGGCGGAACTTACTGTCACACAAGTGAGGCAAATCGTGGATTTGGGAGACATCGATCCCGAGTTGGTTGTCACTCCTGGTATTTTCGTAGACCGAGTTGTCGAAATAGGAGCCTAGTCATGAGTGGAAAACTCACGCGCCAGCAAATCGCTTGGCGCATTGCCCAGGACATAGAAGACGGGAGCTTCGTCAACTTAGGGATCGGCATGCCCGAGTTAGTTGCCAACTATCTGCCGGACGGCCGGGAAATTGTCATTCATAGCGAAAACGGCTTGCTTGGGATGGGGCCAGTGCCGGAAGCGGGCCAAGAGGATGGGGATCTTATAAACGCGGGCAAGAAACCGGTAACATTGTTAGAAGGCGGTAGCTATTTTAGCCACACTGACTCTTTTGCAATGGTTCGAGGCGGGCATCTGGATATCTGCGTTCTGGGTGCTTTCCAAGTCTCAGAAAGAGGAGACTTAGCTAACTGGGCAACCCTGAACAATGCTAAACCACCTGGTGTGGGGGGCGCTATGGACCTTGCTATTGGAGCAAAAAAAGTGTTCGCAATGACCGAACACTGCACGAAATCAGGGGAGCCAAAAATATTAGAGCAATGCTCCTATCCACTAACTGGGCTTAAGTCAGTCTCGAGAATTTATACCGATCTTGCAGTCATCGATATCACAGAATCTGGCCTTGTTGTCAGAGAATTTATCGAGAGTCTCACATTTGATGACCTTCAAGCCAAGACAGCCGCGCCCCTGTCTACGGCCGACCACGTGACACCCCTCAAGTCTCCCAATCTATAGAACCGTTCTTCCCTCTCGTAAGGTTTTATTGCGAGGTTGTTAGGAAGCGGGTCACGACCACTGATTACAAAAATGCTAATCGCCATCTGGCAGATTTGTCTCGCTCTGGTCGTCATAATCAATTACCGGCACCCGGTAGTCCTCGTTAAGCCAGTGGCCTAAATCTAATTGAACACAGCGGACCGAGCAAAAAGGGTGGTATTTGGGTAAAGCCACACCACCACAGTTCGGACATTTTTTCCTTTTTACGCGTTGCTGGGCCTTAGCGACTGAGAGATCTACAATGTTCTGAGACATTCCGTTATCCACACATTAACTGGTCAATGACAGGTCAAAGGTATCACAATCATGTCGCGATTCTGTTTCAAACTCAACGGGTGAGCCGATCTGTTTCTCGATTTCTACCAAATAATGTGCCAATTTTCCCTGCCTGAGTAGGATAGCAACATCGTAAGAACACTTAATGCATACGACTCGGCCAGGATGAATGGCATCTTCATTTTTTAGGCGATAGAGAATGTCATAGGCGAGGCTTGATGACCGCCTGCCGGAGGGCCCCTTAGTTAAGTTGAGTTCATTAAAGCTTTTCCACCTTCGGCGACGCGTTAATTCGAATAGACCCATTGCTGAAAAACCAAAAAAGTAAATATCGCGACCACCGCTAACTAGGGATTTAGTTAAAATTGTCTTCACCGAATTTTGGTCAGCAGCGCGACGCAACGGTAGAAAATCAATAACAATCTGCCCCGCCAATTCCTTAAGTAGTATTTGGCGGCCAATCTCAGCTGCTGCTTCCAGATTGGTTGCCAGAGAGAAGTCCTCCCCCCGTCGTGAGGGCAATCCTCCGCCGCTATCCACGTCAATGGCTGTAACTGCAGCAGTTTCATCAATTAACAGTCGCCCTCCAGACGGCAGGATAACCGAACGCTCGTATAGTTCCGCCCATTGATCAAGGAGGTCATACACATTAAAAATATCTCCACTTTCGCTATACAACTCTACCTTGCCAGCCAGTTCGGGATGGAGATTTTCAACAAGAGCAGATAATAACCGCTGCAAGCTTTTGGTATTTGCCACGATTCTATCACACGTTCCATCGGCTAATGAGAGCAAATGTAATAGGGGCGGCGTAGGATTCATGACCAAGCTAGGCGAACGAGAGGTTGCGTTGACATCAAGGGCGGCCGACCAGTTACGGCTCAACTGATCCAGTTCCTGTAGTAAGTGTGGTTCGGCTGCCTCCGGCGCACCTGACCGAATGACAATCCCGCAATCCGGCGGCAATTTACCGGATACACATTCCTGTAATCGGGTTCGGTCATTTTCGTCGCGGATTTTTTTGGAGAGAAAAATCCCTGGTTGTGAGGGTGTTAAAACAAAGTGATGAGACGTAACATTTATTCTTGTTGTAAGTCGCGGTCCTTTCTCTCCATCTCCCTCCCTTTGGATCTGGACCAAAACAGTCTGCCCTTCAGAGAAAAGGTCTGATATCGATTTTGATTTATCTCTGGCTGGATCAAAAATCTGAGCATTAGCGGCGGGCAGGAACCCCTCTTTTTCCAACCCTAAATTTACGAAAGCTGCATTTAAGCCGGGATGAATTTTAATGATTCGACCTTTGTACACTCCCCCGACAGAGCCAAAATTTTCCGCCCGGTAAATGAATTGACGCGTGAGAACTCCATTCACCGTCATTGCATAACGTGTTTCCCCTGGTCCTTCCCGAACAAATATTTCGCTACTCATAGGGTAGAATAACCAGCCGCCCGCAACAGATTGAAGGTCTCATAAAGCGGGAGGCCAACTACATTAGGGTACGAGCCCGATAATCGTTTAACAAACGCGCCTGCGGCACCTTGTATTCCGTAGGCACCCGCCTTATCCCTCCACTCTCCACTTTCCAGATAGGCTTTCATTTCCGACTGAGTAAGGGATTTAAATTGTACCGTGGTCAACACCACACGGGTCCAACAGTCCGATGCCCCATCAATCACACAGACCCCACCAAATACACGGTGGCGCCGTCCCGATAGTAGAGTTAGAAACTTTTCCGCCTCACCTAAATCGCGAGGCTTCCCCAAAATCCGCCTGCCACAAGCCACTACCGTATCAGCGGCGAGTATTAAATTTCCAGCTTCCATGCATTGGATCTTCTCGGCCTTGGACCGGGCAAGCCGTTCCGCTAAATGACTGGGAGGTTCATCTTTGACAGGTGCTTCATCAATGTCTGCTGGGAGAATTTTATCCGGCACAATACCAATCTGGTTAAGCAGTTCGAGCCTGCGTTGAGAGGCCGAGGCAAGCACCAACAGAGGGGACGTATGATCAATCATCGGTCAGTGATCCAAAGACCGAGGTATAAAAACTATTTGAACCTGAAAGTGATGCGGCCCTTGGTAAGGTCATAGGGGGTCATTTCAACATTCACTCGATCCCCCGCCAGAACCCGAATCCGGTGTTTTCGCATCTTACCAGCTGTATGAGCTAGAATTTCATGTTCATTATCCAGCTTCACACGAAACATCGCGTTCGGAAGCAGTTCAGTAACGGTTCCTTCAAATTCTAACAGTTCTTCTTTCGCCATGGATCATCCTTTTTTGGCACGAGTTGGGC
>MDTG01245440.1_pt1 | contig 12970 bp, 8 predicted proteins | sample 811421 | NCBI WGS metagenome assembly MDTG01 (sample SAMN05326645, study PRJNA326480) | marine metagenome | isolation source: seawater | place: Pacific Ocean: South East | collected 2011
AGCGATGGGCCACCGAGCGATGCGCCACCCTGCGATGCGCCACCGTGCGATGCGCCACCGTGCGACGGGCCACCCTGCGATGGGCCACCGTGCGGTGCGCCACCGTGCGACGCGTCCCGACGCGTGCGCGGGGGTCCTCGGCGACCTCGCGCCCGACGACGCGGGCCGCGACGCAGCCGGCCGCGAGCCGCCGCGATGAGCTTCGTGCTCGTCCCGCTCCGCGACGCTTCGCTGCTCTTCGCGGCGACGGCGCTCCTCGGCGCCCTCGTCTGGAGCGCCCGCGGCCGCCGCGCCGGCCCGCTCGGCTTCGCCGTCGTCGTGAGCGCCGTCTTCGTCGCCCTGCTCGCCCTCTGGCGCACGCTCGTGATCTTCGGCGTGCCCGCCCTCTGGAGCGTCTCGCTCGGCGAACGCGAGGCGCCGGCGCTGACCCTCGCCCTCGCCGGCCTCGCCATGCTGCCCCTCGGCCTCGCCCTCGGCGATCGCGTGCGCCGCGCCCACCGCCCGGTGCGACCGGAGGAGGTCGACGTCGACGTCGAGACCCCCTTCGACGACGACGTCGACGAAGGCCCCGAGTCCCCGCCGCCCCGCGCGTGACGGGCCGATTCTCCCGTGTTTGACTGGCCGCCGTGAAGACCCTGGACCCGAGCGAGCACGACGTCGAGGTGCTCGAGAACGTGTGGATCCCGCTCCCTGACGGGGGCCGGATGGCCGCGCGCATCTGGCTCCCCGCGGGCGCCCGTGAGCGCCCCGCGCCGGCCATCTTCGAGTACCTCCCCTACCGCAAGCGGGACCTCATGCGGACCCGCGACGACATCAACCACGGCTGGCTCGCCGCCCAGGGCTTCGCCTGCGTGCGCGTGGACATGCGCGGCTCCGGCGAGTCCGACGGGCTCCTCCTCGACCAGTACCGGGAGCAGGAGCTCGCCGACGGCGAGGAGGCGCTCGCGTGGATCGCGCGCCAGCCCTGGTGCACCGGCGACGTCGGCATGATGGGCCTGAGCTGGGGCGGCTTCAGCGGCCTGCAGCTCGCGGCCCGCCGCCCGCCGGCGCTCCGGGCGGTCGTCTCCGTCTGCGCCACGGACGACCTCTGGACCGACAACATGCACTACAAGGGCGGCTGCCTGCTGACGGACAACCTGGTCGAGGCGACGACCATGTTCAGCGTGAACTCCTGCCCGCCCGACCCGGCCGTCGTCGGCGACGCCTGGCGCGCGATGTGGCTCGAGCGCCTCGAGAAGAGCGGCCTCTGGCTCGACACCTGGCTGCGCCACCAGCGCCGCGACGCCTACTGGGAGCACGGCTCGGTCTGCGAGGACTACGGCGCGATCACCTGCCCGGTGCTCGCCGTCGGCGGCTGGGCGGACGGCTTCCGCAACTCGATCTTCCGGCTCCTCGAGCACCTCCCGGGGCCGCGCTGGGGCATCGTCGGCCCCTGGGCGCACGGCTGGCCGCACCTCGGCGTGCCCGGCCCGGCGATCGGCTTCCTCCAGGAGTGCGCGCGCTTCTTCGACGCCTCGCTGAGGGGTGGCCCCGCCTACGACGCGCCGCGCCTCCGCGCCTGGATGATGGACAGCGCGCCGCCGGCCACGCGCTACGACGCGCGCCCGGGTCGCTGGGTCGCCGAGCCCGCCTGGCCCTCCTCGAACGTGAGCCCACGCCGCTGGCCTCTCGCGCCGGCGCGCCTCTTCACGCCCGAGCAGAGGATCCGCCGACCCCACCGGGCGCTCACGATCCAGTCGCCGCTGAGCCTCGGGCAGGTCGCCGGGAAGTGGCTCGCCGCGGCCGTCGGGCCCGAGCTCGCGCACGACCAGCGCGAGGAGGACGGCGGGGCGCTCACCTTCGACAGCCTCCCGCTCGGCAAGACCGTCGAGCTCCTCGGCGCGCCCGAGGTCGAGCTCGAGGTCGCCGCCAACCAGCCCATCGCCATGCTCTGCGCGCGCCTCGTGGACGTCGCCCCGGACGATCAGGCGACGCGCATCAGCTATGGCCTGCTGAACCTCACGCACCGCGACGGGAGCGCGAACCCGCAGCCGCTCGTGCCCGGCAAGCCCTACCGCGTGCGCGTCCCGATGAACTTCGTCGCCACGCAGCTCCCGGCCGGCCACCGCATCCGCCTGGCGCTCTCGACCTCCTACTGGCCGATCGCCTGGCCCGCGCCACGGCCGGCGCGCGTGACCGTCCACACCGAGGCCTCGAACCTCTACCTGCCCGTGCGGGCGCCGCGGCCCGAGGACGACCGGGTCGCCTTCGAGCCCCCGGCCGGCGCGCCCCCGCCGGCGCGCACGCAGATCACGCCGAAGCGCTACGACTGGCGGATCACGCGCTCGCTCGGGGAGTACCGGACCGTGCAGGAGGTGATCTCGGACCAGGGCCTCTACCGCATCGAGCCCATCGACCTGACGCTCGCCGAGCGGATGACCTCGCGCTTCACGCACCGCTACGACGACTGGTCGTCCATCGAGGGCGAGACGGAGACCGAGCGGCGCTTCGAGCGCGGCGACTGGGCCGTGCGCACGACGACGCGGACCGTGCTCCGCTCGACCGAGACGCACTTCCAGGTGCACGCCGAGCTCGACGCCTGGGAGGGCGGCGTGCGGGTCTTCTCGAAGAACTACCGGAGCGAGATCGCGCGCGACCTGCTCTGAGCGCGCTCCAACGCGCTCCCTGCCCGGGCCCCGTTCGAGGGGCATCGAGGGGGCCCCGCCCTCCCCATCCGACGCGCGGGGCTCCCTGCCCCGGCCGGCTCGGAGGAGGCATGGCCGCGCCGCCGCCTCGGCCCCAAACCAGGCCCGGTCATCACCCGCGACCCATCGCCCGCGAGCCATCGCCCGCGAGCCATCGCTCGCGACCCAGACGGGGGCGCCTCGTCCTCGTCCCCCTTCGTACCCCTGCACGAGGACGAGGCCCGGCCGGCTTCATCACCCGTCGGGCGCGGAGCTCAGTCCCAGCTCTGCGGATCCAGGAACTGGATGTCCTCGACCTTCCCGCCGTCCGAGAACTCGAAGTCCAGCATCTCGGCCACCTGGCGGAAGCGGTGCAGCAGCTCCTCCTGGTCGCGGGCGCCGAGGCGCACGGTGGCGATCTCGTAGCTGTGCGTGTCCTGGTCTCGCAGCTCGGAGAGCTGCATGCCCTCGTCGACCGTCACGTGCACCACCGGATCGCCGGGCACGGCGTCGGCGACGGCCTGGAGGTTCTTCGCGTCCGGCACGCGCGTGACCCGGCAGTCCGCATAGCGGCGCAGGTGGAACTTGGCCGCGCACTCGTAGGGCCCGCGGAGCCGGTCGAGGTGCGTGGGCAGACCGAGCGCCACGTTGATGGCGATCTCGTGGTTGGAGATGCCGTGCACGCGCTCGAACTGATCCGAGTGCGACTGGGAGATGCGCGTATTGATCTCGATGAGCCAGAGCTTGTCCCGCTCCTCGTCCCAGAAGAACTCCACGCCGAAGGGCGCCTGGTTGTAGCCGAGGTGCGCCATCAGCTTCTTCGTCGCCGCCTTCATGCGCTCCTGCACCTGCTTCGGCCAGCGGCTCGGGAGCTCGTAGCGGTTGAAGCTCCAGCCGTTGCGGTCCTTGTAGCAGTCGAAGATGCCGTGGATGTGCGTCTGTCCGTTGAGCACGTAGCCCTCGACGCCGCACTGCCAGCCGTGCATCAGCTCCTCGGCGAGGCACCAGTTCCCGTCCACCCGCGCGATGTCCGGCGGGAGGTCCACCATCTCCATCACCTTCGTGAACTCGTCGCCGATGCGCCGGATGTTCGCGCGGATCGTCTCGATGGCCTCCGCGAACTCCTCGGCGTTCTCGATCTTGAAGCCGAGCGTCGAGGCGAAGCCCTTGATGGGCTTGAGGAAGAAGGGGTAGTCGAGCTCGAGCTTCTCGAGGGCGTGATCGTCGAAGGGGTCGAGCGCCTGAAAGCGCGGGACCATCTCCGGCACGACGCGCTTCTGCTCCACGCGGCTCCAGTACTTGTGCTCGCACTTCAACATCGCGACGAGGGGCACGTAGCGGAGCCCCATCTCGCGGTTGATGATCGGGAGCGTCGTGCTCACCGGGAAATCCCAGTGCGTGATGATCGCGTCGATGGGCCCGTCGAAGGCGCGGAGGGTCTCGAGGGATTTGTCGATCAGGCCGGGCAGATCGTAGCTCTCGGGCTCGATGAGCTCGTCCCGGTCGACGAGGCCGTGGAAGTCGCACTCGCTCGAGAGGGTGATCGCGCGCGCCTTGTCGAGGTTGTAGTCGTCGAGGCCGACGATGAAGACGTTGCGCGGCGGCACCTCGTAGGAGCCCTCGAAGTCGTGGGTCTCGCGCCCGCTCACGGGCGGGTTGAAGACGCAGATCAGGCGCATGTCCTCCGTGCCGCCGCGGAGGATGTGCCGGTCGTGATCGTCCAGGCCGTAGAGGGTGCCGTTGACGATCCGGTGCGTCTCTCCGGTGGCCACGTCCTCGATCGTGCCGTTGCCCCGGACGCAGTACACGGCCTCGAGGTGGTTGTGGTACTGCAGGTCCATCTCGGCCCCGGCGGGCACGATGGTCTCGTGGAGGGAGAAGCCGAAGCCGTCCTTGCGCAAGAGCAGGCGGCGGCTGACCCAGCTGGGCCCCTCCACCTCGCGGTCCGTTCCGAGGAGGTCTTCGACGTGCACGATCTTCATGGGCTTCCTTTCCGACGTCCTGCGCGTGGCGCGGCGTCGGCGTGGGGTTCGGGGGACCGCGGCGGACGGGAGGGGGGAGCGTGGCGCGGGCGTCGCGCGTCTCCCCGCGGCTCGGCGTCGCGGGTCCGCCGGCACTATAGGGGCACGCCGCGCCCGACCTCAACCGCGCCCCCCGCCGTCAACACGCCGTCACCACGCCGTGACGGGGCGCACGTGGCGGCAGGCCGGGCTGGGGCATCATCGATGGGGGAGGAGTGCCGTGGGTGACCCGCTGACCGCCGTCGATCTGACCTGGCTTCGGATGGAACGGCCGGACAACCTGATGATGATCACGGGGGTGCTCACCTTCGACGCGCCCCTCGACGTGGCGCGCCTGAAGGCGCTGCTCGACCACCGGCTGACCTACTTCCGCCGCTTCACCCAGCGGATCGTCGACGGGCACTGGGAGGACGACCCGGGGTTCGAGCTCGACCGGCACGTGCGCGCCGAGACCCTGCCCGCGCCGGCCGATCGGGAGACGCTCCGCCGGCGCATCGGCGAGCTGGTCTCGACGCCGCTCGACTTCGAGCACCCGCTCTGGTGCATGCACGTCCTCCAGAACCCGGACGACGGGCGCTGCGTGCTGGTCACGCGCATCCACCACTGCGTCGCCGACGGCTTCGCGCTCCTCTACGTGCTGCTCGGGCTGACCGACGCGGAGCCGGACGCGCCGCTCGAGCGGCCCGTGGAGCCGGCGAAGCACCCGGTGGGCTTCGGGCTGGCGAAGACGGCGCAGCAGGTGGTGCAGGCGGGGAGGGCGGCGCTCGACGCGCTCGCGCACGTGCCGGCGAAGGAGGTGCTCGAGCGGGCCGGCGAGGTGAGCGCGGATCTCTTGCACCTGGCGACGCTCTCCACGCAGCCGAAGACCCGGCTCCGGGGCGGGCTCGACGGGGAGAAGCGCGCGGCCTGGTCGCTCCCGGTGAAGGTCGCGGACGTGAAGGCGATCGGGAAGGCGGCGGGCGCCACCGTGAACGACGTCTTGATGGCGGCGGTGGCGGGGACCTTCCGGCGCTACCTCGAGGCGCACGGGGAGGGGCTCGAGGGGTTCGAGCTGCGGACGGTGATCCCCGTGAACCTGCGCCAGGGGGAGGCGCTGAAGGCGCTCGGGAACCACTTCGGGCTGGTCTTCCTCGAGCTGCCCGTGGGCGAGGCCGATCCGCTCGAGCGGCTGCGGCGGACGAAGGCGCGCATGGACCGGCTGAAGCGCTCGCCGGAGGCGCTGGTGCTCTGGCGGCTGATGCAGCTGACGGGGATGGCGCCGCAGTGGGTGGAGGAGCTGGTGATCCAGCTCCTCGGCGCGAAGAGCAGCGCGGTGATGACGAACGTGCCGGGGCCGCGGGAGCCGCGCTACCTGGCCGGGGAGCGCATCCAGACGATCATGTTCTGGGTGCCGCAGACCGGGCGCGTGGGGCTCGGCGTGAGCGTCTTCAGCTACGCCGGGGAAGTGCGCCTCGGGCTGAGCGCGGACGCCGCGCGGGTGCCGGATCCGGAGCGGGTGATCGAGGCGTTCCCGGAGGAGCTCGCGCACCTGGCCGAGGTCATCGGCGCGTAGCCCGGCGCGCCCTCGTCCCTCAGCGCACGATGTGGAGCTCCACGCGACGGTTCTGGCCGTGGCAGGCCTCCGTGTCCTCCTGGCAGAGCGGCCGCGTCTTGCCGAAGCCCTGCGCGCTCAGCGTCTGCGTCACCCCCCGCTCGCGCAGCGCTTCGACCACCGCCTCGGCGCGCCGCTCGCTGAGCTCCTGGTTGTGCTCCGCCGAGCCCGTCGCGTCCGTATGCCCCTCGACCCGCACCGCCGCGATCTCCTCGTGCTCCTGCAGCGTCTTGGCGATCTCGTCCAGGAGCGCGTCCGACTCGTGGAGGATCTCGTCGCTATCCATCGCGAAGAGGATCGGGTCGTCGAAGACGATGCGATCGCCCTGGACGACGACCCGGATGCGCCCGTCCTGGCCGACGACCAGCGTGTGGCCGCAGCCGAGGAGGGTGAGCGCGAGCAACGCGGCGGAGATCGTGCGCATGCCCGCCAGATAGCAGCCCCCCGCGCCCCCGTCAGCGTGGACGCCGTCGGCAGAAGCCCGACCCCGTCGACGCCGCCTGCTCCGCGCCGCGCCCCCGTCAGCGGTCCGCGGCCGCCTCGCCGCCCTGCGGGACGTCCTCCCCCGTCGCGAGGGCCACGTGCGCCCCGCGCCCCCGAAGCGCGCGCACCCGCTCGAGCAGCGGCCCGACCGGGAGCTCGCCGGGCCGGACCACCACCAGGGTCGAGAAGCTCCTCCCCTGGAGGCGCTCCTCGCCGCCGAGCGTCCGCGCCTCCTCGCCCGCCGCGATCGGCGTCTCGGGCGGCGCGTCGGCGTCGAGCGCCGTGACGTACACGTGCTCGGGCTGCTCCGCGTCGAGCCCGCCGAGGGGGGTCAGAGTCAGCTCCACGACCCGCCGCCCGAGCCGATCGCGCAGGCCGTCGCCGGTGGGCGCGTCCGGGTCGGCGCCGACGAGGCGGAGCGCGTGGAGCCCGGCCCGGCCCGCCGCCCGCGCGAGGGCGACCAGCTCCTCGGCGCGGGTCCCCATGGCGAGCGCGACGGCGACCTCGCCCCGACCTCGGTGCGCGAGCGTGCGCATCATCTCCTCCTGGCTCGGCGGCTCCTCTTGCGGCGGCGGCCCGAGGACCTCGTCGCGCAGGTCCGAGGCGCGATCGGAGAGCTCCCGAAGCAGCTCCGCCGCGGCGTCCACGTCGCGCAGGCGCGCCACCCCGACGGGGCTGTCGAGCGCCCCGTCGCGGAGCTCGGCGCCGAAGACCTCCGGGTAGACGTGCCCGTCCGACGCGCTCTGCGGCGGGCTCGCCCGCGCCCCCTCGAAGACCAGCCAGTCGGGCGTCGGCGGGAGCAGCTGACCCATGAGGTCGCGCCGCTCCATGAGCATGGCGGCGCCGTCGAGGCTGCCGACGAGGACCGCGGCGCCGACGAGGGCCGGCGGCAGGCGCTCCGCGCAGCGGACGCGGGCGAAGACCAAGCCGAGGCCGGCGCCGAAGAGGAGCCAGGGGAGCCCGAGCGCCTCGGCGAGCCCGAGACCGCCGCGAAAGAGCGCCTCCTCGGCGCCGAACATGCCCCCCTCGGCCATGGCCCCGACGTCGAGGGCCATGAGGACCGCGCCCGCCGCGCCGAGCGCGAGGCCGACGAAGACCGCCGCCGAGCGCGCCGCGCCGGCCCGCGCGTTCATGGCCGCCAGGGCGAGGAGCGCCGCCGCCGCGCCCGCGAGGCCGACCGCTCGCAGGCCCATCGCCTCGAGGAGCGCGAGGTTCACGGCCCCGGACACGGGGGCCGCCACGACGATCCCGTGGTTCTTCGCCCATAGGCGACCGGCCGCGAGGAGCGGCGCCAGGAGCAGCAGGACGATGCCGATCCCACGCTCCACCCCGGCGCGCGGACCCCGGCGCTCGGCCCCATCGGCAGCGAGCACGAGGCCGAGGAAGGCGAGCACGTGGAGGAGCAGCCCGTCGCGTCCCATCCAGGCCTGCGGCCCGGGCACGAGCGAGCCGACGGCGGCCCCCGCGAGGGCCCCGGCGAGCCCCGCCAGGACGAAGCGGATGGCGCGCGCGGCGAGGCGCTCACGGAGGGAGGGGGCTGACTCGGCGGAGGGAGCGATGGCCCCACGATACGTGGAGAGCCCGCGCGCCGCGAGACTCCTGCGACACCCATCGAAGGGATCGAACGGGCGCGAAGGTCAGGGCTCACCACGAGAGGCCGATCCCGATGACGTGCGCGCTGTCGCCGGGGCTCATCACGTCGAGCTGCACCTGGTAGCTGAGCGAGGCGAAGCCGCCGATGAGGAGCGCGACGCGGAGCGTCGGGCGGAAGAGCCAGCGGCGATCCTCGACGGCGCTCATGCGCGTGTCGGCGGCGCAGGGGCCGTTTCGCGGATCGCAGCCGCCCGGGAACGCGATCTCGAGCGTCTCCTCGCGGACGCTCTCCCGGGCCCCGGCGAGGCCGGCGCCGATGACCAGCTGTATGGGCACGTCGCCGGCGCGGAAGGGGTGCCGGAACTGGGCCTCGAGGCCGAAGGTGAGCCGCGCGATGCGGCGCGCGTAGAGGGGCTCGTCGGAGACGTCGTCCGTGTGGGCGAGCACGCCGAAGCGACCGACGATGCCGAAGCGCTCCCAGCCGACGGCGCCGAGGCCCATGCTCACGCCGCCGAAGCTCTGGCCGCCCTCGACGGCGATCTGCGCCTCGAGCTCGAGGATCGGGCGCCAGCGGCCGCGGTAGGGCGCCTCGGTCCCGACCTCCTCGAGGAGCGCGGGCAGGGCGTCGGCGCGCGTCGCGACGCCCACGCCCCCGTCCCGGCGGCTGGCGACGCCGACCACGCGCCCCCGGCGATCGAGGACCGGCGCGCCCGAGCTCCCGCTGGCGAGGGCCGCGTCGATCTGGAGGCTCTGACCGCCGACGGCGCTGACCATGCCGCGCGTGAGCGACCAGGTGAGCAGCCCCTCGAAGACCTCGTCGTCGTCGGCGACGGAGCCGAGCGGGTGGCCGAGCACGACCACCGGCTCACCGACGGCGGGCGGCGCGGCGAGCTCGAGCGGGGCGCCGAGGTCCACGTCGACGCGGAGGATGGCGAGGTCCGCGTCCGGGTCGACGGCCACGACGCGGGCGTCGATCCAGTCGTCCCCGGGGGCGGCGCGCACGGCGATGTCGCGGCCGCTCTCGATGAGGTGGAAGGCGGTGGCGACGTGGTGGCCGTCGGAGAAGAGGAAGCCGCCGCCGTCGCCGTAGACCGAGCGGACGCGGAGCACGGCGGGGCGCGCGTGCGCGTAGACGGCGCCCTCCCATCCGGCGGGCGCGTCGGACGGGGCGGCCGTCGCCGGATCGGGGGCGGCGGCCGGAGGGGCGTCCATGGTGAGCGCGTCGGCAGCGGGCGCGTCGGCAGCGGGCGCGCCGGCAGCGGGTGCGCCGGCGGCGGGCGGGTCGTCGGCCCGGGCGGACGTGGCCGAGAGCGCCAGGGTGAAGAGGAGCGCCGAGGCGAGGATGGGCCGGGCGGCGCGGCGGAAGGACGGCGTGTGCATCGGCCGAGCAACGTGGTCGCGCGAGCGCGCCTTCACTTACCGGCGCTTACGCCCGCTTTCAGTGAAGCGGCGGCGGCGGCGAAGGCGAAGGCGGGCGCGCGACCGCGCGGATGCAAGGCCGCGTAAGGGGCTGCAAGCGCCCTCCCCGCCTACGCCGCTCGACGGGGCCGAGCGCGCGTTCGCGTCGCCCCGAGGAGGGAAGATGCTTCGATTCACGACCACCGCGGCGCTCGCGCTGCTCCTCGCCGGCGCCGCCGGCTCCACCGCCCACGCCCAGCGCACGACCGTGCGAGGCGGCTCCTTCCGCGACCAGCGGGTCGTCGACGACACGCTCAATCGGCGCGGCCGCTTCGAGCTCGGCCTGAACGTCGCCGGCGCCATGTCCTTCGGGAGCACCACGCCCGACGAGGGCGAGACGACCAGCCAGTCGAACGTCTACCTGACGGGCTCGCTGGTCGCCGGCTACATGGTGCACGACGCCATCGAGCTCCGGCTCACGGCGGGGCTCCAGTACGTCGGCCGGAGCGTCGGCGAGGACACGTCGCTCTCGAGCCCGGGCTTCGTCGGCTCGCTCCAAGCGCTCTACCAGCGCGACCTCGTGCTCGGCCTCGCGATCTACGCGGGCGTCGGCGGCGGCGCGTTCTACGGCACGCGCACGGAGGAGGCGGGCGGCGGGCTCGAGCGGCGCTTCACGAGCACGGGCGGGCTGGCGCAGGCGCTGCTCGGCCTGCTCGTGATGCCGGGGCCGCGGCTGATCCTCCGCGGGGGGCTTCGGGCCGACGTGCTGATCGGCAGCGAGACGCCGGACGAGCCCGCGGGCGCGCCGGGCGCCTCCTTCCTGACGACGCAGATCCTCTTCGACGTCTCGCTGGGGATCCGCTTCGGGGCGGCGCGCTGAGGCGGAGGGCCCGCTCGGGCGGCCTCGCCGGGGCAGACGCAGCGCGCCGGGCGCGACATTTACGTCAGGGGTGTGCTCTTTCCGCCCATTGTAATGGGCAGGTCCTCCGGCACGTTGTGTCCGGGACATGGGACGGCACCACTCCTTCTCGCCTTGCTTCTTCGACGATGGCTTCCACGGACGGGCCCACGAGCTCGCCGAGCTCGTGGCGCTCTGCGCCGGGCCCGGCCCGCTCCTGCTCACGCTCCTCGGTCCCCCCGGCGCGGGCAAGACGCGCCTCGCCCGCGAGCTCGCGGCGCGCCTCGAAGCGCGGGGCGAGGCCGTCCGCCTGGTCGACCTCACCCGCGCCACCCGCGCCGAGGACGTGCGCGCCGAGCTCGAGGCCGCCGCCGGCGCCGAGCGCTCCAGCGCCCTCGACGAGCTCGAGGCCGCCCTCGGCGCGCTCGACCTGCTCGTCCTCGACAACGCCGAGCACGTCGCCGGCCCCCTCCGGGCGCTCCTCGACGAGCTCGGATCGGTCCGCGCCCTGGTCACCTCCCGCGTGCGCCTCGGGCTCCCTCGGGAGCAGCTCGTCGAGCTCGCCTACCTGCCGGTCGACGGGGAAGGCGACGCGCCCGCGCCGGCCCTCGCGCTCTTCCTCGAGCGAGCTCGCCGCCGCTCGCGCGCCTTCGGCGGCGACCCCCGCGAGCTCCGCGCGGCCGACGCGATCGTGCGCGCGCTGGACGGCTGCCCGCTCGCCCTCGAGCTGGCCGCGGCCCGCGCCGGACGGGCCAGCGCCGAGGTCGTGCTCGCCGAGCTCCGCCGGAGCGGCCACGGCATCCTCCGCGCCCGCGGCGCCGGCGACGCGCGCTTCGACTCGCTCCGGGAGGCCCTCGAGGGCTCCTGGGCGCTCCTCGACGCGCCGGACCGCGAGGCCCTCGCCGCGCTCGCCGTGCTCCGCGGCGCCTGGGGCCTGGACACCGCCGCCGCGCTCCTCGCCGTCGCGCCGGCCGAGGCCCTCGACCGCGTCGAGGCGCTCCGCGATCGCTCCCTGGTGCAGATGGACCCCTTCGACCCGGGCCGCTACCGCGTCTACGAGGTCGTCCGCGAGCACGCGCTGGCCCGCTCCGATCGCGCCGCCCGGGCCCGCGCCGTCGCCCGCCTCGGCGCCCACCTCCTCGCCGAGCGTTGGGGCCCGCTCGCCTTCGCCCGCGCCGAACCGAGTGCCGCGGATCCGGCGAGCCTCCGGGTCGTCCTCGACGCGCAGCTCGGCCCGGCGGGCGACGCCTCCATGGCGCTCCAGGCGCTGCTCCGGCTCCGCCTCTCCGTGCTCTGGCGCGGCCCCCACGACGGCTACGCCGCGCAGCTCGAGGAGGTGGCCGCGCGCGTCGCGCCCTCCTCGGCGCCGACCGGCGACGACGTGCTCGTGGCCCTGGCGCGGGCCGAGCTGGCGTGCTGGCAGGGGCGCTTCGCGGACGCGGCGGAGCATGCGGAGGGCGCGCTCGAGGCGGTGCGAGCGCGGGGTGGAGACGCGGGGGCGGAGACCTTCCTGCTCGCCCAGCTCGGCAACCTGCAGGGCGCGCTCTACCGACCGACGCGCGCGCTCGCGCTCCTCGAGGAGGCCCAGGCGCGGCTCCCGGCGGACGCGCCGCCGGAGCTCGAGGCCCACGTGCTGCAACAGCTCGCGACCTTCCTCGTGCTGCACGACGCGGACGAGGCCGAGCGGCGGCTCGAGCGGGCGCTCCAGGTGCTGCGCCCGCTCGGGCCGAGTCGCCACCGCGTGCAGGTCCTCGCCGTCCTCGCCATCTGCCGCATCGCTCGGGGCGCGCGGGAGGCGGCGCGCGCGGCGGTGGACGAGGCGCAGGCGGTCGGGGGCGCCGAGGACGCCGAGCGCTGGCAGGCCGTGCTGACGCTGATCGAGGGCGCGCTGCGGCACGAGGACGGCGCGCCCGAGGCCGCGCGCGCAGCGTACGGGGCGAGCCGGGAGGTCTTCGCGCGGAACGGCAACGGCTGGCTGGTGGGGCTCTCGAGCCTGCTCCTCGGCGAGCTCGAGCTCGAGGCCGGCCGCGCCGAGGCGAGCGAGCGCGCCTACGCGGAGGCGCTGCGCTGGCTGCGCCCGCTCGGGGAGCGGTTGACGACGACCTGGGCGCTCGCCGGGCTGGGGGCGCTGCGGGCGCGGCAGGGGCGACGCGCCGAGGCCGAGCGGCTCCTGGACGCGGCGCGGGAGCAGGCCGAGGCCGTGCCCCTCGAGGCGCTCCGGCGGGCGGTGGCGCTGCGGCGGCTCGAGCTGACCTTGCTCGAGGGCGAGGAGCGCGTGCGGGAGGTGCGGGCGGCGCTCGAGGAGGCGTGGGCGGAGGGGGCG